>Ga0316187_10003527_pt1 | contig 13589 bp, 8 predicted proteins | sample CroRivburrow1_MG_FD_204927 | JGI IMG/M metagenome (GOLD analysis project Ga0316187, IMG submission 204927) | Coastal sediment microbial communities from Maine, United States - Cross River worm burrow 1 | ecosystem: Environmental > Aquatic > Marine > Coastal > Sediment | place: USA: Maine...
ACGACGACGAACTTGGCGTCGGGACAGTAGGACTTGATGTCCTTGCCGAGCTGGGCCGCGATTTCGGCGTTGCCCTTCAGCAGGTCTTCTCGAGTCATCCCTTCTTTGCGCGGCGCGCCACCGGAAGTGATGATGTAGGAGGCGCCGGTCAAGGCCTCGCCGATGTCCGCAGTCCAGGTGACGCGGGCACCTGGAAAGGCGCAGTGGTACATCTCCTCGGCCGCTCCCTGGTTGCCCTTTTCGAAGGGGTCGTACATGGCGACGTTCGGGGTCAGGCCCATGGTCAACACCGTCTGGACCATGTTCGAGCCGATGGCGCCGGCCGAGCCGAGAATGGCGACTTTGTCTTGCGTCAGATAGGTCATGGAAACACCTCCTAGAGGATGAGGGTGGAAGGAGCGTGCGCCCCAATGAACATTGTAGCTCTGTTCGAAGACGCGTGCGTCGGAATCTCCGCCGCCGATCGCAACCGCACTATGCGGTAGGGGATCAAACCGGTGAGCAGCCATGTGGATGCCATACAATTCGAGACGCCAAAAGACTAAGAGAGTAGAGATCGAAGCCATGCCTGAGAGACAGTCCACCCACGCCATTGGCTTCAGCCGCATCCTCGGTTTGCGCGACGCGGTGGCGCTGGGCATGAGTCTGAGCGTGCCTCTCGTTCTGGTGGTCATGACCGAAGCGATCTTTGCCGCGGTCGGCGCAACCACCCCCTTGGTCTACGTTTTAGCCATTCCTCTCTACATACCGCTGATCTTGAGCTACGTGGAGCTGGCTGGTGGCAGACCCGGCAGTGCCAGCGCCTTACAACTCGCCGGCTCGTTCAAGAACTCAGGGTTGGCCTTCAGCGTCGGGTGGCTGATGCTGGCAGGCCTGGTTTCGGTGGCAGCACTGCTCGTCTTGGCCGTGGCAGAGCGCCTTGGGCTTTGGCTGGACCACCTGTTTGGGATCGAGATCAGCAATGTCTGGTTAATGGCGGCGGTTATCTTGCTGGCGTCGGTGCATGAAGGCTTGAGCGACATCGATCGATGGCGAATGAGGACCGCGATCGTCGTCCTTACCTTGGCAGTGACAGTGGGAATCCTCGTCTTTGGCTATGTGGCCCATCCCCCAGGTGGTGAGCTGCGAGAAGCACGCCTGTTCGGTCATGACCTGACCGCAGTCGCCCTCCTGGCGGCAGGTCTGTGGAGTATCGACCTGCTCCTGAATCATCGAAGGCAGATGCGGCGCCCCGATGCGACGCTCAAGAGCGCCTCACTTGCGGTTTGGATCTTCACCGGGATGCTCGCGGTGGCCACGACTGCGCTGGCTGTCCGCACACCCGAGATTTGGATGGCCGATTGGTCGGAGAAGCTCTCCTGGGGAGAGACCCGCCTGCAGCTGGTCGCTCTGGTCGTCTCGACGACCTTCTGTTGGATTGGCCTGTCACGGGTAGTGTCTCGCACGGTGCGACTGACGGGAGCCCTTTCCCACGAAGGCTTTCTTCCGCGCATCGGCAAGGTTGGCGAGCTGCGGAGGACTCGGTCGCTGGTTACTCTGAGCTCGCTTGCCGTGGTCCTCGTGATTGTGGGTTGGTGGGTACCTGATGGCCTCTTGATGACGCTGGCGGCCATGACCTTTCTCTGGGTCACGGTGCTCGTGATGGTGCCGTATGCTCGGCGGCCGGCCAGAGAGCTGGCTCCCGGTCGTCGGAATCGGTTGCCACTTCACCCGCTTTTTCCAGGGTACTCTGCCGCCGTAGCCGTCTTCCTCTCGTGGGTCTTGCCGTTACGAGCCAGCGCGATCGGGCTCGGATGGCTAGCGCTGGGCGGGGTCTACTACTACTTCCTTGCCCGCAAGGCGCATACCGAGGTGAAGCAGGACAAGGCGGTCGTTGGAGTGGGGATCGAGGAGAGCAAAAAGGAAAGGCCGCGAGTGATGGTCGGCACCGAGGACGACCAGCAGCTCCCGGCTCTCCTCAAGAGCGGTGCTGCCTTGGCGCGGGCCTACAGCGGTGAGTTGATGGTGCTACGGGTGCTTCCTCTCACCGATGAGCTATCCCTGCACGGTGCCCAACGCAGCGCGCAGTCGGAATGGGCATCGCTCGAGCGCCAGATGCAGCCCCACCTGGACGCAGCGGTAGATACCCAGACGGTGGTGAGGATCGCGCCGAGCGTGGAGTCTGGCATCGTCGCGACGGCCAATGAGTACGACGCCGATGTCGTGGTCATGGCGGCTCCGAGCCTTCCCCTGGCCGATGCCTCGACGAGTGCGGCGGCCAGGGTCTTCTCAGCGACCTCCCGACCTTTGGCGATTTTGAAGGGTGACTATCCCGACACGGGCGCCAACATAACGGTCGCAACGGGTGGAGGACCCCACGCAGTCAAGTGCCTGGAGCTCGGAGATCAATTGGCCGCCGGGCTCGGTGGGAATCTGGAACTGGTGAGCGTGAGTGTGCACTCGCGATCGGACGAGGCGGCCAAGGCCGCCATCCAAAGGACGCTGGATGCCGCACAGTCGGGTACCGATGTACCGACCAGGGTCATTGAGGCCAAGAGCGTCGAGAAGGGCCTGGAGGAGGCAGGGGATCTCCTGATCATCGGCTCTGCGATCGATCGACTCCTGAGTCAGACGGTATTCGGTGGACTGCCTATCGAGGTGGCGCGGGCACGCTCGAGCGCGACGATCGTCGTCAAGCGGGCCGAGGCGGGCATGCACTTCTGGAAACGACGACTTTGGGAGCTGCTGACCCGGATTCTGCCAACCCTCTCGGTCCGGGAGCGCTCCGAAGTCTATGCTCAGATGGCCGAAGACGCCCGGGCGGATGTGGACTTCTACACCCTGATCTCCCTGTCCTCGGCCATCGCTCTCCTCGGCCTGCTCCTCGACAGCAGCGCTGTGATCATTGGGGCCATGCTGGTTGCACCGCTCATGAGTCCCATTCTGTCCCTGGCTCAGGGAATCGTTCAGGGCAACCTTCATCTCATCCAGCGGGCCGGTGCTTCGACGTTCAAGGGGACCGCCGTTGCGATCGGGGTCAGCACGGCCTTGACCTTGCTACTGCCTGTGGCTCAGCCGACAGGCGAGATCCTGGCCCGAGTGAGACCGAATCTGCTCGACCTCGGTGTGGCACTTGCCGCGGGTGCCGCGGCTGCCTATGCCGTGAGCCGGAAATCGGTTGCGGCGGCGCTGCCGGGCGTGGCGATCAGCGTCGCCCTTGTACCCCCTCTCGGCGTGGTGGGCTTCGGTCTCGGCACGTCGAAGTTCGACATCGCGGGCGGCGCCCTGTTGCTCTTCTTGACGAATCTGGGGGGCATCGTCCTGGTGGGCGTGGTGATCTTCTTGATGATGGGATTCAGACCCACCCTGGCGGAACGCGGAACAAGGGCCCGCCAAGCAACCTTCTTCGCGGTCATGGGTCTCGTTCTGGTAGCGTTGCCCCTCGGCCTGACCACCGTCAATGTCGCGCGAGAGCGCAACCTGAGGACCCAGATCAACAGGATCCTCGGCCAACTCGACTCGGAGGCGTTTGGCATCAACCGGTACTCGATCCAGAAGGAACGAGGCCAATTCGTCGTCGTCGGGACGATTTACGCCTACCGAGAGATCCGACGCGATCAAGTGGAGATGGTGCAGAAGCGGCTTTCGGACGCTGCCGGTGTGCCCGTCAAGCTCCGAGTGACCATTGTGCCTGCCACCTTGACCGAGGTCGGTGGTATCTCAGAAGGCGAGGGTATGAAGATGACGCCGGTGGTACCATCGATCGAAGGCGAGGATCTCGGCGAACCGTCGGCAACGGAGACGGTCGAAGTGGATTCCTCAGACCCAACGAGCGACTAGCGGACTCCTAGAATGTCTAGATCGAGTAAGGGGTGGCGGCGATCTGCAGCTTGGCTGGTGGTGCTCTGCCTGGTGGCCACGTTCAACTCCGCTCTCGTTCGCGCTGAAGAGGGCGATCGGCCCAAGATCGGGCTGGCTCTCGGAGGGGGGGGCGCTAAGGGCGGTGCACACGTCGGCGTCATCAAGGTACTCGAAGAGCTCAACGTCCCCATCGACTACATCTCGGGAACCAGTATCGGCGCCATCGTCGGCGGGCTCTACGCCTCGGGCATGACCAGCGATGAGCTGGCCGAGGCTCTGGCCACGATCGACTGGAACGAGGCCATGCAGGACCAGCCGCCGCGACGGGATCTCAACTTCCGCCGCAAGGAAGATACTGCCCGCTACTTGTTCGACATGGAGGTGGGAATCGGCAGAGGTGGTCTCAAATGGCCTGCCGGGTTCAGAAGTGGACAGAATCTCTTCTTCCTGTTGCAGTCCCTGACGATTCCGGTGGCTGACGTCGAGGACTTCGACCAACTATCGATTCCATTTCGGGCTGTGGCGACGGATCTTGGTAGTGGAGAGATGGTGGTCCTCGACCGTGGTTACCTGGCCACCGCGATGCGGGCCAGTATGGCCATCCCCGGTTTCTTCAGCCCGGTCGAGCTCGAGGGCAGGCTGCTCGTCGATGGTGGCATGGTCAACAATCTCCCGGTCGATGTCGCCTTCGACATGGGTGCAGACATCGTCATCGCGGTTGATCTGGGGGCCGCTCTTTCCGCTCGTGCTGTGGGCGCGTCGGTCGTGCAGATCTATCAGCAGACGATTCGTATGCTGACGCGACCCAACGTCGATTCCCGCCTCGAGATCTCGGATCTGGTCATCAACCCCGGAGTCTCCGACTACGGCACCATGGCCTTCAACCAGATCGTCGAGATCATGGAGAAGGGCTATGAATCCGCTCAAGGCATGACGGACGAAATCGCCCGCTACTCCGTTGCGCCAGAGGTGTACGAAGCTCATCGGGCGAAGCAGATCATGCCGCCACCCGAACCCATCCGCATCGATTTTGTCGATTTCGTCGGCAACAAGCGGGTAGACGACAGGGTCATCAGGAGGCATATTCGCCTCGAAGCCGGCAGCAAACTCACTCTCCGGATGTTCGGAGACGATCTCTCTGAGCTGCTGGGTGGTGGCAGCCGCCGGGAAGAACGTCGGGTGAAGCAGCTGACAGGTGAGGTGCCACTCGATCTGAGGGCTCTCTTCGAAGACCTCCGGAGGATTTATGGACTTGGCGAGTTCGAGCAGGTCGACTTCGGCTTCGAGGAGCGAGGCGAGGAGCGAGGAGTGGTCATCCGCATTCGCGAAAAGCCATGGGGCCCCAACTATCTCCACTTCGGGCTCGAAATCGCTACCCAGGGCAATGGAGAGACCCTCCTCCAATTCCTCGTCAACCTGACGAAGACCACGATCAACGCCCGCGGAGCGGAATGGCGGACGGACCTGTTGGTCGGCAACAACCGTGGCGTCTTCACCGAGTTCTATCAGCCGCTGGATTTCGGCGGCCGATTCTTCGTGGCCCCGAGGGTCGATTTTGATGCTGGCCGAGTCCGGGTTTTCGAAGACGGCGATTCTCTTGCCGAGTTCAACACCGAAGACACCACCTTCGGCCTCGATTTTGGATACCAGGCCGGAACCTATGCCGAAGTGCGTCTCGGTGCCATGACTGGATTTGGTGGGACAAGTCTCGAGACGGGGTCTCTACCGCCCGATCTCGTGGAGGACATCCGGGATATCGATTTTGGGGCTGCCCGCCTGCTTGTGCGGGCCGATCGCTTGGACAGCGTGACAATTCCGAGGAAGGGTTGGTTATCGCGTTTTAGCGCCGTGCAGTCGCTAGAAGGCCTGGGAGCGGACGACGAGTACACCAAGCTCTTGTGGTCCGGTCAGAAGTTCGGCAGCCGGGGGAAGCACACCGGCTTTGGTGGCGCCAGCGCGGGTTGGAGCACCGGGGACCTGCCGATCTACGACGAGTTCACTCTGGGTGGCTTCGGGTCGCTGTCGGGTTACGAGGAGTTGGAGCTGCGAGGGCAGTATCTGGGGCTCGGACGTCTAGGCTACTACTACCAGATCCTGAACAGTTGGTACGTGGGTGGTTGGGCAGAAGCGGGCAACACGTGGCGGCTCGGCGAACCCATCCAGTTAGACACTCTGCGCTATTCGGGCACCCTGATTTTGGCAAAAGACACCCTCATCGGCCCCCTCTACGTGGCCTGGGCCATGGCGGAAGAGGGTAGGAACAAGTTCTACTTCATCCTCGGCCGGACGCTAACTGACAGAACCCTGTTGGATTGACACCACTCTTTGGACTCCCTTAGACTGCCAGGCTCCAACGGGGCGTGGCGCAGCCTGGTAGCGCATCTGCTTTGGGAGCAGAGGGTCCCCAGTTCAAATCTGGGCGCCCCGATATTAAAAGGCGAGTTTCTTGATCATTACCAGGGGGTCCGGATACCCGTCCACTGACTGCCAGTAGCTCAGCTGGATAGAGCGGCGGCCTTCTAAGCCGCGGGTCGGGGGTTCGAATCCCTCCTGGCAGGCCAAGTTCTCTGAAGCAGGTTTATGGTGAGCGTAGCTCAATCGGTAGAGCGCTGGATTGTGGTTCCAGTGGTTGGGGGTTCAAGTCCCCTCGCTCACCCCATACTTGTCTGTTCGATCAGGCGCCCTTAGCTCAGCTGGATAGAGCGACGGCCTCCGGAGCCGTAGGTCAGAGGTTCGAATCCTCTAGGGCGCACCATCAATACCGAGGGACACAATACTCATTTCGGTCGGCTAGCGGCTTTCGAAACAGGGCTGGCTCGATCAAGTTCTTGGCTTCCTGCCAACCTTCTGTGGCCGGAGGCAACGCCCTAGCAACGTTTCGAGATCACCTACAAACTGGTCGTCGCCCATTGGTCGACCCGTCCGTTCGTGACGATGGAACTGCTCGAGGTCTAGTTGGCTGCCCTCTGGTCGGAGGAGGTCATCCCATTCGGTGATCCGGTCGCCCAGTGGGACAGGATCTACGAGCCGGTCCCTACTGCCCACAAGGTGCGCCCGGGCGCTCGAGTGCTGCCAGTCGGTGGCCTTCCGGGCCAGACCCGCCCGCACAGGATTCAGAAGGACATAGCGAACCGCATTCATCAAGTGTGCTGGGTCCATCGGGAAGGATGCGAATCTACCCTGCCAGAGGTACCCTCTCCAGCCCTCCCGCGTGTTGACGGTCAGCGTGTAGCGGCGGTGGGCTTCGCCGACAGTTCTTGCTAGTCCCTTGGGGTCTTTGGGCGTCAGGATGAGATGCACGTGATTCGGCATCAGGCAGTACGCCCATACGGCCACCTGGCGCCGCGAACACCATGCCGCCATCAGGTGCTTGTACAGATCGTAGTCTGAGTCCTGGAAGAACGTCCGTTGCCTTCGATTGCCACGTTGTGTCACGTGGTGTGGGACGTTGGGTACTACTACACGCGCCAGCCTTGGCATCATGTCTACAAAGACGAGATCTCGGGCTGGATCCTTACGAAACGGTTGAAATCAGTATTGTGTCCCCGGAACTTGCGCCACTTCGAAGGTGCCGTCGGCAGCGAAGACGACATCGAAGATGGGCAGGCCCTTAGCCAGATAGCCAACGGTGATAGCGAGCTGACGAGCGGAGAGCTCGTCGATGGCCTCCTGTAGTTTGACTTCCTGGTGGCTCTCCACGGCGAGCGGGTCCTGCCCACGAACGAGATACTGCACGGTCTTGCGCCTCAGGTAGGCAGAAACATCCGGATGATTGATGAACATCTGCCGTCCATCGCAAGCGGGAGATATCAGCGGTATGCGGCTCAGACTCCATACCCCTGCGTCGAGGCGGACGTTGACAACGGCGCCCTCTCGGTGGTGGCCAGGGAGCACCGTCAGAGTGACCTCGGATGCCCCTTCCCACCAGAGGCGATGGAGAGCGCGCAGGTAAGCGACGACGAGCTCCTTGCGAATTCCATACTCATCGCTTTGCTGCAGCATGAGACGGATGTGTCCGCAGCCGATATGCGCCGGTTCCACCAGGTGTTCCAGTAGACAGGCCCGCATCTCTTGCGGGGGATTGCGCAGGAATTCGAACCAGTCCTCGAACCCCATGCTGTCGAGTGCAGCTGTCTGCAATTGAGGATCCGCCTTCAGAGCTTCTATGAGAGCGTCGAGCGCGTGTGCGTCGGTGTGCATGTAGAAGTGGCCGAAGGTGTCGAGGTGGGAGAGTAGCCCTCTCGCGATCTCCTCCTCGTCCAGTTGTCTGCCTGTCGACTGCTCGATTGCGGCCAGGGTCAGGAGGAACTTGCCGCTGTCGCCTCCCGGAGAGCCGATGATGCCGCGTTCGTCTCGGCCATCGATACAGGACAAGCGTCCGTGAGCGATCATCGAGGATAGCTTGATCCAGAGGACGGCACGGGGATCCCCGATGTGTTGACGTACCCGCTCCACGGTCAGTGACTCCCGTTTGGCAACCGCCTCGGGAACGTCGTGGAGCAAGTCCTGCACACCCGCGGGGTCCCGTGATGTGGAGAAGCCAAGGGCACGCCAGGCGGCGAGTCCGCCCGCCATCGCCGCGACATGCTCGAGCCCCAACTCTTCGAGTCGGAGGGCGACGTTCGCGGCGGTTCGGCCGGTGGCGCTCACCAGGACGAGAGGGGAAGAGCTGACGGCACCAGCGAGCTGTTCCAGCCGCACGATTCCGGGAAATGAGCTACCCGGAATGTAGCCGAGCACACCCCCGGACTCCTCGCGCGGGCGGATGTCCGCGATCTGCACGGCCGTCCCCTGCTCGGCCACAAACAATGGGGAAATCAGTGGTTCTTTGTTGGCGCCGCGAGTGAGGCCGGAGCTCCAGCGCGGCAGAAGAAGGGGGGGGACAACAACCATGAGATGGAGTCTATGGCAAGGGTAGATTTGCCTGTCAACGGCTCGAGGCCTCTAGGGCCCACCGTCCGACTTCTCGGTCTTCTTGCCCTGGGAACCCTGCCAAAGGGCTCGCTGTCGCAGGGGCTTGTAGTCGACTCGGGGTATTAATCGGCCCCGCACAAGGTAGTCGAGGATGGTGTCAGCCGCGATCCGGTGGCCCAACTCGTTCGGATGGGCGTCCGTATAGGGAGCCACAGCGAGTCTGTAGACATCGACCCCGCGGTAGGCCGCCAGGAGATCGAGCACGGGGATTCCCAACGATTGGCCGGTCTTCCGCATCTTGTCGTGCAGAGCCCCGTAGGAATAGGAGTCGTCCATTGGACTATCGAAGATGGGGAACACGAGCAGGACCATGGGGATGGATCTCTCATGGGTCAGATCGCGGAACTTCTCCAGAGCGCGAAGGCAGTTGTTCCAGTCCGGCCCTTCGAAGAGCGAGAGGTAGTAGGCGGTATAGGCACGGCGAATGCGGGTGTTCTCGAGTCGTTCCGAAACCAGGGCATAAAGCCGACTGTGCTGGTGCAGGTAGGCACTCAGCCGGCCCTGGGGCCCTCGGCGCTGAAGCCCCCTGCGCAGCTTGGCCACTTTTTGCGGGTTGAACGGCTCGGGGTCGTTCAGGACGAAGGTCAGAAGTAGCAGGTCAGGGGAGATCTCGTCGATGTTGGCTTCTACCGAACGATACTCCTTTACGGTATTCCAACCCGGGCGGCTCCAGTTGATGACGTGGAAGTCCCTGCCTCGCGAGACCACATCGAGGCGAGTCTCCAACCGGTGCGCAAACGTGTCCTCGAGATGAACACCGTCTCCCCAGGCGAAGGAATCACCGACCACCAGGATTCGAAATGAGTCACCCTTTGAGGAGGATAAAGACGTAGGACCCCGGAAATTGGGTATGTCCATCGGGGCCCCGGCCCTGGCCTCGACCTTGGTGGAGCGGGGCTGAGGGTTGGCGAAGACGCCTCGCCGAACAGCGAATTCGAGGATCCCCAGGGTCAGGAGAAAAGAGCACGCTGATAGGGCCAGTCCGATGAACAGCCGCCTGATCATGGCAGATACAAGTTATTCCATGGACGATCGAAACGCCAGCCCAACAAAGGTGTCACACACTTCTGTGAGATTGAGAGAGCGAACTGCGTCTGAGTATGATGATGGGCCGACGACTACGATTCATTCCCGAAGGAAGCCTGGTAGAAGTGACCTGCAGGACGCTTCAAGGGCGCTTTCTACTCCAACCCACCTGCGGACTGCCTCGCATCATCATCGGCATTCTGGCTCGCGCAAAAGAACGCTACCCATTGCGTCTCCATGCCTTCGCCTTCTTGTCCAATCACTTCCATCTGCTGGTCTCTCCGGAGAATGCCCAGCAGCTCGCAGAGTTCATGCGATACCTCAACACAAATCTGTCCAAGGAGGCTGGGAGAGTGCACAACTGGCACGGGCCGCTCTTTGTGCGCCGCTATCAGGCCATCCCGGTAAGCGATGAGGAGCTGACACAAGTTTCACGGCTCCGCTATGTTCTGTCGCAAGGGTGTAAAGAAGGTTTGGTTTCTCGCCCCACGGATTGGCCAGGCGCTCACTGTGCGAGGGCGTTGCGAGAAGGTACCGCCGTAGAGGGGATCTGGTTCGATCGAACTCAGGAGTGGATGGCTCGTAATCGGGGTGAGACCTATCGCCCCCAGGACTTTGCGACTGACTATTTACTTGAGCTCGAGCCCCTGCCGTGCTGGCAAGAGATGTCCCCAGATCTCTACCGGGAACTGGTGGGTGAGTTGATCGAGCAGATTGAGTCTGAGGCTGAAAGGCTCTGTCGAGACAGAGGCATGCAGCCATTGGGGGTGACCGCCATTCTGAGCCAGCATCCACACAATCGCCCCAAAAAGGTGGCGAAGTCCCCAGCCCCGTTGATTCATGCGGCAACGGGAAAGGCGCGCCGGGAGTTTCGGCGCGCCTACGGGGTCTTCGTCGCTGCATTCAGGAAAGCAGCTCAGCGAATGCGAAGAGGTGATCACGGAGCGGCCTTCCCTGCTGGGGCATTTCCACCGCCGAGGCCCTTCGTTCTGCTCGATATCAGGGGCGCGCCGGGCTGCTGAGACGTCACCTCCTAAGCGGATTTCTAGGCTTCGCAGATACAAGTCGGCAGGGCCTCGCCTCGAGTGCCCGATTGAGGTCAAGAAATAGGTGAGCGGCAGTGATTCGAGCGTCAAGCCGACCCCGCTTGAGCATCGAAGACCCACATAAAGCCTCATCAGCTGAGGCCAGCCGGTCATGGAGCCCGGCAGAGCGGCAGAGCGGAGAAGTGACTGACACCTAGTCGACGTAGCCGGCGCGGGTTCGGATATCGATGCCGGGCTCGCTCACCTCGACCTGTACCGGTCTCCAAGTTCCATCCCCTTTCGGGGCCGTTGGGTAGTAGCCCACCACATACTGTTGCCTGAGCTCTTGCAAGATATCGTCGAGGGCCTGCTCGAGATCCTCGAGGCGGGCCAGGGCTGTCACTCGTCCTCCGCTGTCGGCTACGGCTGCCTCGAGCCCCCCGACTTCGTCCGCATGGGACTCCGTTGAGCGCCAGGATGTGGCCAGAGGTACGCTGCGAATGCCGCTCGGATGAAGGTGGATCCGGTAGATCACCGCGTTGCTGCGATGCGCCTTCCAGAGGACTTCCTCCATCGTCAGAAAGCTCAAGGTGTCAGCCCCGTCCGACAGCACGATGATCACGGGCCGTCCTTGTCGACGATCCAAGAGACGCAAAGCCAGATAAAGGTTATCGTTCAACGACGTTCCGCCTCCCGACTGGAGATTCTCCAAGGCGGCCGCCAGGCCCCCGATCTCCGAGGAGGAAGTCGTAACTCGATGCGTCCGGTCCGAGAAGGTCATGACGAGGGCCTCGTCCAGGGGTGTCAGGCGGGAGAGATATCCCCGGGCGGCGTCGAGGGCAACCTGCAGTTGCTCGCCCCTCATGCTTTCGCTCACATCCACCAGCATCGCGATCGTCATCGGTACATCACCGTGCTCGAAGGTGACGATCTCCTGCTCCACACCGTTGTCGAAGACCTGGAAGTCCGTGCGGCCGAGGTCGAGGACGGGTCGATCCTCCCGGCTTGCAGTGACGTAGAGCTGCTGGAGAGGGGCGTCGACTACGAGGTCGATCTCCACCGCGGGTGTCGAGACGGCTGCCCCGACCCTGGTGCCCGAGCTCCCGATGGCGATGACGGTGAAGTGGCGCGGGAGATTTTCCTCACCTACATCGACCCAGACGCTGTATGGAGGTTGCGTCGCGGTAGCGAATCGCCTCCCGTTCAGAAAGAACTCCACCCTCTCGAGAGGTTCATCGGCGAGGATATCGGCCGCGACCTCAACCCTGTCGAAGACGGCGTGATCTCCTGTCGGCGAGGTGATGGTCACCGCGATCGACCCCGCCGACACGGGGCCCGCAGCCAGCGACGCTAGACACACGATCCAATAGGCTGCTCTCATCGCTCAGAATCCGCCAGACTGGAGAGCGCGCGAGCAAGGTCGGGGAGGCTTTGGAGCGCCACCTCGAGCAACCGCTCTCGAGTCGCTTCGATGTAGTGGTGCCCAGGCCTGGCATAGCGATATCGCGCAGAGAAACCGGCGACCGCGGCTTCTCGGGTTGGGATACGGGTCGCGAGAGGCTGCGCCGGCTCCAGGCCGAGGCGTTCCTCCACATAGGACAGGCCGACAGCGAGACCGAAATCTTCCGGGAATCGAGTCAGGCCTCGAACCAGATAGGTGTGAGCCGTTTCGAACCTCTCCTGGTCCATCCGAATGCGAGCCAGCTGCTGGAAAGCCAGGATCAATACCCAATCATCGGCCGGCTCGGAGGTGAGCCTTTCCAAGATCCTCTCGGCTTCTCCTCCCTCGCCGAGGCGTTCCAGGTTGATGGCCAACCGGAGCCAGGCCTCTGCGTCGGCAGCGCCGGTCTCGACGAGGCGCTCCAGCAGGGTCAGCGCATTGCGATACCGCCCCGTCTGCTCTCGGGCCGTCGCCAGTCCCAGAAGCGCGGCTGCGTTTGCTGGATCGAATTGCAGCGCCCGAGTGTAGAGACCAACGGCCCCCGGCCCTGGCGATCCCTCCTGGAAGTACCCGGCCAGACTCACGAACAGATCGCTGGCGACCCCGCGCTCGCCTGTCGTCGCCATTTGTTCTGAATAGAGCTGGGCCTGGAGGTAGACCGTGGTGCGGGCATGGTACGGGTTGGCGTCGAGGGCCTGCCGTCGATACTCGAGATGGGTCCGCTCGTGAAGAGCGATCAGGGGCAGCAGGAGATTGGCCTCGGTCTGCACCAACTCGCTAGCCACCCCGAGCTCCAGTTCGCGCAGCTGGTCCAACCCGTCGGTTCCGTGCTGCTGAGCGACCGTTGTTTCGAGCTCGAACAGAGCTCCGGTAGCCACTTCGATTCCGTCCGAGGTGAGGAGTCGAAGCGTTTCGAGATAGCGCTCGCGAAAGCCGGCAGCTTCTTCGGTCGTGAGGGCCGAGGCCGGCAGGCACCAACAAGCACACAGAGAAATGATCAGCCACGGTGGCCTGGAGATCAGAGGTTTCGATCGCTTCATGGCAGTCGGTGCTTCCCCAGTCTTTACAATAGCGCCAGAGTATTACGGTCCGGGCCGCGAGGCGAGCTGGAATCTCGACGTTGGTCTCCATGCGCTCCCGGCCTGGGCTGGGTTCGCCTTGGGAGTGACGCCGCGGTCGAAGAGGAGGCGCCATGAGTGACGGAAAAGCAAGTTTAGCCAAGCGGTATCCATTGCATCTGACGATCGCCTTCGCCTTCACGGCACTGCTGCTGGTGATCGGAC
>Ga0316187_10003528_pt1 | contig 13586 bp, 19 predicted proteins | sample CroRivburrow1_MG_FD_204927 | JGI IMG/M metagenome (GOLD analysis project Ga0316187, IMG submission 204927) | Coastal sediment microbial communities from Maine, United States - Cross River worm burrow 1 | ecosystem: Environmental > Aquatic > Marine > Coastal > Sediment | place: USA: Maine...
CGCTTGGCATGTTGGGCCTGGGTGGTTTGCGGACTTACGAAAAGCAACTAGGCGTTGCCCGGCAAATGTGGAGAAAGAAAAATGCAGAATAAAGTGATAGCTGGTCCTGACAGAAAAGTAAGCGTTGGCGCGTTTGTTAGCTCTCTTGTTGCCTTTGCTTTGTGGGTGTTTACTTCAGGCACTGGGATTGCCGTGCCGGGAGAGATTGCAGTTTCGTTAAATACTGCGTTTATTTTCGGCGTACAATATTTTGTCAAAAACAAAGACTAATATCTTATGCCGACCGAAGGCGATATTGCGTGGACCGCGTTAACTATCCTGTTAGGGTTTGTGGGCTTTGGCTCGCTTGTCTGGGCAATAGCTAACGGGGTTTCAAACAACAAGACAGCGCACAATAGAATCATTGAGCTATTGGAAGAAATGCGCAATGTAGAAAAACACTTGGACGATGTATTAAAGCATCCAGACGATACTTCGTTTTCCTTCAAGCCAATACTGGATGAGCTACGAAGCATCAAAAGAAAGCTGGAAATGATCGAACGAGACTTAACCAAAAAAATGGGGGGCACCCAATGAACAAAGGATCGAACGCACTGTGGTATATCAGCGTAGTGGCGCTTTTTATTTTTGCGCTGATGCTGAGCGCCAACCTTCGCGCAAACGGCAACGAGAAAAACAGTCATAGCCATTCTGGCCTGATAACAAGTGAACAAACGCTGACAAACGAGACGGTTAATCAACAAACGCTTGTTGTTGAAGACGGCGCGGTAACAAGCAAGTCAACAGGATTCGGCGGTGATGGGTACGGTGGCGATGCCAGGGTTTCTATCGAAGGTGCACAGGTCCCCAGACAAGCGCCAAGCGTGTTTATGGGCGCACCTAGATCAACGGCACCAATGCTCAAATGTATTGGCATAGGGGCATCAGGGGCGTCTGGTGGCGATGCTGGCGGCGGCGCAATTGGCTGGTGTTGGGTAGTCCGTCCGTTATGGTGGGAAGATCAAGCTAACAAGCTGGCGAACATGGGCTTTACTGATCAGGCAGCAAACGCAGCATGTATGGATAAGCTTCAGTGGAAGCCGTTCGGATCAAAGGACGAATGTATTGCAGCACACACCCAGCTTTACATTGAGCAGAGCATAGGAGGCGATACAGAAAGCCTGGGAAAGCTTTCGGCACCCGATGAGCTGTCTTATGAGGCGGTTGTGTCGGGCGACTTGTTAATAGCAGAGGCAGCAATAGACGAAGCAAAGATTGCTGCTCTTGAGGCTGAGCTAACAGCGACCAAGATTGAAACAAGCCAAGAGGTTGAGCGGCTGAGACAAGAAGTCCAACGGTTAAAGCGCGAGCACAATAACAAAGAGGCAAACGCTTTTATGGAGTGGCAGCAAAGCCTCAAGCAGATTGAACTTGAGGATGTGAAAGCTGATGGATAAGCAGTCATTGATAGCGGCAGGTGCAGGCGCGTTAGTTGCCATGTTAGTTGGCTTGTTATGGTCTACCTTTTCAAAGGGCGTTGAGTCTTCTGTTGCAGACAACCCCGCGTTTGCTGAAATAAATGCAGAGCTAGACTCGCACAAGGCAGAGCTAACAAGACATATCACGGAGTTTGAATCTCTGAACACAGAGCTAAGAGCAGCGATAGCAAGAGGCGAAGCAAGAGACGAAGCGCTGATAAGAAATCAGGACCGTATCTATAACGCCATAACAGGACAGTAAACGTGCCAGTTAAAACAGAAGACGACGAACTCAAGGGTGCATACCCGATTGCGTACTGGGATGATTTAAGAGCACCCGCTTCAACAATCAATCCCCCTGGGCAGGCTAGTGATCCAGACCGTGAAGCGTCTACTGGCTTGTTACTGTTTAGCGCCACTACTCAAGAGCTATGCTTTGTTGCTTTGCAAACGCCGCACGCTTGGGTTGAGAACACTAACATAGTGCCGCACGTACACTGGACAAAGACCAGTAGCGCAGCCGGTGATGTTGTTTGGCAAATGCGCTATCGAATGGCGAACCCTGGCGAAGCGTTTGGTGATTGGTCTTCACCAGTAACAAGCGGCACAACGGTTAACGGCACACCTGATAACGACACTGACTGGCAGCACCTGATAACCAGCTTTGGCGAGCTTGATATGAACGGCATGGAAATTTCGTGCATGATCTTGTTTGAGATTTCCAGACTGGGTGCTGATGCGGCCGACACATATGGTGCTGATGTACGCTTGTTAGAGTTTGACTGCCACTACAAAGCAAACCAGCCGGGCAGCGTTGAACAGTTCAGGAAGTTCCCGTTGGCTAACGTGTTATGAGGCGCTCAGCTCTTTGTGAGTGTGGCAGGGTGCTAACAGACCACTACACGCGCTGCCCCTTTCATGGGCTTGTTAACGAGAACAACGTACCTTTGGCATGGTCAGCAACAAACGGTCAAACACAAACAAGCAAGCCAACGGAAACAAGTGAACGAACAGACCGACCTATTCGATAACAAGCAGCCCGACACAGAGTTGTCATGGTGGCAACAAATGGGATTGTTCATGACAGGTGAGTGCACGCATCCTGAACAAGACAACGAACGGGGTGGGGAGTGACTTGTTACAGCAACAAGCGAGTCAACATGCCTGTGTGTTGGCCTGTTACAGTGACAAGGCAGTCAACGGCTGAGTGTGTGTGTAGTTCTGTTACAACAACAAGGCAGTGCACGGTAACAAGGCAGGCAACGCATGGTTAACAAGGCAGTCAACGTTGTGTGTGTTCTCTTGTTGCGAGCGTGCGCTGGTATGTTAGAAAAGGTACTCCCAGCGGCTAAATGGACGCGGGTTGCGCGCCGCGCGCGCGGATAGGCTAGATAATGCGGGGCTATAGGCATTCCATAAGGGATGCGTGACAAATGAGGTGAATGATGGACTTAAAACCTTTTATTGATGAGCTTCGCGCTCTGACCGGACTGGAAGCGGCAGACATGCACCTTTCCCTGCAAAAGCACGGTATTGCAAAGGGTTTGCCGGGTTTGATTACGACGCTTGAATGCGCAGACGCTGACGATGTACAGGCTCCGCGTAAAGACACGTCAGCGCCGCCAGCCGGGCAAAAGACAATGCGGCCCGTTGGTGTGCCTGTTATGGAATCTGAGCCGGAAGAGCCAGAAGAGCCGGAAGAGCCGGAAGAGCCAGAGGCGGCTTAAATGCCACAGGGGCAAGACTACGAACTGCTGACGGTAAATGCGATTGCGCGCGAAGTCCAAATGGATCATAAGCGCGTTGCTCGCATTATGGAGAGCGTAGAGCCGTTTGAGCGCATCGGTAAGTCGAAAAAGTATCGCTGGCGTCAGTTTGTTGACGCCTATGCGCGAGAACTGAAGGGCGGTGATGATGTTCTTGATTACACACAAGAGCGCGCACGCTTAGCCGCTGCACAAGCGAATAAACAGGAACTGGAAGGGAAGATCCTTTCCGGCGAACTGGTGCGCGCGTCTGATGTAGTGGACGACGTTGGGACTTGTGTTACGAATGCCAAGGCTCGCTTGTTAGGGATTCCCAGCAAAGCGGCGGCAATCGGCGAGGGTATGACTCGCGCCGAACTGGAAGACACTTTGACCGACATGGTTAACGAGGCGTTGAATGAACTGGCAGCAACAAGTTTCCGCACTGTGGAATCCGCCTCCGAAGCTACTGGTTAGCGAATGGGCGGACGCAAACCGCAAACTCTCATCCGAGGCCAGCGCTGAACCTGGGCAGTGGCGAACAGACCGCGCACCTTATCAGCGCGAAATCATGGACACTTGTAATGACCCTGACGTGGAAATCATTACGTGGATGAGTTCGTCGCAGGTTGGCAAAACCGAAGTAATCCTCAATATCATTGGCTACTTTGTCGAGAACGATCCCAGTCCGTTGCTTTGTTTGCAGCCGACACAGAAACCTATGGCGGAAGCCTTTTCAAAGGACAGGGTTTCTACGATGTTTCGCGACTCGCCTTCGTTGACTCCCTTGTTAGAGACAAAGGGCAGGCATTCTGAAAACACAATCCTGCACAAGTCTTTCCCTGGCGGACACCTGACAATTGGCGGCGCAAACTCTCCGGCGTCGCTTGCATCCCGGCCAATTCGCATCGTCTTATCTGATGAAATCGACCGTTACCCGGAATCTGCTGGCACAGAAGGAGATCCGCTGTCGCTGGCCGAACGGCGGACGGTAACGTTCTGGAATAAGAAAAAGATACGAACAAGCACGCCAACGATTGATGGGGCATCGCGCATTGACCAAAGCTTTAAAGAAGGCGATCAGCGCCACTACTACGTGCCCTGCCCGCATTGCGACCACGAACAGCGTTTGGTTTGGTCTAACGTCGAATGGGACAAGCACGACGATGGCGAACCAGACTTTGAAACAGTACGCATCGTTTGTGAAGGATGCGACGGGCGCATCTATGAGACTTCCAAACAATTAATGTTGCGGCGCGGTCGCTGGATTGCTGACAAGCCGTTCAACGGGCACGCTTCATTTCACATAAACGCTTTGTATTCCCCCTGGATTTCCTGGGCTGAAATCGTAGAGGAGTTTTATCAGGCGAAGGGTGATTACGAGCGAATGAAAGTCTGGACGAATACTCTAATGGGCGAGACTTTCAAAGAAGAGGCAGTGGAGTTGGTGCCGGAGCATTTTTTGAGCCGCGTGGAAGACTATGGTGACAAGGTGCCCAACGGGGTGCTGGTTATCACTGGCGGCGTGGACGTTCAGGAGGATCGGCTAGAGCTTGGCGTAATTGGCTGGGGCCACGGCGAGGAAAGCTGGTGGATTGAGCGGATGATCTTTTACGGCGATACGTCTCAACCGGGCGTTTGGGAAGATCTTGCGCAAGTACTAATAAACCAGCAATACGAAACCGAAGACGGGCGGCGCATCAGGATAAACGCAACAGGCGTGGATACCGGATTCCGGGCAGACACCGTTTACGACTTTGTTAGAGCGCATCAGCAAAAGATCAGGGTTTATGGGCTAAAGGGTATGGGCGGCGACCGACCTATCTGGACGCCGCCTAGCTACGGGCAGCGCGCGCCGATTCCTCTTTACATGGTAGGCACTGATGCCGCAAAAGATCTATTGTTTGCGCGGTTTCAGTCCCATGATGGCGGCGGTGTTTGTCATTGGCCGCAGACTTGCGATCTGGCGTTTTTCGAGCAAATGACAGCCGAGAAATCGCAAAAGAAAATGCGGCGTGGCTTTGAAATTCGCGAGTGGGTGAAGATCAGAACACGCAATGAAATCTTGGACTTGTACGTTTACAATCTTGTTACCCTGTATACGCTCAATCCGCGTTGGGAAGTTCTGGACCCGTCTTTTGAAAAGCCGGAGCCGCCGGAGCCGCCAAAGCCAGAGCAGCCAGGACCGACTGAGCAACTTGTTAAACAGCGACGGCGAGGGGCACGCCGACAAACTAAAGGGTTTGTTAACAGATGGCGGTAATTCCTCTTAATGAGCCGGAGTCTTTTACAGAAGGCGACACGGTAAAATGGCGGCGCTCGCTTCCTGACTACCTGCCCGGCGATGGCTGGACCCTTACTTATCGGTTTGGCAGGGCGGACGAAGCAACGATAACTGTAACGGGTTCTGATAATGGCGATCAGACACACCTGATCAGTATCTCGCCAGCCGTTTCGGCAACCTTTGTTCAGGGAGTCTATTACTACCAAGCAAGCGTCAGCGACGGCACAGACCGTTACACGGTTGCGTCTGGTAACGTGTTAGTAACCCCGGATTTTGCTTCTGTAGAAAATCCTGACACGCGAACGCACGCGCGTAAGGTTCTCGATGCAATCGAGGCGGTCTTAGAAGAGCGAGCAACGCAATCTCAATTGAGCATCAGCGTTGCCGGTCAATCAATCACAATGCTTTCTCCAGAAGAGTTAATTCGCTGGCGCTCCGTTTATAAAGCCGAAGTTGATTCGGAAGAGCGCGCAGAGCGGATACAACAGGGGTTGGGCGGAAAGCGTATTAAGACGAGGTTTGTCTGATGGGACGACTTGTTAGCGTAGAGCAGTTTGCGCGGGAGCGACGCGCCATTAACAAGCGAATGAACGCAGGCGAATGGAGTGCGCGCGAGTTTGAGGCGGCGAAACAGTCGGAACTGCTTTCCTATTGGAAAACAGAGCCGACGATGGCGGATTACGATATTTTCGATTCGCTTTCGATTCTGCAAACGCGCTCGCGAAACGAGTATCAAAATAACGACTACGTGAAGCGCTTTGTTTCGCTGACAAAGCAAAACGTAATAGGCCACGAAGGAATCAAGCTGATTCCAAATGCGCGCAACCGGAACGGCACAAAAGACAAAGGCGCGAATCAGGCAATTGCTGATGCTTGGCGGCAGTTCTGCCGAAAGGGCCAGTGTGAAGTAACAAAGCGCCACACGATGATTGATTTGCAAAACATGGCAATTGCAGGTCTTTGCGTGGACGGGGAAGTAATCATTCGGCATTACTCAAACTTCCCAAACAATAAAGCGCGTTATGCCGTGCAGTTCATTGATCCGCGCTTGCTGGACGTGACCTATAACAAGGCGGAAGACGGTAAAAACCCGATCATCATGGGCATCGAAAAAGATCGGTGGGGCGCGCCGGTTGCCTACTATTTCCGTAAGCAACTTACAAAGCGCGTTGCGATGAGCACGCAAGAGTATGATCACGACCGAGTTCCGGCGGATCAAATCATGCACATCTTTTTTCCAGAGTATGTTGTGCAAACGCGCGGCGTTCCTCCTGTTGTTGTTGGCTTGTTACGTCAGAACATGCTCAAAGGCTACGAAGAGGCGGAACTGGTAGCCGCAAGGGCGGCAGCTTCAAAGTTGGGTTTCTTGTCGCGCGATCCTGAGTCTGCCGGTGAGTTTGTCGGCGACGATGAGGACGAAGAAGGCAATGTAATCGTAGACACCGAGCCGGGCGGCTGGACTGAACTTCCGCCGGGCTGGAAGGCCGACATGGTTGACCCTAATCATCCGGTAGAAGCTTACGAAAAGTTCGTCCGGCAAGTTTTGCGCGGAATGGCTTCAGGGATGAATATCTCCTATAACAGCCTAGCAAACGACCTTGTTGGCGTTTCATGGTCTAGCCTTCGTAAAGCTGACCTAGAGGAAAGGGATCATTGGCGATGCTTACAACAGTTTGTTGCGGCGCACTTGTTAGACGAAATCTATCAGCGGTGGCTGGTAAACGCGCTGCAAAACGAAACTCTGCTGATAAACGGCAAAAGCCCCGGAATAGAGCGCGCTAACAAGTTTGGCAACGCAACGTGGCAGGCGCGCGGTTGGGAGTGGGTTGACCCTGCAAAACAACAGCAAGCAAACCGGGAAATGCTGGTAACGAATCAGGTTAGCGTTAGCCAGCTAATCAGAGAGTCTGGCAGAGACCCTGAGACCGTCTTTGAGGAAATCGCGGAAGAGCGCGAACTCATGGAAGACTTGGGGCTGACAATGGCGGACGTTTGGCCGATTGTTGACGCTAACAAGCCAGCAAACGAAGGTGACGAAGATGATTGAGCGCCCTGAAGCTCAATGATAGAGTACGCAAATCAAAGAGGGGCTTTCGATAGGTAATTCCTATGGACCAAATCGAAACAGGTTTTCAGCAACGGTTCCTGTCTATCGACAAGCGGGAAAACGCAATTGACGAAGAGTCCCGAACCGTTGAAATCAGTTTTTCCAGTGACCGTCCCGTTGAGCGTTTTTTCGGAGACGAGATTCTTGACCATAGCGGCAGTGCTGTGCGCCTTGAAAGGCTCAAAGCGTCCGCGCCTTTGTTATGGAATCACGATACGGATCAGGTCATTGGTGTCGTTGAAAATGCCCGTATTGAAGACGGGCGCGGAATGGCGACGGTTCGCTTTAGCAAAAGCAGCCTGGGTTCCGAAGTCTTTAACGACGTTGTAGATGGCATCCGAAACAACGTTAGCGTTGGGTATGTCATTCACGAAATGCGGCTGGATTCGGAAGACGATAACAAGGCAACGTACAGGGCGACCGACTGGGAGCCTTTGGAATTGTCCATCGTCAGCGTTCCGGCTGATATTTCTGTCGGCGTGGGCAGGGAGTACGAACACTTCCAGACTCGCGTTAGCAATTTTGTTAAACCACAAAAGGAACCGGAAATGACCGATAAGGTTGAAAAGCCGGAAGTAGACAACGGCAAGCGTGTATCTGATCTGCTGGCAGCGGCGGAAAAGTATGACGCAATGGACATGGTTCGCTCGTACATTGACGATGAGCGGCTGACCGTTGGCGACTTCCAACAAGCCATTCTTGACAAGCGAAGCAACCAGCTTGAGGCAGAGCGCGAAGAGCGCGCGAAAGCTGAAGAGCGTGCGCAGCGGGTTGAGGTAAAAGATAACAAGCCAGCGGACGAGCCGATGATTGCTGACGCAACGCCGGTTGAGCGCGGCGAAGTTGGCCTGACCGACAAAGAAGCGCGTCAGTTCTCTTACGTAAAAGCTATCCGCGCGATGGCAAACCCGACTGACAAGCGAGCGCAAGAAGCAGCCAAGTTTGAGCTTGAAGTTTCTAACGCCGCGCAGGACAAGTACCGGCGCGAGGCTCGCGGCTTCATGGTGCCTGACGAAGTTCTCAAGCGGGATCTGGTAGTCGGCACTGCAACGGCTGGCGGTCACACGGTGGCAACTGAACTGCGCGGACTGATTGACCTTCTCCGTAACAAGATGATGGTCATTCGTGCTGGTGCAACCGTATTCAATGGCCTGCAAGGCGACGTGGCTTTCCCACGGCAAACAGGTTCCGCCACTGCCTACTGGGTTGCTGAGAACGGTTCGATTACCGAGTCCCAGCAAGCGTTTGATCAAGTGCCGCTTACGCCGCACACGGTTGGCGCACTGACCGAGTTCAGCCGCAAGCTGATGCTGCAATCGACCCTGGACGTTGAGCGGTTTGTTGAGAACGATCTCGCAACCGTGCTGGCGCTCGAAATGGACCGGGCTGCAATCAACGGTGCCCCGGATGTGACCGCGACTGCGAACGAGCCGCGCGGCATTCTGAACACTTCCGGCATTGGTTCGGTTGTGGGCGGAACGAACGGTGGCGCGCCGACGTGGGACGACGTAGTTAATCTGGAGACTGCCGTTGCAATCGACAACGCAGACGTTGGGCAGCTTGCCTACATGGTTAACGCGGCAACGCGCGGCGTTCTGAAGCGTACCCGGAAGGATTCCGGTTCGGGCATCTTCCTGATGGATGGCGGCACGATTAACGGTTACACCGCACACGTAACCAATCAAATGCCGAGCAACATCGCGAAGGGTTCCGCATCGAACCTGTCGGCTGCGATCTTTGGCAACTGGTCTGATCTGCTAATCGGTCAGTGGAGCGGCGTGGACATTCTTGTTGACCCCTATACGAATTCCGCCACGGGCGCGATTCGTGTGGTCGCCTTCATGGACGTAGACAACGCAGTTCGTCATGCCGAGTCTTTCGCTTCGATGGAAGATATCATCACGACCTAACAAGCCGTCTAACGGTTTGTGAGAAAAGGGGTGACTACGGTTGCCCCTTTTTTTATGCTCGTATTTTTTTGGGGCAAGCCAGATGATTTACTGCATGAATTGCGGCGCACCCGCTCAGGACATGGCGCATTACAGCGGATTCCGACAACATGAGTTCGGCAAGGGGCGTGGGCGGAAATGCGACGATTTCTACTCTGCCCCTCAGTGCCGCCCCTGCCACACTACAGGCCCGTTTGCAGAGGGGTATATCCCGACAGGGTTTGAGAATGAATCGCGCGACGTGCGCCGTCTTGTTAAGTCTGAAGAGCAGTTGGCTCAAATACTACGATGGCATAGGCTGAGCCAGTGAATTACCCGCTACCAGATTATTTGGAATCAGTGCCGGTTCTGGAAAATCGCTGGCAATTGCTTGCAGAGGCAACGAGTGCCGCGCCAGAGGGTTTGTGGGCTGAGTTTGGGGTTGCTAGAGGGAAAAGCGCCGACTTCCTAACAAGCCGTTTAACGAGCGATGGCTCGTTAGACTTGTTTGATTCGTTTCAGGGGTTGCCTTATGCCTGGGAGCGGACTGATGGCATATTTGCCAAAGGCTTGTTTGCCTGCCGGGTTTACGAGCCGAAAGCGCCCAACGTCAATGTTCACGTTGGCTTGTTTTCAGAAACCCTGCCGGGCTTTTATGCGCCGAATACCCTGGCGTTTGCGCATATTGACTGCGACTTGTACGAATCAACGAAAGATGTTCTGGAGCACGTTTCCGACGCTTTAATGCCGGGCGCAATTGTTGTGTTTGATGAATTGTTTGGGTTTGGCGGATGGGAGCAGTTTGAGCATCGAGCCGTAACCGAATGGAGTCTCAATAGAGAGTGGGTGTATCGCGATAGCGAATACAGGGCAATGATGAGGGTGATTAAATGAACCAAGCGCAAGAGGCGGAAGTTCAAAAGTACATTGACGCTTATGCGCATACCGGCTACGGCATGGGACCGGCGCGCAAACAAGCCGCCACACGGCATATTGAGGATTGGCTAAGCGACAACAAAAAGCCTGACGCGGAAGACTCTCCGACTCTGATTGACGTTGGATGCGGTCGTGGCGAAATGCTCGATATAGCTAAGAGTATGGGCTTCAACGCAAAAGGCTATGACCCTGCGACTTGTGAATACCGGGAAGATGTATTTTATGGTCTAGCTTCTGACATTCCGGCAAAGACAGACTCTGCAAACCTTGTCACTTGCTTCGATGTTATGGAGCACTTGTTAGAAGATGATCTGATCCCGGCGCTCAGGGAATTGCGGCGCGTATCTCAAGGCGCAGTAATCATAGCGGCTGCTGACTTTCCTCATTATGGCGCTGGCGGCGTTAACTACCATATTTCTATGCGCTCAAACGACGAATGGTACAAACTATTCAAACGAGTATTTGAGCATGTGCGTTTGTTGCCTCGTTATGGCGGCATATCTGCAACATGGCAATGCACGGGCGTAGCGTTTTGAAGGCGTACATGAAACCAGAGCCGCCGTCGTTTACTGAGCTTAAAGGTAAGCATCTAGGCCAGCCTGCATTTATTCTTGGCGGTGGACCCTCTCTGCCTGAAGCCCACAAGAAAATCTCAAAGCTTAAACGTCCGCATATCAAAATCAGCGTTAACTCGCACGGCTGTCGTTTGACCAAGTGCGATTACGCGGTTTATCTCGATTACAAACAAATCAACGAACAGTTGGACGAAATCGAGGCGGACGTTATCCGTATTTCCTGGGGCAAGGAATGCGACTACCGAATGATCAATCACTGGCACGCCAGCAATTCAACAAAAGTTGCGGTTTGGTGCGCGTGGCAGATGGGGTGTTATCCCATCGTTTTGCTTGGGGTTGATTGTTATGGCACTGACAAGCCGACGTACTGGCACGATGCCGATGCAATTTCTTCCGGCAAAAGCACGCCGCCTTCAAAGCACATTGAAGACTGGGACCGGGACACGCGGACGGTAATTCCCCATATTCGCCCGGTTATGCGATCTATCGGTGGCCCGTTAGTTCGCTTGTTTGGCGAATACGACAAAGACGAAAAAGTAGAGGCTCCTGTTATGCCTGATGATGATCCGAAGATTCGAGAGGTAGATGAAAACGGTGTCTTGATCCAATTTATTGTTGGCATGAAGCACAAACATGAAATCTACCAGCGCGGCGAAGTTGCCAGAGTTGATTCGCACTTTGCGAACTGGGCGGTGATCCGCAACAGAGCAAAGTACTGGGAAGGAAAAGAGCCGGAAGCTCAAAGCCCATTCGATGAGGTAGCAAATGAAGTCGGTGACTGAACTGTTTGCTGACATGGTGCCCGAAATGATGGGCATTATGGGCGGTAGCACCAATGTTCGTTGGGGTGACAAGTCTCTCAACGGGGTGTTTAACAACGATTACGAAGAAGTCGAGCAGTTCGGCCAAATCGTGTCAGCAAACCGCGTTACTTGCCTTGTTGAGACTGCCAAGATTGATGGCATGGCCCATAACGACAAGGTTACAATTGACGGCACAGACTATCGTGTCGCTGATATTCAGGAAAACAGCGGCGGCACTACTTTGCTGGTTCTGAGAGAAACAAGTTGACGCACGCAAGACAGACAATCAGAGAGGGGTTTGTCACCACGGCAACGGGCCTGACGACCACGGGTAACAGCGTGATCAACGGGCAGAAGATGCCGCGCGATGAAAGCGAGTTGCCAATTTGGATTATCTATCCTGGCGAAGAGTCTATTTCAGAAGAGGAAGAGTTAGGGGCAATGGGTTCGTCCCGCGTTGTAATTCGTGAGCTTCAGATGATCTGCCTGGGCATTGTCCGGGCAACATCGACAGGGGAGCCAACGGAAGACACGTTGGACGACATGTTAGAAGAGTTGGAAACGGCAGTTGGTGGGGGCATTGGTGTGTCTGGCGTCTTGTCAGTAAATCTGACGGGCGTTACGCCCGATTATGACGGCGAGGCAGACAATCTCTATGCGTCTATTGAGTGCACTTTCAACGTACTTTATCGAACCACGGCGGATGCGCCGGGCACCATTGTTTAGGAGTAAAACATGGCGACAGTAAAAGGTGATAGCGGCGTTGTTCGCATCGGTTCCAACGATGTTGGCGAGGTTACTTCCTTTTCCGTTAATGAGACTGCAGACCGAATTGAAGATACCGCGCTAGGTGATACCAACAGGACTTACCTTGCTGGTCTGGCTGAAGTGACTGGCACCATTGAGTGCTGGTATGACTCTTCAGAGCAATCAGGCACGACAGGGCAAGGCGCGCTAGACACCGTTGGCTCTACTGTTAGCCTCGCGCTGCGACCGGAAGGGACCGGTACGGGTTTGCCTGAGTGGACTGTTTCAGCCCAAATCACGGAGATTGTGACCGAGGTTTCGTTTAACGAAATCATCCGCACAAGCTTCAACTGGGCTGCTGCTGGTGCCATGACGAAGGGCGTTCAGTAACAAGTTAGCAAACGAGGGGCATCATGGCGGAAGAAGAGAAGAGCATTCTTGCTATTGCGCAAGAACAGTTTAAAAGCACACGGGGCGAGCTTCAGTATGTTGAGGTTCCAGAGTGGGAAAATCGCAAAGTCTTTTATTACTCGGTTCCAAACGTGGACGAGTTCATCAGGCTTAGCAAAGATATTTCTCGCGACGAATCTACAGAGGCAGTGCTTACGGCTTTCATGCTTTTTGCGCGCGACGAAAACGGAAAGCGTTTGTTTGGCGAACACAATCGCAAAACAATCCGAGAGTTTTTTGACGCGCGCGTTGTCTCTCGCATCGTTGGTGAAATGGGCGTGTTTGCTAATTTGTTTGCGGATGCTGACGACGAAGCAAAAAACGCCTAAAGGGCGACGTTTTAGAATTTAACATCGTCGCCCTGGCTTTCGAGCTTCACAAGACACCCAACGAAATCCGTCAGATGCCCTTTGCTGACTTTCAAGCGTGCATAGCGTTTATGAATCTTAGGAATCCCGGCGATGGCAAATGACGTTGACCTAACCTTACGCGGCAGAAACCGCACTGACGCTGCGTTTAACAAGGCTAGGCGAAACGTGTCTGGTCTTGAAAGA
>Ga0316187_10003529_pt1 | contig 13583 bp, 13 predicted proteins | sample CroRivburrow1_MG_FD_204927 | JGI IMG/M metagenome (GOLD analysis project Ga0316187, IMG submission 204927) | Coastal sediment microbial communities from Maine, United States - Cross River worm burrow 1 | ecosystem: Environmental > Aquatic > Marine > Coastal > Sediment | place: USA: Maine...
AATGTTGCCGTTCCTCCAAATCGGCGAGACGGCGGTCGATATCCAGCCGTCGATCCGATTGTCCGTAGCCTGGCCGATACTGCTGGGCTACCTGCTGGTCGTCGGGCTGCTGCTCCTCGGATCGGTGATTTGGGCTACGCGGCGGGTTTCGGCGACCCGGATGAGCGAAGTGCTGCGGGAGGTGGAGCGATGAACCAAACGATCGTCGACTGCCAGAACCTCATCAAAATCCACAAACAGGGCAATCTCGAGGTTGTCGCGCTTCATGGACTGGATTTCACGATGCAGCGTGGCGAGTTCATTTCTGTGGTCGGCAAGTCCGGCGCCGGTAAGTCCACTCTGCTGCGCATCCTCGCCGGTCTCGATGTGCCGTCTGCGGGCAAAGTGAGTGTTGCCGACGTCAGCCTCACCGACATCAATCAGCGTGACATGACCAAGCACTACAGACGCCGGGTCGGGTTCCTCTGGCAGGACTTCAGTCGCAACTTGCTTCCCTACCTCAAGGTGCAGCAGAACATAGAATTGCCGATGCTGCTGGCCGGAGTCGGGGGTCGGGAACGGAAGCAACGCGCCGGCAACCTTCTCGAAGCGACCGGGCTGCAGAACCTGGCACATGCCACCATCCACACCATGTCGGGCGGCCAGCAGCAGCGGCTGGCCTTGTGTGTGGCGCTCGCCGGCGCGCCCGAGCTTCTCCTGGCCGACGAACCGACGGGTGAGTTGGACACCGAGACCTCGCTCGAGATCTACGAGTTGCTGCGGAGCCTCAACCGCGAGGGGCTTTCCATCCTGGTCGTTACCCACGACGTGGTCCTCGCCAAACGATCGGACAGGGTTGTCCGCCTCACCGATGGCCGCCTCGCTTCACAAGGCGCGGGTGAGGAATACTACGTCGCCGTGGACGCGACCGGTGCGGTCGCCTTGCCTCGTGATTTGCTCCTTGCTGCCGGAATCGAGCGAGCCGCTTCGGCAAAATTGACGCCGGATGGCATCCTCATCGAGCACCGCGAGGACACATGAGCCTCGAACTGATCGGCATCACCAAGCAATACCCGGGAGGCGCTATCGGCGCCCAGGACGTGACGGTGGCGATTGAGCCCGGCGAGTTCGTCGCGTTTTTCGGGTCGTCGGGCTCTGGGAAGACGTCACTGCTGCAGATCGCCGGACTCCTGATGGAGGCCGACACCGGCCAGGTGCTGCTCGACGGGGTGCAGGTCAGTGGCCTGTCGGAGGCCGAGTCCGCCGATGTGCGTCGCAGCTCGCTCGGGTTCGTGTTCCAGACGGCGAGCCTGCTGCCGCTGCTCTCGGCGCGCGAGAACGTTGATGTGGCGCTGCGGCTCCTCGGTGTGGGGGGCGCCGGCGCCCGCCAGAGTGTGGCCGCCGCCCTGGATGCTGTTGACATGACCAACCGAGCCGAGCACCGACCCGACGAGTTATCCGGAGGCGAGCAGCAGCGGGTGGCGATCGCCCGGGCTCTGGCGCACGAGCCTCGATACCTGTTCGCCGACGAACCAACTGGGGAGCTGGACTCCGCGACTGGAGCCGACGTTCTCGGGCTGCTGGCCCGGGTTGCCGCCGGCGGTACGGCGGTGGTGATGGCTTCCCACGACCCGGCGGCCATCGACTACGTCACCGAGGCCTACTTTGTGCGTGATGGCGCCGTCGAGCGCCCCAGCCTTGCGTCACTGCGGCTGTGGCTGACCGAAGGCCGCGAGTTCTAGGGGCCTCCAACCGGAGCGCGATCGTCGCCCCCTGCCCCGGTCATTCCCCGTATTCGGTATGGACCCGGCTGGCGGTGGGACCGGTCTGGCCCTGGTACTTGGAACCGGCTCCCGCGGATCCGTAGGGGTTCTCCGCAGGCGTGGAGAGCTCGTAGAAAGAGATCTGGCCAATCTTCATCCCGGGGTAGATAGCGATCGGCAGGTTGGCGACGTTGGACAACTCGAGAGTCACCTGGCCCTTGAAGCCGGGGTCGATGAACCCGGCGGTCGAATGGATCAGCAGGCCGAGGCGGCCGAGACTCGATTTGCCCTCGAGGCGAGCCACGATGTCGTCGGCCAGGCCGATCGTCTCGAGGGTCGCTCCGAGCACGAACTCACCCGGGTGGAGGATGAACGGTTCGTCCTCATCGGCCTCGACGAGCTTGGTGAGATCCTCCTGGGGCGCTTTGGGGTCGATGAGGGGGTAGCGGTGGTTCTCGAAGACCCGAAAGAAGCTGTCACAGCGCAGGTCCACGCTCGAGGGCTGCACCATCGCCGGGTCGTACGGTTCGATAGAGACACGGCCGGCGGCAACGGCCTCTTTGATTGTCCTGTCCGAGAAGATCATCGGGGATAGCAAAGTGCATAGAGCGCCCCGGATCAAGTCGGGAATTCTTCCGTTCCTGCGTGAACCAACGCGGATACTTGCCGGGATCCACGCACGGTCGGTGGCTCGACGCTTGCCCGGGACCGGATCGAGTTCTTGACGCCCCTCAAGAGCCCCGAGGACGCGGTCACGTTGCACGAGATCCTGGGCAGGTTCCGTCGCGGCTCAAGATTGGGCGGCGAATCTCCGCTTGTTCCGGATGGATACTCAACAGAAAGCCAACGACTTCATCGAGAGGGGCAACGAGCTACACAACGCCGGCGACAAGGTGGCGGCAGCTCCGTACTACCGCGAAGCCGCCGAGATCTTTGAGACGTACGCCTCTTTCGTGCTGGTCGCCGCCGACGGCTACGCGGCCGGGGGCAAACATCGTGACGCGGCGGCGGCATACCAGCTGGTGCTCGACTCGCACCCGGATCATGATCAGGCAGCCGCGGGCTTGAAGAAGTCTCGCAAGGCAGCCGACAAGGAGTCCCGCAGGAACGCCCATCTCTCGAACCTGACCCCGGTACCGCCGTCCGAAGAATCCGGCGGCATGTTCAAGAAGCTGTTCGGAAGGAAGTAGCTCCGCTCGGAGCGGGTGAGGGGAATCGAACCCCCGTATTCAGCTTGGGAAGCTGATGTTCTACCATTGAACTACACCCGCACGGCCCAATTCTAGCTGCCGCCGGTCGGCCCGTTCCCGTGACCGACGACGATACTTCGATTCCCGGGATGGATGAAGCCTGCCCGTCGGACATTGCACAGTTCATCGACTCTCTCGAGGTGCGTCCTCACCATCGCGGCCCAGCGTCGGCAGCGAGTAGTGTTGAGAGGCAAGACAAAGGCGCGCCCATCGCGCCGAGTTACGTGGCTAGCACCGGATGCGACCCACGAGAGGGAATGGAGTCACTGTTGAGACGAACTCTGATAATTCTGATTGCGACAGTGTTGTTGATAGCGCTGGCGATACCGGTCTCCGCGATCACACGAGGCGGCGAAGTCGACGATGGAGAGCATCCCTACGTGGGGCTCATGGTCGCAGATGATGCGGACGGCAACCCGCTGTGGCGCTGCAGCGGCGCCATGATCTCGCCCACCGTCTACGTCACGGCCGGCCACTGCACCGAAGCGCCTGCCGCCCGAGCCACTATCTGGTTCGAGGAGGACGTCGAGTCCGGCATACCGGGCAATGGCTACCCGTTTGGTGGGCCGACGAGCGTCGACGGTACGGCCTACACCCATCCGTTGTACAACCCGGACGCCTTCTTCCTCTACGACCTGGGCGTTGTTGTGCTCGATGAGCCGTTAGATATGTCATCGTATGCGTCACTGCCAGAGGCAGGCGTCATCGACGACATCGGCAAGGGCCGCAAGAATAGCGTCGTGGAAGCAGTCGGCTACGGCTTGCAGAAGATCAATCCGGTAATGGTCCAGGCGGATCGGATACGCATGAAAGCCGACCTGATGATCGTGAATACCAAGGGTGTCGCCGGGATCGGCAATATACCGGGCAGCAACTCGATGATGCTGAGCGGGGATGCCAAGCATGGCGGTACCTGCTTCGGCGACTCGGGCGGGCCAATATTCCTCGGCACGGACTCGAACGTGATCGCGGCGGTGACGTCCTTCGGACTCAACGGCAACTGCGCTGGAGTCGGCGGGGTATTCCGCATCGACCGCCAGGCGGAGCTCGACTGGATCGGCAGCTTCGAGCCAACCGGCTGAACTACTCACCAAAGTCAATGACAGCAATGGGCCGCACCTTCGAGTGCGGCCCATTCGCGGCAAATCCTGGTCCGTTCGTTGTGCCTAAACGGCGGCTATAGGGCGCTTTTAGGCACAACGAACGCGTTACCGCTACTAGGTCAACAAACTGGCGACGCCCCAGACGGTGATCAGGGTCCCGACCCCGAGGAGCCACCAGGCGCGGCCGGCGCGGAAGTGCCCCTCAGCCCCTTTGGGGGCGTTGCCCCGGCTGGCCTGGTAAATGGCATAGCCGTTGCCGAGGATCATCGCTGCCCCGACGGCGAGGATCAGCTGGGCAAGTAGATCGTTGAGGCCGAGGATATCGACGACGGATTGGGCGATGAGGCTGGTCATGGTCGTCACGCTACTGCGCGACGCCAGGTCGGTAGTCTGCGGCCATGGTCAGACCGGCTCATGTACTCCGTGTCTTCACCCGTGGCGATGCCGGGGGCAATCTGCTGGGCGTCATCAACGACACGATCGGCCTCAGCGGCGACGACATGCAGGCAATCGCCGCCGAACTCGGATTCTCCGAATCGGCGTTCGTGGACTGGCGCCAGGGCGAAATTCCCATGGTGCGGATCTTCACACCGAAGATCGAATTGGAATTCGCCGGTCATCCCCTGGTCGGCACGGCATGGGTCATGAACTTCCTCGGCCCCGAGGTTCACGACAAGCTCGAGTGTGTCGCCGGAATCGTGGACGTGCGGATCGACCGAGACACCGTGTGGATCGAAGCCGCCCTTGGCCAGGAGACAGAGATCGAGCCCACCAGCCAGATCGTCCCCGGCGCCGGGCTGCCGGCACCGACTCGGACCTGGCTGGTGCGAATGCCCAAGGAGTACCTCGTCGTCGAGTACCCGGACTCGGCAACCATCACCGGCCTCGCTCCCGACATGGCTGTCCTCGAAGCCCGCTTCGGGACGCTGTGTTTCGCCCGTGATGAGACCCGGGCCCACATGCGCTTCTTCGCCCCGGCTGGAGGCGTCGCGGAGGACCCGGCGACCGGCAGCGCCGCGGTTGCGTTGGCACGAGCGATGGTGGCGAGCGGCGAAGCATCCGGAAGGCTGTCGATCGACCAGGGAGCCGAGATCGGCACCCCGTCGCGCATCGAACTGGAATGGACGGCCGAATCGGCGTCGATTGGAGGCACAGTGGTTCACGACCGTACCGAGCTGGTGAAGCCATGACGGACGCACTCACCGGTCAGACGATCGAGCTGCTGCAGGCCATGATCCGCAACGCCTGCGTCAATGAAGGCACCGTCGAATCGGGTCAGGAGATTCGTAACGCGGAGTTGCTCGCCGACTTCCTGTCCGGCCCTGGAATCGACTTCGAGATCTTCGAAGCGGCTCCCGGCAGGGCCTCGCTCGAGGCCCGGCTTGGCGGGAGCGATCCCGATGCTCCAAGCCTCTGCCTCAACGGACATACCGACGTGGTGCCCGTCAATCCCGACGGATGGCGCCACGACCCGTTCGGTGGTGAGCTGATCGACGGCGAGGTGTGGGGCCGGGGCGCGGTCGACATGCTGAACCTGACCTCCTCGATGGCTGTCATCGTCAGGCATCTGGCGACAACCGACTTTCGTCCCACTGGCGACCTCGTGTTCTTCGCGGTCGCCGACGAAGAGTCGGGCAGCGCCTACGGGGCCCGCTGGATGGCGGAGAACCATCCCGACCTGATTACGACCGACTTTGTGCTCACCGAAAGCGGAGGGCTCCACGGGGGTACCGCGGCCGCGCCGACGGTCGGTGTACGAGTTGGGGAGAAGGGTGTTGCCTGGCGACGGCTCACGGTGCACGGCACCCCCGGCCACGGATCCCGCCCCTTCAGGTCGGACAACGCAATCGTGAAGGCCGCCGGCGTTGTGCAGCGGCTCGGCGAGTACCGACCGCAGCCGGCCTTTCATGAGCTTTGGGAGACCGAGGTCGCTCAGATGAACCTCAGCGATGAGAAGAAGGCCCAGCTGCTCGACCCGGGAGCGGTCGATGAACTGCTCGAATCCTTGCCCCCGGGTGAAGCGGGTCACATCCATGCATGCACCCACACGACGTTCTCGGCGAACGTATTCAACAGCCAGACCAAGACGAACATCATTCCTGATGAGGTCGTCCTCGACATCGACATCAGGACGATGCCGGGAGAGGGTCCCGACGAGGTGCAGGCCCACCTCGAGGCTGCCCTCGGTGACCTCCTGGAGCATGTCGAGCTGGAACCGCTGATGAACGATCCGGCCTCGATCAGTGGGACGGACAATCCGCTATGGGAAGCGCTGCAAGGTGCCATCACCGGTCGGTTCCCGGACGCCCGGCTCAAACCCGGAATGACCGTCGGGTTCACCGACGCCCGGGTGCACCGCGACTTGGGAGCCATTGCCTACGGTGCCGGCCTATTCAGTCCATCGCTGAGCACGGCCGATTACGCCACCCGATTCCACGGCAACAACGAACGCATCGACGTCGAGTCTCTCGCCCTCACGACCCAACTATGGCTCGACGTGATCAACGAGCTGCTCTCCTAGCGTTCGTTGTGCCTAAATCGTACCTATAGCGCATGATTAAGCACAATAAACGCGACTCAGACCGCCACGTCACGCCGCCTGAAGCCCCAGACGGCGACTGCGGCGCACACCAGAGTGATGGCAAGCAGGACTAGGAGTTGCCAGCCGAAACCGTTCTTCAGGGGGTTGGGGTCGAGCAGCCAGTAAAACGGCGTCAGCTTCTGGGTCCACTTGATGCTGTCGATCAGTGGCGCCAACCCGTTGATGAAGAAGGTGGCGATCGTCGTTCCGGAGGCCACGCCGATCGTGAGGGAACGTTTGCCGGTGAGCGCCCCGATCATCAGCGCCAGGGTTCCGAAGGACAGCGCCAGCAGGATCATCCCGATACTGGCCGCCGTGATGCCCGCAATGGACAACCCGATGTCGACGATCGGGTTGGCCAGGAGCAGAGTCACCCAGACCGCCGAAGCCAGCAGCGCGGTCAGCAGCGTCATCGCGGCAAAGGACTCGAGGACAACCCGATGGCGGGGGATTGGGTTGGCGAGCAGCGCGTCCATCGTACGTTTGTCCTCCTCACCGGCGATGGCGGCAGTGCCCATCGAGATCGCGAAGAAGATGGCGATGAAGGATCCGACGCTGGCGAACACCCGGCTGTTGACGTAACCGGGGCCGGTCAGGAACGCTCCAGCATCCTCGGCCCCGAACAGCGACATCATCCCTTCGGGCAGGTTTTCGAGGAGCTCGGAGATCACCGCGGCGTCACGTTGCAGCGTCGGCCAGAACGCCACGGTGATCCCGGTGATCGCCACCATGCCCACGATCCACCAGACGTACCCGCGGCGCCGGTCCCAGATAGTTTTGCGGAAGAGGCTACTCAGCACCGGGCACCCCCTCCGGAGCCGAGTAGAAAGCCAGGAACGCCTCTTCGAGTTCCCCCTCGTGGGAAATCAGGTTGATCAGCTCGTAGCGGGCGGCCGTCTTGATGACGGCATCCAACGACCCTTCGACCTGGAGATCGATCACATAGCCATCGTCATCGACGGCCACCGACCGCACCCCGGCCAGACTCTCGAACGCCGACGCGGCGACGGCTTCGCCGAAACGCAACTCGAGCCGATGGACGGCTTTGTCCTTGAGCTCGGCCACCGAGGCGACCGCCACCAGATTGCCACCCCGAATGATCCCCACTCGATCGGCGATTCGTTCGACCTCGGGGAGGACATGAGAGGAGAGGAACATGGTGCGCCCCTCGGCGCGCACGTCGTTGACCAGGTCGTAGAAGGCCTGCTGGATCAACGGATCGAGTCCGCTAGTTGGTTCGTCGAGTATCAACAGCTCAGGCCGGTGGAGGAAGGCCTGGGCCAGGCCGAGCTTCTGGCGGTTGCCACTCGAGTAACTGCGGATGGTCCGCGTCAGATCGAGATCGAGTATCTCAGCGACCCGATGCGCCTCGGAGAGATCCGTTACGTCACGGAGGGCGCCGAAGTAGCGAAGCAGTTCGTCGCCGGTCATCCGGTCGTACAGCGCCAGTTCGCCCGGGAGGTACCCGACCCGGCGATGTATCTCGATGGAGTCGGCTGTCGTGGCGAGCCCCAACACCTCGGCCGAGCCACTCGTGGGTCGAATGAAGTCGAGCAGCAAGCGGATTGTCGTCGATTTTCCCGCACCGTTGGGGCCGAGGAAGCCGAAGATCTCACCGGGCTCGACCTCGAGATCGAGGTTCTCGACACCGCAGATATCTGCGTAGTACTTGGTGAGGTTGCTGGTGTGGATGGCGGGCGTCATGGAGTGGCAGGCTACCCTCTTGGCTCGCCATGGCTACCGAGTCGAAAACCCTCATCTACCTGGCCCTAACGGCCAACGCCGTGATCGCGGTCATAAAGTTCGTCGCCGCCGCGGTCTCGGGCAGCTCCGCGATGCTCTCTGAAGGTTTCCACTCAGTGGCGGACACGGGCAATCAGCTCTTCCTTCTGCGGGGAACCGCGGTTTCCCGATACGCCGCTGATACCCAGCATCCCTTTGGTCGCGGCAAGGAGCTCTACTTCTGGAGCTTCATGGTGGCAGTCTTCCTGTTTGTCGGCGGCGCCGTGATCGCTTTCCTGGAGGGCCTAGATCGGATCCGTCATCCCCACTCCGACGAGGCGGGACTTGTCTTCTCTCTGATAGTGCTGGCATTTGCAGCCGTGTTTGAGTTCTTCATCGCGTTTGGCCCCGCCCTACGCCAATTCAACCGGGAGCGCTCCGGCCGTTCGATTGGTGCCACCGTTCGCGATTCAAAGGACCCGGCATTGCTCGTGGTCGTTTTCGAGGACACGGCGGCGCTGCTCGGCCTCTTCATTGCTGCCGCCGGGCTGCTTCTGGCGTACTACACCGGTTGGTCGCAGTGGGACGGCATTGCGTCGATTCTGATCGCGCTGCTGCTCGCCGCAGTTGCGTTCTTCCTCGCCTACGAAATGAAGGAGCTACTCGTGGGTGAAGCCGCCACCCGGGAAGACCGCTCTGCCATCCGCGCCGCGACTCTTTCGGTGAAGGAGGTGTCATCGATCGGGCGACTCCTCACCATGCAGCTGTCGCCTCATGAGATCCTGGTCAACATGGACGTGCACCTCGACGACGGCTTGACAACAGATGAGGCCGAAGCGGTCATCGACGTCATCGAAGCTGCGATCCAGAAGGAGATTCCCGAGGCGACTCGGATCTTCGTGGAGCTCGAGCCCGGCCTATGACCACGGGTTCTGCCACCGCCCCCGGGTCCTCGGCAAACCTCGGTCCGGGCTTCGACGTACTTGCCATCGCTTGGGAGTTGAGATGTCGGGTGACCGTGTCGACCTCCGAGGAGTGGCGCATCCGCCAGCTCGGCGATGAGTGGTGGCCTCGCGAGGGCGAATTCGTCAGGCGGGCCGCCGAGGCCGCCGGTCCCGGCCCGTTTGTGATCGAGATCGACAACGAGGTGCCCCGCTCCCGCGGGCTCGGTTCCAGTTCAGCTGTGGCCACGGCGATCGCAGCGGCTGCCTTCCGGGCGCAGGAGATCGAGCCCACCGATGCCGAGCTCTTCGCCATCGTCACCGCGATGGACGGTCACCCGGACAATGCGGCTGCGGCCGTCTTCGGGGGCCTCGTCCTGGTCGATGGGGTCCATCACGTTCGGCTCGATCTCGCTCCGAATCTGCTCTTTCTCGCCGCGGTCCCGGACACACCGCTGCGTACGGACGAGGCCCGGGCCGCCCTGTCGGGATCGATCGACCGGGCGGCTGTCGTCCGATCCCTGTCACGTTTCGGGTTCCTGCTGCAGGGCCTCCAGACTGGAGCCCCGGAATTGCTGGCACGAGCCCGGGGGGATGAGCTCCACGAGGCGCCGCGGTACGGGCTGTCTCCGCTCACCGGGAACCTGATCGCGGCCGCCCTCGAGGCGGGCGCTCTACATGCCTCCTGGAGCGGGGCCGGACCGACGGTGCTGGCCATGGCCTCGTCTGAAGGCGAGCTGGCGGACGTTGCCGCCGCCATGGAGGCGGCCCTCGACGGTGCCGGTAGCGTGCGTCCTCTCCGGGCGGCGTCGGTCGGTTGGCAGTAGCGAGCTTGTCGGTGGCGCATCGCTATCGACCGGGGCCGGATAGGGTCTGGGCAGGCAATCAGAGGTCGTGTATGGCTGAGCGAACTGGAGACCCCTTCCGGGCTTTCTACGATCGTGCCCTTCCCGAGGTCTATGGATATCTCCTGACCCGGCTCGGCGACGCCTCCCGAGCCGAGGTTGCGACCGCGGAGACGTTTGACGGCGTCGTCCCGCAGTGGCCGCTGCCGGCGAATGTGAAGTTTGAGGTGGCCTTCGCAGTCGGCCTTGCCCGCCACCGGCTGGCCGATGAGTACCGCAGGCAGGATCAGCACGTGAAGCGGCGCCGTCGATACGCGGCGATGAGGTCATCGGCAGCCGCGCATCGTACGACCGCGGCCGTTGACCGGAGGGTGCATTGGGCGATGGTCGCATTGCCCGCCATGCAGCGGGCCGCCATGGTGTTGCGCCATGTCGACGGACTGTCGGTGCGTGAGGTGGCTGCCATTCTGGGAAGAGGCTCCCGCGTTGCCGAGTTCCTGCTTCTTCGCGGCTCCCGGACGCTGCACCGCGCTCTCAAGGAAGTGGCACAGACTGATGGCTTCGACCCGCTGGTGGCCATGATGGGCCTCGACGGCCCTGTGGAGCCCCCGGAGGAGTTCAAGGAGGACCTCTACGACGAGTTGCGGGCCCAGCTCGATCAGTCGGCCGTTGGAGCACCTCGATCGGAAGAGCTTTCCCGGCCTGTGCTGCACAAGGTATTCCTCGTCGCGGCCATCTCCCTCGGGGCGATCTTGTTGCTGGCCGGTTGGCTGAGGCAGTCCGAGGAATCGACGGAACAGCCCCCAACCATCGTCGAGCCGCGGCCGCTCTCCGAACCGGATGTCCCGGGAGACAGTCCGGGTCCGGCTGTGACGACGCCGACAACGTCTCGGGCCCCGTTCGTTGAACCTATCCGTCATCCGGCACGCAGCCTCGGCGGCTACCAGTTCGGTGGATGGCGCGTGCTTCCGGCCTCAGAGTTTGACGGTCGAGCGGGAGCTGCGGTGGCGTGGACCGGGGAGCAACTTATCGTTTGGGGCGGCGAGCGCGGGTCGGATCTCACCTCCACATCGTCCTACCGAGGGGGAGTCCTCGATCCCGGCGCCAACGTTTGGTTCTCACTACCCCCGGCACCGATGGCCCCACGGAGCGGCGCGACCGCCCTGTGGACGGGGACCGAGGTCGTGGTCATTGGCGGCGACAGCCCGGACGCCGCCGCGTACGATCCGGCGACGCGGCTGTGGCGCGCGCTGCCTGTGGCCCCGATACTCGGTGCGCCCGACGATGTCGCGGTGTGGACGGGCACAGAGGTGATTCTCTTCGGTGGCCGGGGGGGCGACGGTCTGGCGCTCAACGTTGCCGGAAACACTTGGCGATCTCTTCCGGACGCACCCAACCTGGAATGGGAGAACACTTCCGGGCTGTGGACCGGCACCGAGATGATCGTCTGGGATGACCCCGTCCGCGCCGGTGGCGGCGCCGCAAATGTCGCTGCCTATGAGAGCGCCGCCAACTCTTGGCGCCAGCCGGACGGTCCCGACGAGCCGATTGAGCTGGCGGGTGTCGCGGGAGTGTGGACGGGCGAAGAAGTCATTCTCTGGGGCATCGATGTCTCGGTCCGCGCTGGTACAGATGCCGATCCTGTCTATGCGGGTCTCGCCCTGAATGTGGTAACCGACGAGTGGAGAACAATCGCGCCGCCCCCGGCACTCGAGTTCTTCGGGAGGCCGGAGGAGTCGTCGGTGGTATGGACTGGTGGCCGGATGCTGGTTTGGCGCCAGGCACCGCTCTCCGAGGCCGCCAATCCGGAGATCTGGGCATACGACCCGGTCGCGGACGCGTGGGAGCGGGGTGCTAGCTCGCCCGTTGCCTCCAATCCATCACTGATCTGGGCGGACGACGTGCTCTACGCCTACGGCGGGGGGGATCGCCTATTCAGGACGCTCAGCCTCGACCTCGGTCCCGACGCAGATGACCTACCCGCCCCGGTGGGGGCGCAGGCGGAGATCGACGGTCCGTCTCTCCCGTTTGAGTTGCTTGCGATCGATTCCAGCACCCGCCGCGCTGCTGTTCTTGATCTAGCTCGGAGCGTCGCCATTGTGTATGAGGCGTCTGAGAACCTGTTGCCGGCTGACGCGATCGCCGGGGGGGCTCCTGCCGGGAACGGCTGGATCACGTCGGCGAATGGCGCGGTGTGGTCGTTTCCCAACGGAGTCGCCTCGCAACCGTTTGTGATGCAGAGCGGCCCCACCATGGAGCGTCCGGGTCTCGCTCCTGAGGTCTACCTGCTGACAGCTCGTGGCGACCAGTACTCCGGGTGGATGTGGATCGTGGAGAACGGAACGGGAACTCTCGATGACCCGACACTGGTGCGCCAGCTTTCGCTCGATAGCGGCTGGGCGATTACGACGGCAACTGTTCCAGGGAGGGCCTACCCGGTCGCCTCCACCGCGGCCGGGCTTCTCCTCAACGTTGACTCCGATCGCAACCGTGACTCAGTGGTGCCCGAGATGGCCCTGGTTGCCCTCGACGGCTCGGTCCGCGAGCTTTGGCCCGGCTGGGGCCTCGGTCTCTCGTCACTCGGCCAGGTGACCTGGCTCGAGTGCGACGATGGTGAAAACACCTGCCGCGTCGTCGTATCTGCATTGGACGGCCCTTCCTCCGGCGATCTGGTGGTCGGAGAGGAAGAAGCCACATTCGGTGCGACCTTCCAGCCGGGCGTGTCCCAGGTCTCTCCCGATGGTGCCTGGTTGGTGACCACCCGCGTCAGTCCAGTCAATGTGGATGCATTGCCGTCGGTCGTATTAGTGAACCTGCACGATGGTTCCGTGAGGGAGCTTCCTACCCAGGGCACTCTCGGCGCACAACCCGGTCCCAGCGTCGTGTGGTCAATGGAGAGCGATTGGGTTCTCATGGTCGGCGGCCCCACCGCGTTCCGTGTCGCCGACGGGTTCACGGTGGACCTGGGAGATGTGGTGCCCGATGAAATGCGGGTATACGCCGTCGCCTCTCGGTAGGAGCTGCTCAGACTGTGCGTCACCCGAATCGGTGATCCGGCATGTCTCAACCGGTTTCGTTGGTCCACTCACGTGAGCGGGCCTCGATGGCGCGCTCGATCTGGTCGCGTGCCGCCCGGTACGAGTCCAGGTCGTATCCATACGGGTCCGGGACCTCGCCCTCCGGGTCTAGGAGCTCCACTCGCTCGGCGAGGCCGGGGAAGGCTGCGACTACACGTTCGAGATGGCCCGCGGTCATCACGTAGATGTGGTCGGGGAGCGGATTCGAGCCCTTGCGCACGGGCGCGGCGCGCAGATCGGAGATGTCGATTCCGATTTCGGCGGCTGCCGCCACCGCCGATGACGTCGGTGTGGCTCCCCGCACCGCGACCATGCCGGCGCT
>Ga0316187_10003530_pt1 | contig 13581 bp, 10 predicted proteins | sample CroRivburrow1_MG_FD_204927 | JGI IMG/M metagenome (GOLD analysis project Ga0316187, IMG submission 204927) | Coastal sediment microbial communities from Maine, United States - Cross River worm burrow 1 | ecosystem: Environmental > Aquatic > Marine > Coastal > Sediment | place: USA: Maine...
GGCACAAAGGCCGTCTGTTGTTGCAACAGATCGAGGCCGAGCTTCGAATAGGTGCCGTCGGTGGCAATGGCTGCGGCGATTTCACCCGGTGAGCTATCGGTCTTCGCCAGCGCGAGTTCGGCTGCACCGCGGGCCATACCCATCACCAGCTCGGCGCTAAGCTCGCCTGGTAGCTCTGGACCCTGGGTTGCCTGGATCAGCGATTCGAATAGTGAAAAGAACCAGCAATAGACACAGGCGAGGACACTGCCCTGGGTAAAATAGGCTTCGCTGTCGACCGGAATCGTATTCCCGCAGTAATCGAAAAACTCCCGCACGAATGCATTATCCGGGTAGATCAGGGTGGGGCTCGCACCTGCCTCGGCGCTGCTGACCGGCATTGCGCGGACGATGTCGAGGCTGTCAGGCACGGAGCTGCGCAAAGCCTCGATTTCGACTCCTGCGACCACGCTGATCAGTAACTGATTGGTCCTGAACTCAAGTTCGGCCAGGGTTTGCAGGCAATCCGCCGGGCGCGTCGCGATTACCACACAATCGCTGCGGTCAACCACGGCCTGGTTATCCGCCAGCACGGTACAGTTGAAGTCCGCCGCCAGCAGCGCAGACCTGGCGCGATTACGCGGGCTCAGCAGGATGCTGTCGTGGTAACCGCCTCGACGCACGCCGCGAATGGTGTAGAGCGCCAGCTCGCCAACGCCAATAAATCCGATGGTCTTCATACATGACCCAGGGTGAAATTATTACGGCCGGTTCTGTCTGCGCCGCGCAGCAGGAACAGTGCGCGCTGCGAATAGCCGTGCGGAGAGCCTGCGGCTTCCTTGATTTTGCCGCTGTTGTGATTGTAGAAACTGGTTGCCGGCATGATACGCAGCACCAGGCCCATGCGGCGATGATTCGAATGATTCGCCTCGGAACCGTGCACCAGGTAGACGTCGTGCAGCGAAATCTGCCCGGCTTCGAGCACGATATCGCGCGCGCGATCGAGATCGACCTGGCCATCGTCGATAACCTGCGCCAGGGTGTAGTCGTCGCGGTGATCGAAATGATGCGAAAAAATCCGGTGTTCGCGGTGCGATCCCGGGATGTACTTCATGCAACCCTGTGCGGGCGTGGAACCATCGAGGGATATCCATACCGTCAGCGTTTCGAGCGGTTCGATCGGGTAGTAATCGCCGTCCTGATGCCAGGGAGTAGCTTTACCGTTATGCGCCGGTTTGCCAAAAATGGTGACGCCCCACAGGATCAGGTCGGGACCGATCAACTGTTCCACCATGTCGAGAATTTCGGGGATCCGGGCGAACTCGAGCCACTCGGGATCGCCCTTGATGCCGTAGGTCCCGTTGGCATCGAGGTGCGGGCCGAGGATGAAATCGGCCGAAAATTCCGGGTTGTCAGCATTTTTTTGCAGCAGTTGCTGGTAAAGCGCGTTAATGCGCTCGAGGGTGGCCGGCGGTACCCGGTAAGCCGACGGGATAACCAGTCCGTCGCGGTGGTAAGTTTCGATTTCAGCTGTGCTTAGTGGCATCGGCTGAGGATATTACAAAGCCGTGTTCGGGTACAGTAGGCCTCGCCAAATCGTGATATCTTTTAGGCGCGATGAATCAACCCCGAAATAACCCGCAGAATCAGACAATACTGCAGCTATCCGGAGATCCGCTCGGAGCCGGCCAGGAGCGGCTGTGCTACGCACACCCTGACGATGCATCGCGGGTAGTCAAAATACAGAAGACCGACGCCAACAAGCAAACCCGTCGTGAACTCGCGCTATATGCGCGCCTGAAGCGGCGCGGCTTACGCAACTTTGAACACATTCCGAGATACTACGGTGAGGTTGAGACCAACCTGGGACGAGGCTTTGTGGTCGATTGCGTCGCCGATTACGACGGTCAAATTTCCAGATCGTTGTGGTGGTACTTCGAGCAAGGTTACCCGCTGTCCGAGTTTTCATCTTACCTCGAAGACTTGCGCTGCTACCTGCTCGACAACCAGGTCTTTTTTAGCGTCGACATGGGTCGTTACAATATTCTATTCCAGAAACTCTCGCCTGAGCGTGCACGTCTGGTGGTTATCGATGGCCTGGGCAACCATACTGCGATCAACTGGCTCGACCATATCGATTTTTTTGCGCGGCGCAAAATCCAGCGGCGCTGGCAGCGTTTTATCGACCGCCTGCAGGTTTACGCGGACGTATCCATGCGCCAGCACAGTGGTAGTCCGCAAATCCTCGAGAGCGCCTACCGACGGCAGGAACCCACATAGAGGCTGTCATGGCTATGCAGTTGCGGGTTAACTCGATTCACGGGCTGACTGACAGTCAATACACAGGCCCGCAGCGGGCTGCGCCCGCAGGCGTGCATAGGCGATGGGCTCGCCGCACTCCAGGCACTCGCCGTAACAGGCGTCGTCGATGCGACGCAGGGCAAGCGCGATGCCCGTCAGCATGTCGGTGGTCTGTTGCTGGTTGGCGATGGCCATTTGCTGTTGCTGGATCGCATCGATGCGCGAGACTCGACCGACCGATTGCTGATCCAGGATTACCGGTTTGGTATTTGTATCGGCATGGTGCAACAACTCCAGGAGTTCCTGTTGGCGTGCGATCAACGTGGCTTTTAGTTGCGCGATCTGGGCCTGCTTTAGCTGCTCGCTGGACATGCGTCAGGCGCGTTGTGAACAGGTTGAATGCACGTTTGCGATACCGTATGCGGTACGCGTCGTCGGCACTGTTACACCTTCGGCGACGATGTTTTCGAAATCGCGAGATGATTGCGTGACAAATGGCCACAGGTTTTTTCCCGGGCACAGCGGATGGGTATTCTTCGTGAAAATGGAGGAGGCAAACATCAGCTTAGCGTAGCGTAAATTGATTCCAGTTTGGCGCATTGTTTGCGCAGGTCGAAGTGTTGCTCGACGCGCTCACGCCCCGCTCGCCCCATCTGCTGGCGCAGGCTAGATTTTTCCAGCAGGGTGGCGATATTTTCTGCAAGGCCAGCGACGTCCTTCTCCTCGCTGAGCAGCGCAGTGACGCCCTCTTCGACAGCTTCGACCAGCCCGCCGCTGCGAAAGCTGACTACCGGGGTTTGCAGCGCCTGGGCTTCGAGGAATACCATGCCGAGCCCCTCGGCGTCACCGTCGTGCGCGGTAACGCTGGGCGCAACAAATAGCCAGCTGCGCGCGAGCTGTTCACGTATTTCAGTCGCACTCGCCGTACCGGCGAAGACGACATTCAATTTCCACTTTGCCGCTTCCCGGCGCAGCTCTGTCTCGAGATCGCCGCTGCCGATTATCGTCAGCTGCAATTCGGGAAAACGCTGCTTGAGTTGGGCCATGGCCTGCAGCAGGTAAGTGCAGCCTTTCTTCTCCACCAGGCGACCGACAAACAGTAGCGACGGCTGCTCGGATTCCAGCTTGGGCTGGTTGAATTTTTCCAGGTCGATACCGATGTAATGCTGCACCAGCTTGTTCGCGGGGCAGCCTTTGGCGAGCGCCTGTTCGGCGATGAAGTCGGAAACGGCGATGACCCGATCAATCTGTGCGAAAAAATGCCGATTGTGCGAGCTCCCGCTGCGGGCATTTTCGTGTTTGGTAATATCGTGCCCATGCACGGTGGTTACGGCGGGGATAGCAAGCCGCCTGGCGATCCTCACCGCGTCGATGCCATCGTTGAAAAAATGGGCGTGAATCAGTGCCGGATTTTCGCGCGCGATCGCCGCGAGCCAGCGTTTGCCGCCACCTAAACCGTAACGCAACATCAGCTTGGATAGCGTACTCGCACTGCTGTAGTCGTCGAGCAAGATACGGTTGCAGCCATCCAGCAGTTGCAGGCCCGAACTATCGCGATGATAACCGCAAAATAATGGTCGGTAGCTTGGCAGAAAGCGTCCCTGGTCGGCAATGAAGGTTTCCGAGTAAGATAGCAGGCGTTTGCGAAAAATGGCGATGGCGGTCAAAAGGAACGACTCGCTTGGCTCACAAGGTGAGCAGTTGAACGGTTCAGCGACGGCCGCGCGGCCGCACCGGCGCTGGTGATCAGGTTCGCCAACTGAATACCCCAGTCTCTGCATTGCTGTTCAATTGTCACCATTGCCTGTGCCGTATTGTCGGGCGGAAGCTCGCGCCATTCGCCTGCGATCTGCGACATGGTGCGTAACTGCAAGCCTCGATGGGCATTGACCTGTTGTTTGCAGCAGGCAAAGTCACCGATCTTCTCCACCGAATCGAGCCAGTCGAGACAGGCGCGGGTATTACGCTCAGCAACATTTGTGCAGGCCTGGTAAGTCGCGTCAATACCACAATAACAGTCGCGATCGAACTGCTCACGAGAACGGTTGCAGTTCGGTTTCTGTTTATCGCGGTACCTGGTTGCATTTAATTATTCTGCTCGCCTTGTCGGCGTTGAATCTGGCGAATGGCGAGCCGCATTTTTACGTAATGGATGAGTGAGCGCAAGTGCGGAGGGATTCCTGTTATCACTCGAAACAGGGTTAAGCTCCAGATTTACCCGCCGTTCCCCGATAAGCATAGTCAGTGGGTAAGAATTCTACAGCGACTTCCTGAACTTGAGCGTCGGTACCAATACTACCGGGTTTAATGTATTGCCCGAGGTTTGAATGTCGGGCAGTTTCCTGTGGTAGCATTGGGGACTTCAAATTCAGTCGGCCAAAGGATGATAAATCGATGCCTAAAGTCTATTTCGGGACCAACAGGAAGCCAAACCGCAAGCATAGGCCTGATGATTTCGCCAGCGGGTTCAGTGAAGACGGGCTTGCCAACCTGCGCTTCGGCATGGCCGAGGTCAGCGGTGATGATTATGAAAAGTTCGATCTTTACCTGGCGCCCGAGAAACTGAAAGTCGATTACGAGCGAAAAATCAAAGGGGCTTCCGGGTCGATTCTCGGCAGTCAAAACGTGTTCAACCGGGTACGTGACAAGATGTTGCACCACCAGCGCGATACCGTGGTTTTCGTGCACGGCTACAATGTCAGTTTTGCCGAGGCGCTGGCCTGTGCCGCACGCTTAAAGCAGAATTTTTCCACGGCCAATAACGGTCCGGGGATCAATGTGGTGTTGTTCTCGTGGCCGTCGGACGGTTCAATGATGCCCTACATCGCTTACGGTAATGACCGCCAGGATGCGGCTGCGTCTGGCCCGGCCTTTGCACGTGGTCTGCTCAAGCTTGCCGATTTTCTACGCGGCTCGACACCCGAGGAAGCTTGCAGGCATCAGCTTCACCTGGTGGCGCACTCGATGGGTAATTACGTGTTACGCCACACGGTACAGGAATACGTGAAGCAATCCAGTGGGCGTCCGGTGCGCCTTTTCGACCAGGTGTTTATGATGGCCGCCGACGAGGACGACGACGCCTTTGAACTCGACTATAAATTGAAGCCATTGCCGCGACTGGCCAAACGCGTGAATGTCTATTTCAACAATAACGACCGCGCCATGGCAGTCTCGGACAAAACCAAGGGTAACCCCGACCGTCTCGGCGACGATGGTCCGCGCGTGCCGCGTGGTATTCCGGGAAAGGTGTCCCTGATCGATGTCACTCCGGTGGTGGCCGGCATGGTGCAGCACTCGTACTTTCTGGATAATCAAAGGGTGATAGACGATATGAAGCAGGCTTTGAGCGGCGTAGCCTCTGATGCGATTCCAGGCCGTGATTACGTACATGAAACTAATCGCTACCGTATGAAATGACAGCCATCGCCCAGGGCTTTTTTTATGTAATAACTTTCAATTAATGCAAACCTGCACCACTCATTCCGCGGAGATAAAAATGTCATTAAAGGTTATAGGGTCGGGCTTTGGCCGTACCGGCACCATGTCGATGAAAGAGGCGCTGGGCGTGCTGGGCCTTGGCCCGTGTCACCACATGCTGGAAGTGATGGAAAATCCGGCGCAGCTTGATTTCTGGAAGATGATCGCGGCCGGTAAGGCGGTCGACTGGGAGGCTGTTTTCGCCGGCTATCAGTCACAGGTGGACTGGCCCGGTGCACACGTTTGGCAGCAAACCTCGATTGCCTTTCCAAACGCCAGGGTTATTCATACCGAACGACCGGAAGACGACTGGTGGGCGAGCTTCGACGGTACTATCGGCAAATTCTTCGCCAACTTTGCCAGGCTCGATGTGCCCCCTTACTTCAATGATGTATTCGAGACGATGAGTAACTGGTTTTTAAAACAGACCTTTACCGATTTTACCGACCGCGACTCGGCAATCGCTGCCTATCGATTGAATAATCAAAGGGTGCGGGACACGATACCGGCAGAGCGTTTGCTGGTGTTTAACGTCGCCGATGGCTGGGAACCGTTATGTCGATTTCTGCAGCTTCCTGTTCCCGACACCGAGTTCCCCCACCGCCATCCGAAGCAAGAGTTCTGGGAGCATTTTGGCGGTGAACCCGGATAGCATAGCGCGCGTTCCGGTCATTCCGGGATCAGCAAACATTGAATGCGAACCTGGACGGACTGCGCAGCGCCGGATTGCCTGAATACCAACATATACTGATGCCTGGCATCGAGGGAACCTGCTGCCTGAGTTCGATTCCAGCCGGTATCCGGGAGCAAAGTCGCTTGTCAGTCAGTTATGAGCGACGAAGTGTGTGGGTGTTGTCATCCTGGTTTTATGCAATCGGCCCTGTTCATTACGGCCGACAAAGCGGTTGAGCGGGGTTTGACAAACCAGTAAACTTTGCTCCGCAAACATCACATCGACCCACGGGTTATCCATTGAAAATCAGCGTTATATTCACCACCTACAATTCCCCGGCCTGGCTGGAAAAGGTGTTGTGGGGCTTCCAGTACCAGACCGATAAAAATTTCGAGGTGGTCATTGCCGACGACGGCTCGGGCCAGGAGACCAGGGATGTCATCGAACGATTCCGGCGAGAATCTGATCTTGACCTGCAACACGTCTGGCAGGAAGACGACGGTTTCCAGAAATGTAAAGTACTGAATCGGGCGATTGTCGCCGCCACAGGTGAATACATGGTTACCACCGATGGCGACTGTATTCCACGCAAAGACTTCGTCGCCGTGCACCGGAAGTATGCCGAACCCGGCAAATTCCTGTCCGGAGGTTACTTTAAATTGCCGATGGCGGTAAGCGAGGCAATTACCAGGGAAGATATCGCCCTGGGCCGTTGTTTCGATAAGGACTGGCTGATTGCCAACGGTGTGAGACCGGCGCTGAAGGTCACCGTGTCACCCTGGCAAGCGGTGCTTCTAAATCACCTGACATTGACCAACCGAACCTGGAATGGGCACAACGCCTCCTGTTTCATCGAGGATGCAATAAAGGTAAACGGATTTGATGAAAGAATGAAATATGGCGGCCTGGATTGCGAGTTCGGTGGGCGCTTACTCAATGCCGGAATCGAAGCCAGGCAGATTCGCTACAGCGCTATTTGCCTGCATCTCGATCACTCGCGCGGTTATGTCACTGACGAGGACTGGCGCAATAACCGGGTCATCCGCAAAACCTCAATTCGGGAAAAAATAATTGAAACACCGGCCGGCATAAAACAGGCGGGCCTTATTTAGTTGCCAAAACCCGGCGGTAGAACTCGACCATCGCCTGATTGGCATTTTCGACGTAGTGCGCCGACAGGTCGGGTCGATGCCGCGGTGGTGGGTTCTCTATACATTGCGCCAGTTTATCTGTTAAATCTTCGACATCGTCGACTTTAAACGACACGCCGCCGTAGTCTTCGATCAACTCCACGCAACCCCCGATATCAGAGGCAATCAACGGTGCGCCACCATCCATGGCTTCGAGCATCACTCTCGGTAAAGGCTCAAAACGAGACGGGCAAACAACCAGGTCGAAGACTTGATAGAGGTCCTTGATATCGTCCCTGAAGCCGACAAAGCGAATCCTCGGATCGCCTTCGGCAAGCGCTTTTAGATTCTTTTCCAGGCTACCGGCGCCAAAGAACAGCAGCCGGGCGTTGTCGTATTGCTTTAGCTGAACGAATGCGTTGATCAAAGTGTCCCAGGCTTTACTCGGCTTGTAGCGGCCGACTGCGGCGATCAACATTTCGCCAGAGTTGATTTCTAAACCGTGCTTCAGTTGGGCAATTTCATCCTGATCCAGCCGGCGATGCGGGATCAGTGAATTATTGGCCTTGAATACCAGCCCTTTGAAATCTGCTGGAATATCGTCTAATTGCCATCTGGCATTGGCGATCAGGCCGTCCATATCACTAAAATGTGGGCCGTTGACGGTGATGTGAAGCGTGGATAGTTTTGCTGCATCGATCCGGGTCTTTGCCACCAATCGAGTTCCGCGGCGCAGGTGGCAGTGTATGATGTCCGGCTTTATCTCCCGTAGCGCCCGCTGCATATTCCGGCGGGTAAAAAAGTGAGCCGGGACTTCGATCACGGCGACTTTGCTGTCGACGTGGTCAACGATGCTTTTGCCTTTTTTGCGATGGTCGCTGCGCACCATCAGTGTGACCCGATGGTCTTTGCACTGCTGATTGCAGGACTCAGTGGTGGAACGCTCCGAGCCGGCAAATCCCCGGGATAAAATGACGTGAACGATATTGAGGGGAGCGGATGTGGCCATATTGTTCCGGGGTTTCCGTATTTGCCAGGTTGGTTATCCAGATTTCATTATAAGGACTTGGGCCGAATTTGTCGCAGTGGGAATTGCGCGAGCTTTTGACATTTATAACCGCTAATCCTGACAGGAGAAATCCTCCAGACCATATCCACCGATAAAAGGCTCACCTCGATTGCGCCTGGTGATCGATTATTGGGGGAATACATCACTGGACAAGGACATAGGTCCCGACCTCTCAAAGGTGAAGTTTTGGCGGTTGTGATCTCTTTGGAATAGATCCTCCCGCTCAATGACAACAGTTGACCTCAGGTCGCTTCCTTCCAAGGTCTTATCAGTTTCCTGTCTGGAGAAAACGGATTACCTGCTTGATGAATTACCACCAGAAGCAATATTCCAAATCATCTGTGAACTGCGTCACTGCCGGGTACCTGGATATCGAATATCATGGATTTCAGATATTTCACTCCTCCTCCGAGAAGTATCTAAATACTCCCGCCAGGGATGGTGGGCTTTTTAGGCAAAAGATTTGCCTCTTATTGCCAACAATTTTCCCTCACATCAACCTAGCGCATGCTTGCCTACTGCGATAAACCCCCCAGGCGTTGCTACTTGTCGACGACCTTTGCGGATGTTGTTGCATCGAAACAGAGACTGGAGGTTGCTGCATAAGGATTCTAGCTAAAGGCGCAGCCATTTACGGGTTGGGTTACACACGCCTTTGCTTTCGAGGAAAGGCGCATTCGTATTCGCTAGCCGGAGGCAATTTGTGACTTAAACTACATGCCCTTAAAGGGTTGCCTCGAATGGCAGGCCTTTGCCGGCACAGGTGTTTTTGTCAACCAACTGCGGGTCGCAAATCAGCGGGACCGGAAACCTTGTTCAGGCCGCATGTGGAGTCTGAGGTCGATTTTTTTTGACCAGGGCAATCAGTTTTGCCTTTACAACATCGGGCCTGTCGTAGAGCACATCTTCTGGCTCGATGCCATTTTGTGCCATCCATTCCGCAATCATGGAGTTCGGCAGCTTGCACCGGATTTCAGGCAGGATCTCGAATGTATTGGCAATCAGGGTGATGGCAGCGTATGTATGGTAACTTTGCATATCAGTTTCTCCCCTTGGCGGCACTAGTCGGAAAGCCGTGGTTAGATAGCCCTACGAACTTCTCTATCACATCCAAGTATAGCTCCTGAAAATGAAAATTTGATTACGTTTGCTGCAAACGGGACCAGGGGCCGGTGTTACCGATCTATCGGTGATGAGTATCGCATTGGGGACGGTGCCAGACAGTAGCTGTGATTCCTGGAGAATCCCCCGCTGCCAGATTGTTAACATGCGGCCTCAAAAAACGATGACCTGGCACTTACATCAAGTGCTTGTAAGAGCAAGGTCCGGATGAGGTGACTTTCCATATTTTTAACATGAGCCCGGCTGTGCCAGCCGGCACGCAGAATCTGAGTAATACCACGGGCATTGTTTTTCCCGTTTTATTGCGCATCAATGACAGTGCCGTACTCGCGTCCGATCAGGGTAGTCAATACGCCAGACACGACTGGCAGGCCTTCCTCAAGGACTGCGGTCCCTGGCTTGCATGTTAATGATTAATCACTAGTCGACGATGATATTTCCATTGTTGAGTAGATTGTCGAGGATTTGCTGATCGCTAAGGGAGCCGCTTGCTGTCAGGTCCACCCCTGTTAACACGATCTGCTGCGAAGTCTCGAAGACACCGCCGTTACCATCGGTATCGATGCTGATGGTTGTGCTACCGCTGCCGGCGTCGTAGCTGAAGTTCAGGTAACCATCAAGGCTAGCGAGGTCCTGAAAGTCTTCGCCTTGCAGCATGTCTGACAGGTCGAGTACGTCACCGCCCACGCCCACCGTAAAGTCGGCTATGGTATCGACCGCGGGAATCCCGACACTACCTTCATCGCCGGACTCGAGCGCGAAAATGTCGATGCCTTCTCCGCCGATCAAACTGTCGTTGCCACTCCCGCCGATCAGAATATCGTCACCGGCATCGCCGAACAAAATATCGTCACCCGATCCGCCGGTCAGTACATCATCGCCAGCGCCGCCTTCCAGGCGATCGGCACCAGAGCCGCCGAAGACGAGGTCATCGCCCGCTCCACCCAGCACGACGTCGTCACCGGAACTACCGTCGACGATATCGTCACCGGCACCACCATCGAGGGTGTCGTCGCCCAGGCCACCGCTGAGGCTGTCGAGCCCATCGCCACCCCCGAGGTAGTCGTTGCCGATTCCGCCGAACAGGATGTCGTCGCCGGCGCCGCCGGACAGTGAATCGTGCCCGGCATTACCCGCGAGGATATCATCGCCGTCATCGCCGATGATGGCATCGTTAAGGCTGCCGCCTGCAATATTATCGATACCACTGGTACCGGTGATGGTCTGATCAATCGTATAGAGCGCTAGTTGTGCCGTATCCGACTGGCCGTCGTTGTCGGTCAGGGTGTAATCGATTAATTGCGGTTCGGTTCCTGTAACGCTGGTGCTGGTAGGTACCTGGTAACTGATGTTACCGAGCCCCAGGTCGAATCCGGTTCCGGTGTACTCGATATCAAACTGGGTGACACCCGAGAACTGCGAGAGATCGAGAGTTTCAGTACCAGTACCCGAAGCGGACAGGACGACCGTGTCGGTAGACAGGTTGCCGTCGCCGTCGCTGTCATGGGTTACGATTACCGTCGCCTGGTCGGAATTTGTGCTCTGGAAATCATTAATCGTCAACACCAGGTTGTCGACACCGTTGGGCAGGGTAGCGGCGTTGAATGTGATCAGCAGGGCTTCACCAGTACTCAACAATTGACCGTTACCGCCGGCCACACCGACGCCATCGGCCGAATATTGCAGGTTGGTACCGCCCGCGCGGATGCTGATATTGATATTCGGATCGGCATCGACATTGATCTGTGAGGTGGTGTCGACGGATACAGCGACGGGCGCGCCAGTTTGATCGGGTGTGAATTCATAAAAACCGTTGCTGCGCATGATAAACACGGATCCGTCATCGGAATCGGTAATCGTGGCCTGGTAAATATCATTGCCGTCGAGATCCGTTTCTGCAGTGTATATCCAGGTGAGGTTGCTACCGTTGCCGCCGCTGGCACCCGCGCCAGGTGGCGGAGCGGGTGTCGGATCATAAGCGACATTGCGTAAGGTTGAGTTACTGCTGGTTTGATCGATCCTCACCGAACCTATACCACTATAGGTGGACAGGTCTATGGTGTTCCCGGCACTATGAGAAAATGAGGTTATCGCGATACCATCGATGTCGTATACCGTAATATCGGCAGCATCAGAACCTCCCCAGGCGCCCATGGTGAGTATCAGGTTTTCAGCACCATAGGGCAGTGCAAGCAGCTCGAAATCGATAACCAGTGATTCACCGCTATCGAGGCGATCGTTAGTGGCACCTACGACACCCACTCCCTGGTCGCCACCGCCGGTATCGAAAGCGAGGGCAGTCGGCGTTGCACCGATAAAACCGCTGATAGTGAAGTTAGACGAGTCGATATCGGGCTGGTTGTCAACCACGATGCTTTCGGCATCACCTTGAGGATCGGGGAATACTACTCCGCTCAAATCAGAACTGGCGAGGGTCAGGGTGCTGCCTTTATAGGTAAACTCGCTGACGACCGCATCGTCGACGATCTTGTCGACGCCTCCGCCCTGGGCCGTGAAGGGTGAGATGCTGGTGCCGAACTGCGGGCCTCCATCGGTGCCCAGCGCGTTAATGACATTACCCGAAGCTACTTCAAATTGGTTGGAACTGTGCAGATCGTCACGCGCGTCAGGGGCATCGTCAATGAGGTTATTAGTGGCGGTCGCGGAGGCGATATCGCCATCGCCATCGACAATACTGTAGTCAAAGTCGAATACCGAAGGCGCCAGGCCATTCGGCGCACTCGAGGTGTAGGCACCATCGGCAAAATTGAAGGTGAAAGTACCATAGGCGAAGCCGTCGTTAGCACCGAGTTCGATGGTACTTCCGTTAGCCACAACCGTGGCAGCCAGGGCCGCCGGCACGGTTACCGTGCTGCCGTCGAAACTGAAGGTATAGTCGGTGCCACCGATAGCGGTGGTCAGCGACTGGACGAAACCACCATCTGCACCAAACAGGACATTTGAAACAGATCCGTTGGCGGTAATGTTGCCGCCAAATGCGGTTGGAACCGTAGACATGTTGAATTGCATCCAAAATTGACCCACTAGAGGGGTATATTTGCATCGAATATTGACCCACGTGACATCCTGTCCTGCCGAGTATCGGCAGGAGCATTGTAGGAGTGATAGACGTGGCATTATTGAGTGTAATTCGACGCTGGCATTTGCGCGATGGCATGCCGATTCGGGAGATTAGCCGCAGGACCGGGCTATCTCGTAATACGGTTCGCAAGTATCTGGCAACAGACATTGTCGAACCCAGATATCCTAAACGTAAAACGCCGAGCAAACTCGACGATTACGAGCATACGCTGACCAGTTGGTTGTTTCGCGAGACTAAGCGACATCGCAAGTATCGGCGTTGTGTAAAACAGCTCTTCCGTGACCTGGTGGATCTCGGCTTTACCGGTTCTTATGACCGGGTCGCCGCATTTGCACGCGTTTGGCGGGAGGCGCAGAAAGATGCAGCACGTACCGCGAGTAAAAATACCTTCGTGCCATTACAGTTTGCACCGGGCGAAGCCTTCCAGTTTGACTGGAGCGAGGACTGGGTGGTGATCGATGGGGTAAGCACCAAACTCCAGGTGGCACACTTCAAGCTGTGCTATAGCCGTGCCTTTTTCCTGCGCGCCTACCTGTTGCAAACCCACGAGATGTTGTTTGATGCGCACTTTCATGGGCTATCAACCTTGGGCGGCATCCCGGAACGTGGAATCTACGACAACATGAAGACGGCGGTAGACAAGGTGCTTCGGGGTAAGGCGCGTCAGGTCAATAAACGCTTCCAGGCGATGGTGAGCCATTACCTGTTCGAGGCCGAGTTCTGTAAC
>Ga0316187_10003531_pt1 | contig 13577 bp, 14 predicted proteins | sample CroRivburrow1_MG_FD_204927 | JGI IMG/M metagenome (GOLD analysis project Ga0316187, IMG submission 204927) | Coastal sediment microbial communities from Maine, United States - Cross River worm burrow 1 | ecosystem: Environmental > Aquatic > Marine > Coastal > Sediment | place: USA: Maine...
CAATAGTGCGTTCCTTTAAGGCGGCCGCATTGCCTACATTTGCGGTTACCGAGGTCATCACGGCCCCCATGGCAATGGCGATGATCGCCAAAGCAACAATTACCTCAATGAGAGTAAATCCCTGACTATTATTTTTATGAGGAGTCAGCATTTTCGTCTTTTTCTTGACCTGGTTTTAACAAAGTCAGTTGATTATAGTCATCGCTTTCAAGGGTATAAAAATCGTCCGCGTCTCTGTGTTTTAGTTTTAAAATAAACGGACGCACATCGCCACTGGATAAAATAAAAATTCGTACCGGATTGTCGGGATCATCCAATATGACATCAAAATCATTAATTGAAACCTCTACCACAGAGTCTTCGGGGAATTCTCTTTTACGTAAGACCTTGTCATCCGCTATGGGTTGCCATTGAGTACCTTGCACCAGTATCACAAACTGATAACCTTCCTTGTTTATCTCTAAAGCCAACTCTTTGGCGTTAAATATGGCCTCTTCACCCGCGATGATAAGGAGTTGCTGGATGCGTTTGACTTCCTCTTCTACCTTGTCACTATCAGGCGTACCTACGGAAAGCGTGGCAAAACTTATGACAATACCAACTATAAACACCACGGTAAGCATCTCAAAAAGGGTAAATCCTTTTTGAGTGTGTCGAGGGGCCTTAATCTTTGCCATCAGGAGAGTTTACCTGCGTATTTTTCAGAGCAGGTATGAACGCGAATTAACCCAAATCCCAATTCCCAATATCTGTAGCCACATCTTCACCACCTTGAACACCATCAGCTCCAAAGGTAAAGATATCGATGTCTCCCTGTACACCAGGATTTAGATATTGATAAGGATTGCCCCAAGGATCATCCGGTAGTCTTTTCAAGTATTGCTTCCAGTTTTTTGGATCAGGCGAACCAGAAGGTTTCTGTACTAAGGCCTCCAGGCCTTGATCTGTGTTGGGGTAAACAAAATTATCCAACTTGTACATATTGAGCGCGCTTTCCAAGGCACGAATATCTTGTTTTGCCTTGGTAATACGGGCTTGATCCGGTTTATCCATAATATTGGGTACGACCACAGCGGCTAAAATCCCCAGGATGATCACCACCACCATTACCTCAATAAGGGTAAAACCTGATTGTTTGCTGTATTTATTAAACGAATTATCGTGTATTGACACTATCCACTCCAGTTTTTAGCCATTTTCTATGAAAAACAGTTACTTTAATTGTAAAGTAATGTTTTAATTCCACATTATTCGCATTTTAACGTAAATAATGATTAACTTTGTTAAGTATAACTCTCGATTTTTGCAAAGTATTCAACATACTTGCTTCCACATAAAGGAAGCAACGAGTGTACCGATTTTACCAAAATTTCTGTACTTTCGCCCGTTATGTTTAACTAATACCCTTAGTTCGCTACATGTTGTAGCTTGGACTGAGAAATTGCGCACTATCTGTAGGGTGGATAAACGCAGTGCATCCACCAAAATCGGCTAGAATGGTGGATGCGCTACGCTTATCCACCCTACATTAAGAATACTTACACAGTCTCTGAACGCGCGAAACTCAACAAACAAGAGTTTGTAATAGCACCTTAGCTGGGCTTCACAGGCTCAGCCCAAGCGCCAAACAACCTACTTTAAATTATAAATATCAGAAACTTATGCCGTATCCCAACAATATAACACAAGCCATATTAAAACATAAATTTCCCATTACTATCACGCTAATTGTGACATTTATTGCGTTAATTGGTTCAGATGCTAACCATTGGTTAAGATTTGACCGCGCGGCCTTGCTTAACGGAGAAGTTTGGCGACTCATTAGCGGTCATTTTGCCCATTTAGGTTGGTCACATCTCATGATGAATGTCTTTGGTTTAATACTGATATGGGTGTTATTTAATAATACGGCTCCTGATAGACGTTGGGTAATGCTGTTAGTGCTTAGTGCTCTGGGAACTAGCCTGTTGCTCCTATGGCTAAATCCCGCCTTAAAATGGTATGTGGGATTATCTGGTGTGCTTCATGCCTTCTTTGTGTTTGGCTGTCTCAATGAAATACACTCTGGCCGCCAAAGCAGTTGGATTTTGTTGGCTTTCGTCATTGTGAAATTAATCTGGGAGCAGATCGCTGGTCCATTGCCTGGCTCGGAACAGAGCGCAGGTGGTCATGTGATTGTGGACGCACACCTTTATGGTGCCATTTTTGGTCTATTAATTGGGCTTGGCTATATTTATAAGTTTGATAAATATAGCTCATAATCTTGACCACCATGACAGCAGGCAATAATTTTCTCAAATTGATTATCATAAACATGCATCGCAGCCAAAGCTATTTGCACGGCCTGCTCTTTTGGATAGCCATACACCCCCGTACTAATAGCCGGAAAGGCGATAGATTGAATCTCGTGTGTTAATGCAAGCTGGAAAGAATGCTCATAGCAACGACGCAGTAATTCGGGTTCATTTTGTTGACCTCCTCGCCATACAGGGCCAACGGTATGGATAATCCACTTCGCTGGTAAATTGAAACCCGGGGTAATTTTTGCATCACCCGTTGCACAACCATTTAGGGGTCGACAGGCCTCTAACAATTGCGGGCCGGCCGCACGATGAATGGCACCATCAACACCACCACCGCCCAATAAACTGTTATTTGCCGCATTAACAATGGCATCAACATTTAATTTGGTTATATCTGCCTGTTGAATATCAATCACTGTTGTAATCCTCCAGGTTGCTCCTGTAAGGCTTCATCTTTGCGTTAAAAAATGATCATTTACACGTGTAAACTCACATTTTTCGCCTTAACCTGAAGCCTTACAGGAGCAACCTGAAGAATTACAGTATCCCGCCAAAAAGTGACTCATTCGTGTAGTATTCCTAACAAATTAGAGCTGTATTTTTTACTTAACGACTCTTAACTGCGGTTGCCGCTGGACATTTTTGGTGGGCTCTGGTGGATTATCATCATCTGTAAAAACCATACCTCGGCCATTTTCCTTCGCGTAAATTGCCAAAGCCGCATGCATGGGCGCAGTGACTGTCATAGGTTTTCCACTAAAGCGTGCGTTGAAACAGATTTGGTCATTCGCAATATCTAGCGCTTTCACTGCGGAAGGGGAAATATTTAAAATAATTTTCCCATTGGAAACATGATCGGTAGGCACATTCACACTATCTGCGTTTGCGTCCACTAAAACAAATGGTGTCATATCGTTATCGACAATCCATTCATATATAGCTCGAAGTAAATACGGGCGACAACTTGTCATTTTTTTGTCGTCTTCAGACACTCACAATTTCCTCATATCATGCTCATTGTCACTCAAGCTTGTTTGAAATGCGTCGCGTTCAAACACTTTTTCAGCGTAGTCTCGCATTTTTTTAGCTTGGGGCGGCAAAGAAATTCCAAAATGCCCAAGGCGCCAAATAATTGGGGCAACCGTGCAATCCATTAAGGAAAATTCGTCACTCATGAAGTAGGTCTTCTGATCAAAGATAGGAGAAACAACTACTAAGCTTTCTTCTAATTCCTTCGCAGCATTTGTGGCAACTTCGCCGCTACTAGAAGTAATCGTTTCGACGAGCGTATCCCAGTCTTTTTGGATTCGTTTTAGGGTCATGCGACTGCGACCACGAGAGACTGGATCAACAGGCATTAATGGAGGGTGCGGGAATCGTTCATCAAGATACTCCATAATAACCTGGGCATCGTATAACACGAGATCACGATCCACCAGGGTGGGAACCATGCCATATGGATTCAATTCCAGTAAATCTTCAGGGGGGTTAGATGGATCTACGTATATAACTTCAAAATTGATTCCTTTTTCGGCCAGTACGATACGCACCCTATGGCTATAGATATCATTATTACCCGAAAAAAGTGTCATCACCGACTTTCGATTAGCAATTAATGCCATTATTTACCCTCTTGTAGCGCTTTGTAAATAAAATGGTTGTATCCTAAAGCTTGAGCTTTCATTAAATAAAGCAATGCAAGCTTAGAATTAGCGATCGCGCATTATACCCGAAAAAAGCCAGATTACTCGTATTTTGATATAAGTTTTTGATATTCATGCACTATTAGTTTTTAGAGTTTGGCTCAGGCTAACCATTTGCTTAAAAATTAGACAATATTAGGCACTAAAGTTCTTGCCATTGTTGAATCAGGTAGATAATGCTCCATTGGCAGGTTTAGTGCTGATGCTACTTAATGCACATCTTTCCAGTACTCTTTCTTGAGTAGAAAAGTAATGATAAAAAAGATCCCTAAAAAACCCAACACCCATTTTCCTAGAGTCAAGCGGGTGGTTTTCGCGGGTTCTCCTACATAACTAATAAAATTAACCAAATCGGCAACAAATTGATCGAATTCTTGTGGCGATAATTTACCCTTCTCGGTCAACTCAAATCCATTAATAAATTGATGCGAATTACCATCCTCGCCTACTCGAGCCGCATATTTTGCTGTCTGTAAACCTTGCAATTCATGCAACACATGGGGCATGGCTACATCTTTGAATATCGCATTATTCACTCCCCAGGGTCTTTCTTCATCTTTGTAAAAAGATCGCAAATACGTATACAACCAATTAGGGCCACGAGAGCGTGACACTACGGATAAATCAGGAGGTATCGTACCGAACCATTGTTCGCTATCTTCTTTCGACATAGCAATCCTCATAGTGTCACCATATTTTGCGCCGGTAAACATAAGTTTTTCGCGCACCTCATCCTCGGTCATACCAATATCTTCTGCGACACGATTAAAACGCATAAAGGAGATGGCATGGCAATTAAAGCAGTAGTTGGCATAATTTTCAGCCCCGCGTTGCAAGGATTCAATATCATATATATCGATAGGTGCAACATCCAAAGATTGCCCACTACCACTTGCCGCAACATTAAACGGCAAAATTAATAACATCAATACTATCCGTTTCATTTGTAATTAACCCGCTCAGGTGGTTGTTTCGTTTTATCGTGTTTTGAGTAGTATGGCATTAATAAGAAAAAGGCAAAATAAATGATACTAAACAGTCTTGAAAACATGGTTGCCACTGGAGTTGCGGCAACCGTACCAAGATAGCCCAAGCCTAAAAAGCTTATTACAAACAAAGCAATGGCGGTTTTAAAAATGGGTCCTTTATAGCGTATAGATTTTACTGGGCTTCTATCCAACCAAGGCAATAAAAATAACACGGCAATCGAAGCGCCCATGGCCATCACCCCCAGAAATTTATCAGGTACCGCCCGCAAGATTGCATAGAAAGGCGTAAAATACCAAAGCGGTGCAATATGCTCTGGGGTTTTCAGTGGATTGGCAGGAACAAAGTTATCCTTTTCCAAAAACCAACCGCCCATTTCTGGCGCATAAAAAATAACGGCTGCAAACAAAAACAGAAAACCAGCCACACCAACGATATCTTTCACTGTGTAATATGGGTGAAATGGAATGCCATCTAAGGGAATACCCTTTTCATTTTTTTTGTCTTTTATTTCAATTCCGTCAGGATTACTTGAACCAACTGAGTGCAAAGAAATAACGTGAAACAACACAATACCGATTAACAATAATGGAAACGCAATGACATGAAACGAGAAAAATCTATTCAGTGTTGCGTCCGCTACCACAAAATCGCCCCGAATCCACAAGGCTAAATCATCACCAATGTAAGGAATGGCGCCAAATAATGAAATTATCACTTGCGCACCCCAGAAGGACATTTGCCCCCACGGTAACAAATAACCCATAAAGGCTTCGGCCATTAGCAAACCAAAAATAACCATGCCAAACAACCATAACAATTCACGAGGTCGGCGGTACGAACCGTAAATTAAAGCGCGAAACATATGCAAATAAACAACGACAAAAAAGAATGAAGCACCCGTCGAATGAATATATCGAATTAACCAACCCCAATTCACATCACGCATAATGTATTCGACAGATTCAAACGCCGTACCTGCCGCTGGCTTGTAATTCATGGTAAGAAATATGCCACTCACAATTTGTACCGCAAGCATTAATAATGCTAAGGATCCAAAATAATACCAAAAGTTAAAATTTTTGGGCGCATAATATTTTGACATGTGGTCATGCCAAAACTTAGTAAGGGGAAAACGTTGATCGATCCATTCACGACCGGTATGCAATTTATCAACAATCATGATACACCCTCTGGATCAACACCGATTAACAATCGTGTTTCAGTGACAAATCGATAGGCTGGCACTACCAAATTTGAAGGTGCCGGAACTCCTGTGTAAACGCGACCGGCTAAATCGTACTTTGAACCATGGCATGGGCAAAAAAAGCCACCTTTCCAGCCCTTTCCCAGGTCTTCTGGTGCTAAATCCGGCCGATAGGTTGGCGCGCAACCTAAGTGAGTACAAAGGCCAATCATTACCATATATTCCGGATTTATGGAGCGATAGTCATTTTTAGCATAGTGCGGTTGTTGTGTTAATTCTTCTGAGCCAGGATCACGCATCAAGCTCGAAAGTTCCTCTAATTGTTTAATCATTTCGTCGGTTCGACGCAAGATCCAAACCGGTTTGCCGCGCCATTCCACAGTCATTAATTGACCATTTTGCAGTTTGCTGATATCAACATCCACCGGTGCACCAGCCGCTTGTGCTCTAGCACTGGGATCCATACTTAACACAAAGGGTGTAGCCACATAGGCTGCACCAATACCACCCATTACCGTGGCGGCAGCAGTTAATATTCTACGCTTACCATGATCTACATCATCGGCACTCATTTATTTTCTCCAAATTTCGGGCTGACACACAACCCAACTTACTGATGTCACTAGACATAAATATTGGGCACAAGCTTAGCAGATTTATAGCACCATGCATTAGTTGATATTATTAATATAATTATAAACTAATGTATGGTTGTCCAAGATAAAATCATAGCCATAAGTTAAGCTTACCCGCTGAATTCTATAGAATAATTAAATATTATAGATAAAAAACAAGAGCTTGCACAAGCGCAAAAACAACCGAAATTCATGAAAGTTGAAAAAAATCTGAACCGAAAACAGAAAAAGGCCTATTCCTTAACAATAAATTGTCAAAGAATAGGCCTTATTAATAAGTAATTTTAATTGGGGGATTAGAACCTATTTAGGCTCGTACCAGACCATAACGATTCAGCGCCCACTTAACCAGAGCGTATCCCGTACCAAATACAACCACTGTAATAGCAATATCTTGAATAGACGTCATTGGAATGTGATAAAACTCAGGATCCACCGAACCCGAAATCCAAGTGTAGCGCTCCAGCCATGTGCCAAACATAATAGAAGAGGCCACCGCTACAATAACATATGGATTATGACGATTTGGAGTCCATGTCGCAAAGCTAACAAAAGGAATAATGAATTTACAGGTCAGAAAGATCCACCAAATCGTAGAAAGATCGTGTTGCATCATGCTATTAAATCGATCGAACTCTTCTGGCAAGCGTCCGTACCACATAATTAAATACTGAGTAAAATAAAAATAAGTCCATAATATGGTAAACGCCAGCATCATTTGGGCTAAATAGTTCAATACAAAGGGTTCCGTCGGCTTAACCATTTTACCCGATCGATTTAACATAAAAAGCATGACCGCAAAAAATGCCAGAAACGCATGGAACATACTGACAAATTGGTACACTCCATAGCTAGCACTATGCCACCCTGGAATCATGGTCATTTCAAAATCCCACGCAACCATGGTTCCGTATAAAACGTAAACACCGGGTACACAAAGGGCAATATTGCGGAACTTACGATGGACAGCGTATTCCTCGGTAGTGGATGTCAAATGCTGATACTTAATAAACAGACCAAAAAATCCAGCAACGACTAATAGGCCTAATATCTGACGAATAACTAGAAACGTGTAGTTATGCCAGCCGTTAAGATGATGCTCTGCACCTTCAGCTTGGTGCAACCATTGGAAGGTATTTTCGCCCCCAATTAAGAGTATGATTAACAATACAAAGGCAAGTGGAAATAATGCAGCAAGTGATACTGCAAAATATCTAACCTGAAATCGCCATTGCCCGTTAACCAAGTGCAATATAGCGGCGAACGTAACCCCAGCTAGTGCCAAATAAAGCACCACTAAGAAGTTTGTTGTCAATATTGACCAGCGACCAAAATCTTCCATCTAAAATTACCCCTTAACAGTGTTAAGTAGCACCCATCCATAAACGGTCTATTTTATGGACGGACACTAAGCATATTTATTTGCTTTCGTTGACCAGTTCGTTCTTAATATAATTGACCACGTGCCAACGTTCTTCCACGCTCAAATCGTTTGAACCGCCTTGCTCATTCGGTACACCATAGGCTGGCATGACAAAGCTACCAAAGGTAATGGTTCCATAAATCCAACCTTCAGTCAGGTTCTTCTGTACATAGTCATCAGTCAAATCAATGGCACCAATTTTACTACTCACTGGTGAATCCGCTTTACCTGACAAACCATGGCATGCAGCACAATAGATTCGAAAAAGCATCCTACCTGTTTTTAGAGAGGCCTTTGACACCGGTATTGGATTAACCAAGTCCTTAGCTTCGTCTCTATTCTTGACGGTAGTGGGTATACCACCTACCGGAATTGATCTGCTGGGAAATGGACTCGGAGTCCCTTCCTGTGGTTTTATGCTGGGTTGATTCATCATATCCGTTGACCACGGCCATGCATAAACCACTGACGGCATTGTTACAGCCATAGCAAGCAACAGCACTAATCGCTTCATTATATAACCTCTTCTCTTATTTCTACGGCATCGTGTGCATTAAACAGGTTTTTTAAGGGTTGCAATTGCGTCTCATCTACCACGAGTAATATACCGACCTGATCCAAGCTAATATTTTCACTGTATAAGGTATGTCGTTTTCTTAACAGACCGGACATAAAGATGAATGAGAAAAAGGTGAGCCACACGGCGAAAAAGATCAACATCTCATACATTAGGACAAAGTTCGTAGGCAAAGGTATCACCGGCTTGCCACCTTGTGGCTGAACCAGAAAAGTTGCCTGCGCGCCTGATAAAAACAAAAAACCAAAGGTTAAACCAAACAGCGCACCAAATAAGGTAACCTTTTGAATGTGTACAGGCCGTTCCCCCAGCACCTCTTCGATTTCCGGGTGTTCGATAGGTGACTTGACGATAACGTCATCTATGCTAAGACCCGGTATCTTTTTAGCTTTTATGTCGTTTAAGGCATTAAAGGCCTCTTCAAAATCACCAAACAAGGCTAAAACATTATGCTTACTCATTTACGCACCCTCCAAACTTGGGTCACTACCAGATGACTTAGAAGCGCTTCCTGTAGAAGACTTTTCCTCGGATGTTTGCAGATGACGGCGTCTGTGATAAACCATTTCTTTCACCTCGTACATAGAAACAGATGGAAAGACCTTAACAAAAACCAAAAACAGTAAGCCGAACCAACCAAAGCTGCCAAACACAATGGCCCATTCCACGATTGAACCATACATGATATCCCATTGATGCGGATTGTGTGACATGGATAGGGTAGGTGCTACAATCATCCAACGTTCGAAAAACATACCCAAATTCAAACCCAGTGAAACTACAAACATGAGCGGCATGCTACGTCGCCAATTCCTGCGTGCCAAGGCAAAGGGTAAAACAGAACCGCAAAAGATCATGGTCCAAAATATCCAAGCGTAGGGCCCTGTGGCTTTGGCAATTAGGAGTTCTTTGTTATAAATATCATGTCCATACCAAACAGAAGCAAACTCGATAAGATTGAGATAAGTCCAGACCATGGCAATAGCAAAGGTGAGTTTGCAGGTTTTTTCCATTATGGCCTTGGTCATGTATTCTTCGAAATGGAAGTAGTAACGCAACAAGACAAACAAGGTAATAATCGCCGCACAACCGGAATACAAGGCGCCTGCCACAAAATAAGGTGGGAATGTTGTAATATGCCACCCCGGCATAATTGACATGGCAAAGTCGGCAGATACAATCGAGTGCACTGACACCGCCAGTGGAATTAAAAAACAGGCCATTAAAAGGTAAGTTTTACGGAAATGTCTCCATTGCTGGTCCGTTCCGCTCCAGCCCAAAGACAATACTGAATAGAGTTTTTTCTGCCAGCCTCTTGCATTGTCACGACATATCGCCAAATCGGGAATCATACCGATAAACAAAAACAACATAGACGCTGATAGATAGGTGCTAATAGCAAAGGCGTCCCACACCAATGGTGACCGGAAGTTTGGCCAAACGCCACGTGAACTCACGTAGGGCAGAACCCAATACATATTCCACAAACGACCAATGTGGATAATTGGGAAAAAACCAGCCGTCAATAGTGAAAATGTCGTCATTGCTTCGGCAAAGCGGTAAATCGGTTTTCGCCAATCCGCTTGAATTATATGTAATATTGCCGATAACAATGTACCGGAGTGACTCATGCCAATCCAAAATACGAATGAAGCAATATACATATCCCACATATGCGGATTATTTAGCCCTGCCGGACCCATACCAACACTGTACTGATGAATTTCCGCCACTATCGCACACACCAACATTAACAGACACATTACCAATGTTATCCAATATGCTTTGCGTGGATGCCGCATACTGTTCAAAACATCAGCGTTAATTTTGGCCCACGCTATTTGTTCGTTAATATCTTTTTCATTAGCCATACTCATAACGACAGTCACCGTTTCGCGTAAAGTTGTGTATTATATATTTCATTCTTAAAAACAATTTTAGTGCCCATCCATAAACGGTCTATTTTTCCAATCTCTGCGTTGCACCGCCTTCTCAAATGCTCACATATTAGTATATGCTGCGCTTTTCGAAACCGGTGCGCCTTGATCTTGATAAAATATCCTCGTTTATGAACGGACACTAGTTAAACGTCTTCTCGAATACGTTCCAAGTACATAACCGAAGGATTGACATTCAATTCTTCGAATATTCGATAACCTCGTAGCCCCTTAATATTTTTATCCTGTTTATGAGGTCCACGTTTTACCTGGTGTTTGGCCCATAATTTACTGACCGCGCTATTTTCATCCAGAGAGTCACCAAAAGTAATGGCCGAAGTAGGACAGGCTTGTGCGCAAGCTGTGGTAACATCGCCATCATTTACCTTTCTATTTTCCATTTTCGCTTTATCTTTCGCCGCGCGTAGGCGTTGAATACAGAATGTACACTTTTCCATAACACCTTTATTTCGAACCGTTATATCCGGATTCAATTGCATATTCAATGGAGAAGCCCAGGCTTCTTCATAATAAGAATAAAAGTTAAAATAACGCACTCTAAATGGGCAGTTGTTTGAACAGTAGCGTGATCCAATGCAACGGTTGTATACCTGAGCATTCAAACCATCCGGTGTGTGATAGGTTGCAGCAACCGGACACACGGGTTCGCATGTCGCTGAATTACATTGCTGACACATCATTGGTAAAAAGCTAGCGCCTTGATCGGGGAACTCCTGATCGCCTTCATCCCAATATCGTTCAACCCGTAACCAGTGCATGGCCTGACCTTTTTCAAAACGGTCTTTACCTACCCAGGCCAGATTGTTTTCTGCGTAACAAGCCGTTGAACACGCATTACAGCCCGTACAAACATCCAAGTTAATGGCCAATGCCCACTTATGTTCGTACTTATGGTGACCACCCTCTTCTGCGCCCTTACGGTAGTCTGACCAATTTTCCATTATATTTTTAAGTGACATGTTTAAGCTCCCTCCGTCCGTTTAACCTGCTCAACCGGCACGGTAACTACAAACTTGCGCCCCATTTGGGTATCGCTTGAACCTAATTTAACAATAACATCTTTCATATCAGTCTTTGAGATGCTCACTCGAGTCGCAAACATAGCCATTTCCCCTGTTTTCGCCTCTATGCTGGGCGAGACAATTTTCAAAGGATTAATACCCAAGCCCTTGGCGTAACGACCATACTCGGTATGACCCTGGCCTAATGGTATTGAAATGACATCAGGGTGAATACCCCTAATAAGAATTGCTTTTAGCGCCACTTCACCATTATCGGATTTAACCTTGATAATGTTACCTGACTCTATACCCAGTTTAGCGGCAGTTGAAGGGTGGATTTCAGCCCATGAATCCCACACAACCTTGCTAATCTGGTCGGGAGCTTCTTGCAACCACGGCAAGTTGGCGTGGCGACCATCCCACAAACCCAGGCGTGGACTAGGCATTAAATAGTATTGACCACTACCTGCATCGGCTGGAGTAGGTAAAGCAAACTCAGCCACTTCATCATTTAAAGATTTGTTATCAGACGAAATACTGACGACTCCCTTTTGTAAGGCCTTATTCCATGCCTGATCTTCTGTTGTTGCACCGCCTTTGAGTTCCGAAGGCATTGAGGCAAAGGCATGTCTCAAATAGGCATAATAGTCCGCATATTGCCCATATTCGTCTTTTTTAACTTGCTGTAAAAGCCCCAGCAAAATATCGCCGAAACCTTTAGTGTCTTTATTAATCTTTTCCATTAAGGGTTGCTGCATACCCAAGACTTGCTGCTCCGGCTGATAGGCCGCTATGTGAGTACCCCAATCCTCCAAAAAGGAAGACGCGGGTAATACAACATCTGCTTGCAGTGTGGTTTCATCTGGAAACTGTGTTATTGCCACTTTTAAGGGAATATTTTTCAAAGCAGCGTTTATATCCAATGCATCTGGCGCCGTATAAGCTGGATTGCTAGCATAGAAAAATACGGCATCCAAATTCTTGGCCTTGGCATCTTCAACAAAGGCTAATAGATCCTTGGTGTTTCCTTGTTTGGATTTAAGTTGTTCATAAGGAAACTCACCAGACGATTCTACGGTTTGCCCGACGTTACCTAACAAGTGATTTAACATCATGATTGCTGCAACGGCGTTATAACCATTACTCTGCCCTTCGACAGGAGACCCGGCAATGACCAGGCTAGGAGATTTCTGTTTAAGCAAACTGGCGATTTTCTTTATTCGTTCTGCGCTAACACCCGTAGACTTGGCCACACTTTCCACGGTGTTCTGTTGGATAAGAGCTTGCACCGACTCTGGTAACTTACTCGCATCCACGCCGTTTTCTGTGGTTAAGGAATTCGCAATTCCTAAGGCAATAAGACCTTCAGTACCAGGACGAGAGGGAATCCACAAATCGGCATTACCACCGGTTAATGTCATTTTTGGTTCGACCTGCACTAACATTCCGCGTTGCTTTTGTGTACGAAATTTTGCGTACTCACCAGCAAAGTGAACGGGTGACATCCAGGCACCGAGAAAATCTGCGCCAAAAGATAAAATCAATTTGGCTTTATCTATTCTGTAGCGCGGCATGGCTTCGCCAAACATATCCGTATTTACCGCTTGAGAAACCGTCGTGTTTATGACCTCGTGAGAATAATGTTTGGTTGAACCAATAGCTTCAAGGTGGTTGTTTAACAACGCCAACTGATGTCCACTCAATGTACCAGTAAACCAGGCGGTTTTATCACCGCTACTGGTCGTCACCTTTTGCGCAATAGCAGCCATTGCCTCATCCCAGC
>Ga0316187_10003532_pt1 | contig 13577 bp, 11 predicted proteins | sample CroRivburrow1_MG_FD_204927 | JGI IMG/M metagenome (GOLD analysis project Ga0316187, IMG submission 204927) | Coastal sediment microbial communities from Maine, United States - Cross River worm burrow 1 | ecosystem: Environmental > Aquatic > Marine > Coastal > Sediment | place: USA: Maine...
TAGTGCCGTCAATTACTGACTGTTGTCCGCCAGTAATTCTACCTACGATGTTGTTTACACTTGCTGGGCCGCTAAAGTTTGCGGTTTGCGTATTATTTAGATCGAATGTCTGGAAACTATGAAATAAATTAGTATCACCATTACTCAACTGTCCCATGTCGGACGTAATTTCTATTTGTGTGCCGTTAAATGAACCTGTTGTTCCCATTGTACCGTCAAGCACAACTTCGGCACACACATTGTTACCGGCCACAATTATGATAATTATCGCCAGGTAAATGCTTTTGGTGTAATTTGATCTAATTCGCTCTTTTAACATAGTCTTTCCTTGAAGATCATATTGTATTCTTATGCTTGGTACGTTTAGATTACACCAAAGTAATTATTTTGCGCGAAACTTATATTGATGATATGGGTAATTTTACCCAAATAGAACAACTAATTATATTTTTTTTAAAATATTGCCTATTATTTGAGCATAGCTACTATATAGAATTTTTCTACACGAATAAAAATTGAAAACACCGTTACCTAGAAAAGAAAAAAGTTTAGGGGGCACCGATAACATAATAACATTAGTCCATTCCCTCCCGGTTCCGGGGATCGCAGTAAAATCCCCCCGCTGATGCAAGCATGAATACTACAAATTTATGGCTTCTGGTCTGTTTTGGTAATATTTCACATTTTTGTCTGGTCAATTAATGTTATAAATATGGTAAGGATAGTAGCTCTGTGTTTAGCAGGTAACTTGTTGAAATTTATAGCCCAAGCAGTTTGAGGTAATTCTAATGAGTCCGCATTTAGCCCATCACCATTGTAATATACCCACAATTGGTCACTCCAATATGAGTGGAGCTGGATCACGAAACCCTGATTTTGGCAATCCTCTCGATGGCAGGACGACATTACAGATCCATTCTGTCATCGAATATAGCAAGCGAGTGCATGATTTGGAACGTTGCCAGGAATTCTTTTTGAGCAAGGTTAAGGCCCTGGTCCCGTTTGATTTTTGGTTATCTGGTATTGCTTACAATACAGAGTGTGTGGTCGATAAAGTAATCAATATCAATGAAAACCGCCTGGCCATTTGTGATTCACAATCGGATCATAGCTGGTTTCAAATGTTTCGTTTACTCGTTGATCAAAGCACAATTAGTCTTGCACCCACTGTTTCACACATCGGCAAACCATCAGATACGAGCAATATACAATACTCTGACATTACTATTCGCCAGACTTATTCCAACGAAATATTTCAAATTTTGGCCATCGACCCAAAAACCAAGTTTTCAACCTACCATTGTATCGGTTTACCTGCACCACATATAAAACGCCATTATCAACAGGTATTGGCTAAGATCGTACCCTATTTACAAGCTGTCTTTTACCAGAGCTTGCTTAATCATTTCAGACCATCGAAAGAGCTTAATCAACTGACTGTTCGCGAACAGGAAGTACTTAACTTTATGTCCTTGGGTGATTCTAATCCAGAGATCGCAAATCATCTCGGAATTAGTTCTTGTACTGTAAAAAATCAGGTTCACAGCATACTGAAAAAACTGGAGGTCTCTAACCGTATGCAGGCCATTACCAAGGCACTAGCCTTGGGTATACTCAAATCTCACTATTAGCTAATTTCCTTTTATAATCAAAGAATTAGCCCTTACGAAACCCTACAGTTAAGGGCACCGTTTACATAAATTTTCCCGTATATCTAAGGTTGTTGGCCCGGATCGTGTAGCCTAAAATAGCTAAGGAATTTAATATCTTAGATTTTTGTAGGTATCAAGCGACACATGCACAAAATTTTAGTTTTAAACAGTAAAGGTGGGTGCGGCAAATCAACCATTGCCACCAATCTTGCCGGATACTATTCGGCGCAAGGCGCGGTAACAAGTTTAATGGACTTCGATTGCCAAGGCACCAGCACGAAATGGTTAAGTTTGCGCGGAGATCTCAATCCACCAATTCATGGTATTTCTGCATTTAGTCAACATGGAGAGATGACGCGTAGCTGGCAAATGCGAGTGTCGAGAGATACAGATTGGGTCATAAGTGATGCGCCCGCTGGCGTTTCAGGCATTCAATTGAGGGATTATGTGCAACGCGCGGATACTATAATTATCCCTGTTTTACCCTCTCCTATCGACATACATGCCGCTGCGCATTTTATTCAAGATGTCTTAATTATAGGTAAAATCAATACGCAGTTTACCCAAATGGCGGTGGTGGCCAATCGTGTGAGAGAAAATACCCGAGTTTACCGTGATTTGCGCAATTTTTTGGCCAGTTTAAAACTGCCCTTTATTGCCTCACTGCACGATAGTCAGGAATACATGCGGGCGGCTGAAAGTGGATTGAGTGTCTATGAACTCAAAACGCCAAGATCGAAAATCGTATTCCAACATTGGGCTCCCATGCTGGCCTGGCTACAAGCAAGAAAAAATAAAGCTGAAAACTCAACCCGCCCTAATCCTTACCCCATATTACATACCAAATCCCAAAAATATTAAGTGTAATTTTATAGCCAATTGCCGATTAAGAGAAAAGGTGACCAATATCCAGGATGACGATAACGTACGTCTTTCATCAGTTTTGCCTGCGCTAGTTTTAAAGCCTCGGCCTTCGATATATTTTCATGTAACAACTGTCGATAAAATTCAGCCACTAGAATTGATGATGCCCTATCATTAATGGACCACAAAGAGGCCAGTGCGCTCCGAGCGCCAGATTTTACCGCAACCCCAGCTAAGCCAAGTGCAGCGCGATCATCACCTGCTGCGGTCTGACAGGCACTTAGGGTCAATAATTCAATGGGTCTATTTCGGTTGTGACTAATATTCGCTAGTTGGCCTAATTGGTTCACCGTTATTTTACTGTCATAGGTCAGTATATAGGAATCATTAATGTCACCAGAAAAAACGCTGTGGGAGGCGATATGGGTAATGGCGTAATTGGACTCCTGCAAAGAATCGGAGATGCTCTTGGTTACGAAAGCGCGGTTAAATAATAATTTACTAATGTAAATATCCTGAATTTCATCCAATTCCCCTTTCACGTAATTAAGGGGAGGGAAACCTTGTACCGATTCGCTTAATCCTGTTAGTAACACCTTTAACTCACCCCGTCGAAGAGGTCTGGGATCGGTCAATTTCAAACCGGGAGTGGTTGCGAGAGCGTATTTATTGATCAAAAACTCATTACCATCATGGAGTACCGACATGGGTATCGTTCTGAGAGATTGTCCTGCTATTACTACGATGGTAGTGATATTTTTAGCCTGAAGATCAGGTTCTATTGGTGCGATAAGCCAGTTATAGAGATTTCTAGCATAAGGTAAATATTGGCGTGTCGTGAGTTTTTCCAGTTTTATCCGCAGCGCACGCACATTTTCGGTGATTTCGTCGTACTTTACGGGAACAGTGTAGCGTTTGATACTACCGGCATAACTCACCAATAATTCTGCTCTGTCGGGAAATAAGATAGGATATAAGACCACAGTATCACTGGCTATGGTGTCATCAATCTGGGTGATTTGTTGTTTTACATCGGCGACACAGCGATCTTTAAAATAGTCCTGTAACTCGGCTTCTTTTTGCAATTCAACTGTATCTCTGGCTTCAAATAAATAATCCGCTATCTTTTTGGGTTCCTGTACAGTAGAAGATTTTTGTAGCAACAAATCGGCGAGCTCCAAATAAACTCCACCTTCAATACCCATAAATGAAAACTTACCGATATTTTGCATAGTCAGTTGGTGACGAATTGGTTGCAGAGCGTTCACCGCCAGACGATAGGCCTGGATAGCAGAATCGACATCATTCTTTGCCGCATATATTTGTCCGGCTTGCCTCTCCCAGCGATATAACAATTCCGTCGAATCAATTTGTTGGGCATATTTAACCGCCTTACTATTTAATACCAACGCATCGTCATATTGCTCAACAGACTGATAAAGCCCAGCCAATGTTCCTAATATTTGCGATGCCAACCATGTATTATCGACTTTGATAGCGTAAGCCACACCACGGTTAAGCAAAGTATTTATGTCCAGAATATGCTCACTATACAAATCAGTATTACGCCTGAGCGCTTTGCTGGCAGCCTCTGCCAGTTTAATTCCAGCAGTAACTACCTGGTAGGTTTGATTGAGCTCAGTAAGATGTAGTGCCGCGGCCTGCAGATTCGATTTAACGGTATCGAATTGATTAATTTTTAGAGCCGCCAAAATCGCATTGGTTTCCGCCTTGGCCGCAATGAGTAGTCGGCTGTTGTCCACAGCCAACGTTGCGGCCCGCCTGAAATCCTTAAGTGCGTTTGCATAGTCTTCATTATAAGCTTTGATACTACCCATATCATTGAGCACAGAGGCTTCAATGGCTAGCTGGTTGTCCAACAGTGCGGTCACTCGTGCTTCGTGTAACCATTTTTTCGCAACTTCTACATCGCCCATAGACAAATACGCGCCACCCAGATTAGCAAACATCATTGGCAATATTGAATTAAGATCATTTTCCTTTGCCAGTTTTATCGCAACTTGTAAACCTTGAATGGCTCGATCATTCAAACCCATGGCACGTTGCGCGCTGGCGATTTTATGCAATAAAATAGCGTAATTAGCTTGATCACCTGAATCTCGATAAGCACTGGCCGCAATGCGCCAATGCCTAATAGCCGCTTTGAAATAGCCTTTATTAAAGAGTAACTGAGCTAATTGATATTCATTGCGTATGTGTTCTGGAATGGGGATTTCGGCTGCTAATCCCACCTCATCTGAACTTGCAAGAGGTAATCCGATAGCAGCAAAGCTTGAGCTGCTTGTCAGTAAAATCAAGAATAATAAGATGCCCAAGTAATAATTTACCTTCATCAGTAGATTACCCAAGAAACGACTTTATTATTACGAACTTGAAAAGTAATGCCTTCATCGGGATAAACAAGACTCTTGCCATGGGTTGCGCTCAAACTTAAGGATGGTTGTCCGTAGATTTTCACAATATTGTGAGCTTTATCGCCGATGGTAATACCACGATTACTGCGACCCTTATACTCGCTGCCAGCGACTAACATACGAATTTCATCACCTTCGGCAACGGTAGTAACCCCATTTTTATAGTTGGCAGAAACGAAAGGTGTTTCTTTTAAAGGATACGAATTGGTATGAGGTTTGCCCCAGACGCCTGGCACTTCATCTGAATAATTACCCACCTGAAGATCCATCAGTTTTTCACTCGTCACGATTGCTATCCCTCTTTGCTGAGATGCGGGGTTACCGATACTATATTTGGTTTTAAGCAGGTTTGTCCAATAACTATTACTATCAAGGCTTAAATATTTTTTCCAATAACGCTGGGCGTCACTATTTCTACTTTCCAATTGCGCAATTTTCCCCAGATTAAACACAGGATCACTGTAGTTAGCGTCTAATTTTTGTGCTGTGTGCAAATAATCTAGAGCCTTTTTACTATTTTCTGCAAAATAAAAGGCAACACCAAGCAAATTGAGGGTTACCGTATTTTGTTTTGCAATCTCAAGCCCGTCTTTTAAGATCGCAATGGCCTTAAAGGGTTCTCCGTTAAGTATATAAGCACTACCCAAATTCTGGTAAGACAATAAGTAGTTCGAATCCTGTTTTATTGCTGCTTGATAATAGTTGATGGCGTTAGAAATATACTCTTTGTAAAGTTTGTTTTCCTGGTCAGATCCTCGAAAAATCAATTGACTTGCTCGACTATGGGCATCAACCGCAATACTGTACTTAAATTCTAACCTGTCGTATGCACGACTGTTTTTACCGTGGCTTGGCATGTAAAGAGCAAGCGCCAATTGATGATAACTGGCGGCCAGATTGTGATGCACTTCTCTACCCGGGTAATACCTTAGAAACTCATTAAAGGCATTTACGGCAAGATCAAATTTTCCGGCCTGATAAAAGAGTAAGCCCAATTGGAATAACTCGGCTTGATCGGCAATTTGTTGCAATCTGGCCAATACAGCTGCGGTCCGCTGTTCTGTACTGGGGTGGACATTGCTTTTGCGGACACCGCTCTTGAGGACATGGTTATTATTGGAGATACGATTGATATCCAACAAGGCTTCCCATTGCCGGAAAAAATTTGTCTTTATATCTTTACTGATTATTTGATTAACATCAAATCCTGCCATAGAGGTAAACAAAATACCGTTCTCATCGGCACGCAACTCTTTCGCGGCAATTTTGTCTGCCGAACCTACTATGGTGATTAGGTCGTCTAAAATATCCGGATTGCTTGTACCCTTCTTTTTGGAAGTATCGACGGCGTTGAAAAAACTCATATGCCAAAAATCATCTTCCAATAAGTGGGCAACTTCGTGGGACAATATAAAGGCAAGCTTGTCTTCCGCGCCTCGCTTTTGTTGATAACACATATCCAATACACTTTTGGAAATTATGACCCAACCATCCGGAATAGAAATCGGCAACGAAATATTGAGTGGGTCCTGCGCGAGAATGTGTAACCGAGGATGAATACCATGACGATTTCCTGCCGCCTGTAATACACGCTTGAACACAGATCGAGCCACTTCAACCCGAGCGTCATCCTTCACAGATAATTCTGAATAATTATTACGCCAATAATCAATGCGTTCTTTTGTATTGGGTAAAACGGCTGCTGTTGCCTGTAATTGAAAAAACAGAATTACGGTCAAAAACAACCACCCAGAGTGTCGTCTTACTTTCATAATGAGTTTATCCTGTATTGGGTTTCTTGGTTTCCATCCGCAAACTACAGTGACATGAGGCGCATTTTGATATTACCCTAATAATCCACGTAATTTCTGTACCATTTGAAAAAGCTTATCCGTATTTCGATCGGAAATTTCATCCTGAGTGACAATATGAGACATATTGTTCAAGGTATTAATGGCTCCAATGGGCGCTTCGATACGTGCCAATTCCCGTTTAAAATAATCTAGTTTATCATCCTGTTTCAACAAGTTTTTATTTTTGGCCGCTGCGGCTAAACCGAAGTCTACTGTCCAAGTGCCCATACGAAACAGCACGATTTCTTTTGCATCCCTGCCCTTTTTGGTTTTCAAGTATTGCTCAAAATCGACTTGAAAAACGGCAAATTGGCGTAATGAAATGCGTGGTTTGTTTCCTTCTTTTACAATATCCCTGATACCGCTGACCTGAGTCACTAAACGGCTATTAACGCCCATTGTGGATAGGTCATCCACTAACAAATCAAGATGTTTTACACTGCTTGTATTATTGCCAGCGCTTAATAAAGCCAGGGTTTCAGCAAACAAGGAACCGATAACAAAGGTATTGACCTTCCGTTTCTGATCATTAAAACCATAACGCGCTGACATTTCTTGTATAGGGATAAACTTGCTCACAAGCTCAGGCAAGCCCTGTTGAGTGCTGATACGATGTTGAAATGACAAAGAATCAAAATTCAAGTCATTTGTACTGGGAAAAAGAAAGACAGCACTGATTGCTAACAACACTGTGGCTGCTATGGGTACTGTTTTTAAAAACCAGCTAGCACCTCTTGGTGTTGTTGTGTCAGCGGTTTGGCTCGTTTGATTATCTGGCGTTCTAGCTTGGCCCAGGCTTACGACATTTTCACCTGATTGCATAGCGGCTTTTTGTGCCTTGACATCTTCGAGCACTCGTTGGGGAAGTGATTCCCAGAATTCGTCACCTGGATCAGGTATGTAGAGATCTTTGGTATTTTTTAGCATTTCACGCAACCCATTGAATTCTTGAGTACACTCCATACACTCGGAAATATGGTCCTTCATGATTTTTCGTTGATGGACTGGTAACTCTGACTCTATATAGTCAACAAGTACCGATTGCACCTGTTTACATGTCATGGGTTTCATAATTTTCCTCTTGCAACATTTTACGCAACGACGCTATAGCTTGGAAATAATGCGCTTTTGCGGTGCCTACAGAGCCAGACATGATTTCAGCAATCTCAGGGAAAGTACATTCTTGATAAAGCCTTAGCTGAACTGTCATTCTCTGTTTTTCCGGTAATCTGCTGACAGCGTTGCGTAATTTACCCTGTTCCTCACGAGTTCCCAGATCTTCGATGTAGTTATCTTCAGTAATTAACGGTAAATGTTCAATCTCTACATCTTCAGAAATTTTCCGCCTATCATTACTCCTAAAGTGATTCTTACACTGATTAAGCGCTATTTGATATAACCAAGTTTTAAAAGCCGACTTACCGGAAAATTGATTTGCCTTAAGAAACAAATTTACAAACACTTTCTGGGTTAGATCAGCGCTGTCTGCCTGGTTCCCAACATGATGGTATATAAATCCATATAGCTCACGTTGATAACGTTTCACCAATTCTGTTAACGCCGTTTCATCACCGTTTATATAGCGTGACAATAATTCAATGTCTTCAGTTGGATCACTCACAGATACAGACACCTTGAATAGTAAAGTGGTTTAGTGGGGTAGACGTAAGCTGCTTGACATTAAGCATGGTGGTACTCAATTAGTTTCACTACAAGCTGCATCCTCAACTCCTTCAAAACTTATGATCTATTTCGAGCACGGCCTAAACCAATTGCTTGTAGACAGTGTCAATACGGTGAAGCTTAGACGCCCAAGAAATTGATACACAAACTTAACAGTCTGTTTAGATAAACTCAAATTTGTTTTTGCAATTATTATTGCAATTTCTATAAGTGTAAGCCAAAAGTACTGTGCCATTTTGAATTTTCATTATCACAATCTTTAAAACGCAATAATAAGGAAGTCCTTATGCAACAACAATCCCCACTTACTGACAATTCGTCCAGCGATTATGGAAAACAATCAGCTTACCAGCAAACATTAGATGAACATATTAATGCCAGTTGGGATGATCTTAAAGACAGTTTGTATATGTATTCCATATGCGCACAACAACAGTTAAAACATTACGAATTTGATTTAATCAGACAAACCGAAGCGTTTCACACCTACCTTGAATACGTACCAGAATTTATCGATGACTTGTATATATCAACACACAAAGACAGAAACAACAATCCTTGGTTTTGGCAAACCATAATGCAAGACCACTACATGCAAGCAGGCTTGATGACAGTCTATGAGGATTACATTACCCCGCTACATGATTACAACAATCTGGCTGTGATCTCATACGTTCTTGATGGCCAGGTCAAATTAACCCGTTATCAAGATCAACCTAGTGGCATCACACCTTATTACCCTATAGCCAGATTGCTTAAAACCCAAGAACAATTTTTAACCGCGGGGGACATAGCCATTACCTCCCCTAACACTGGTAATATCTCAGAAATTCAGTCACTTACAAACACTTCGGTGATACTAAATATGTATCTTATAAAGTCTCTTGGAGAACTGGGGGCATGGTATTTCCCTATTTCGCCTAAGCCCACTGAAAGTAATGACGTCTTTTTTGCCCAGCGAATCAAACGCAGCATGTAATACCACACATAATTTTACTCTTTTCTTTCATATACTTACCAATTTCCCTTGAATAAATTACAGCAAGCTACCCGTAGACCCCGATAAGTAATATAATCCTCTGCGCTGATAAATAAATTCAACCAAGAAGAACCTATGACAGAACTCAAAAATGATCGTTTTCTACGCGCACTACTACGTCAACCGACCGATGTAACACCTGTATGGATGATGCGCCAGGCTGGCCGCTATTTACCAGAATATCGCGCTACCCGGGCTAAAGCTGGTAGTTTTATGCAACTTTGCCAATCACCAGAGCTGGCCTGTGAGGTAACTCTACAACCCTTGGATCGCTATGCACTCGATGCGGCCATTCTGTTTTCTGATATCCTAACCATCCCTGACGCTATGGGTTTGGGTCTTGAGTTTAACGAAGGCGAGGGCCCCAGCTTTCGTAAACCCGTACGCAGCGAGCAGGAAATCAAGGCACTTCAGGTTCTAGACACGGAAAACCAACTGACTTACGTTATTGATGCTGTTAAAACAATCCGCAAAGAACTCGACGGACGAGTTCCCCTCATTGGTTTTTCCGGTAGCCCCTGGACACTGGCCACCTATATGGTGGAAGGCTCATCGAGTAAAGAATACGGAAAAATTAAGGGTCTAATGTTTGATTCCCCTAATGCCATGCATCAACTTCTTGATGTACTGGCTAAGTCAGTTATCAACTATTTAAACGCACAAATCAAAGCCGGTGCACAAGCTGTCATGGTGTTCGATACATGGGGTGGAATATTAACACCGCGTGATTACCAGGAGTATTCACTTCGCTATATGACACAAATTGTAGATGGTCTTATTAAAGAAAATGAAGGCCGACCGGTACCATCCATATTGTTTACTAAAAACGGTGGCTCATGGTTAGAAGCAATGGCTGAAAGTGGCGCAAATGCCCTGGGTGTAGACTGGACCTTAGACCTGAGTGAGGCACGTCGACGTGTTGGAGACAAAGTGGCCTTACAAGGCAATATGGATCCTTGTATTTTATATGCTTCACCCGATCGTATTCGAGAAGAAGTTAAACAAGTTTTGGCCAGTTACGGCCACGGCAGCGGCCACGTTTTTAATCTTGGTCACGGCATTCATCCAAAGATTGATCCGGAAAATGTCGGTGCCTTTATTGAGGCCGTTCACGAGTATAGCGCTCAATACCACAAATAATGTAGCGTGCGCCGTGCGCACGAATTTCCTCGCTCCCACGCTCTGCGTGGGAGTGTATACCTACCCTTATTAAGGCTCACAACAACGTTGCTACACATATTCGAACTTGGTTTGCGCTCCCACGCGGAGCTTGGAAACGAGGGATAATAACGTTCGCACGCTACGAATGTGGAACCGACTGATTAATTATTCCTCGCTCCCACGCTCTGCGTGGGAGTGTATACCTACCCATATTAAGGCTCACAACAACATTGCTACACATATTCGAACTTGATATGCGTTCCCACGCGGAGCATGGGAACGAGGGGTAATACCATAAATAATGTAACGTGCGCCGTGCGCACGGCGCACGCTACTTAATTATCGAGATTGCGCAACACCACTATCGATGGCGGCCTGTGCCACGGCTTTAGGCACCAGGTCTTGCAGACGCTGATCAAACGGTTTTGGAATGATATAGTCCGGGCCAAATTGCAGTTTACTCAAACCATAGACCACCAACACATCTTGCGGCACCTCTTGGTGGGCCAGTTCACACAAGGCTTTAACCGCCGCGACCTTCATGGGACCATTAATGCAACTTGCACGCACATCCAGTGCACCACGAAAGATGAACGGAAATCCTAAAACATTGTTTACCTGATTGGGGTAATCACTGCGGCCCGTTGCCATGATAAGATCACTGCGAGTTGCTGTCGCCACATCGTAAGCGATTTCTGGATCAGGATTAGACAAAGCAAACACGACTGGCTTCGGTGCCATGGATTTAAGCATTTCGGGAGACACCAGGTTTGCACCAGATACTCCAATAAATACGTCGGCACCTTGCATTGCGTCCGCTAGGGTTCGAGCCTCGGTTTTGTGGGCAAATTCCTGTTTATAAATATTCAAATCCTGGCGACCGGTGTGAGCCACCCCTTTACGATCGACCAACAGGATATTTTCACGCTTGGCACCCAACTCCAGGAGCAGCCGCATGGAAGCGATACCGGCTGAGCCCGCGCCCAAACAAACGATTTTTGCCTGCGAGAGGCTTTTACCTTGGATCTCCAGCGCATTCAACAAACCAGCGGAGATGATAATAGCCGTTCCGTGTTGATCATCATGAAACACAGGTATATCCAAGCGTTCAATGAGAGCCTTTTCAATTTCAAAACAGTGCGGCGCCGCAATATCCTCAAGATTTATTCCTCCAAAGGTCGGTGCAATATTAGCCACTGTGTCGATAAATTCGGCATTGGAATTGGCGTTTACTTCAATATCAAATACGTCAATGTCGGCAAATTTTTTAAACAACACAGCTTTACCTTCCATTACAGGTTTACCGGCCAAAGCGCCCACATTGCCCAAGCCCAATACCGCAGTACCATCTGTTATGACGGCCACCAGGTTGCCCTTACCTGTATAACGGTAGGCATCATCCGGGTTATCTGCGATAGCCCTTACCGGCTCTGCCACTCCGGGTGTATAGGCCATGGATAAGTCATCCTGAGTCTCACAGGGTTTGGTTAATTCAGTAGCGATTTTGCCGGCTCGATATTTAGCGTGATAATCCAGTGATCGTTGTTTAAAATCTTTGCCCATAGTAAATTCTTCTATAAAAGTTATTAATCGATTAAGCTAAGTTTAACCTAGGTTTAACGCAAGACATAAAAAAGGCGCCAACTTTGGGCGCCTTTTTTATTGTTTGAATACGAGTTTACTTGCCGTATTTCTGCTTAAACTTGTCAACACGACCACCGCTGTCGATAATCTTTTGCTTACCGGTGTAAAAAGGGTGACATGCCGAACAAACATCGAGATGCAGTTCTTTATTTAGCGTAGACCGCGTCTCAAAGGTGTTACCACAGCTACAAACAACTTTGATTTCTTGGTACGCTGGGTGTATTTCCGGTTTCATGCTACAGAATCCTCTACTTTTAATGTCCTCTTTACAGCGCTTACACAGCGCGTCCGATGTCGGACAGGACCAACGAAACCGGGTATTCTATTGGATTAGGACCCAATGCACAAGCCCCATGTGCAAATATCCGTGGAAAATTTTGGCACAGAGGAATAAGGCCATGCAGATCGACTTCGATCTGGCGACAAATCCCTTTACCCTTTGTAAATTAAGATATTTTTACGGGGCAGGTTTTTTGGGTACGGCCTTAACGACCTTGCTTTTTGCCACAGGACGAGGACGATAACGCATGCGCGTACCATGGGCCATGGACAAACTAATTTCTTCGGGTGTCAAATCCACAGGGAAATACACACCGGAGATTTTCGCTCCATTAAGACTGCATTCCCTTAAACAACTTTTGGCGAAATTAACGCCGCGTAAATCGGTTTGCCGAAAATAACTGCCAGTGAAATCAATGCCATCGGCATTTAATCCGCGTAAATCCAAACCCCTGAAATCACAATGAGTTAGATCACAACGCTCACCACCGGCTCTACGGCTGTTAAATTCTTCTATCTGTTCTTCCCGTAATAACTGGTATAATTCGTCGTCGTGTTTTATCGCTGGTGCAGACATAAACATACTCCTTTCTAGCTTATTGTTACATATCGGAATATTTTGACAGATTCTTTAGTCTTAGCGCGTTCTTAACAGCGTTTCACCTAGTTTTTATACGGGATTCGCGATATCAATAAATTGGTGTTTTATAGCGAATTGATTGGATAAATGCTCACCCAGTGCCTTGATTCCATACCTTTCGGTAGCATGATGACCCGCCGAATAAAAATGCACACCGGTTTCTCTGGCGATATGCACGGTTTGTTCGGATATTTCTCCCGTAATAAAGGCGTCCACACCCAATTTTGACGCTTCGGCCAAATAGCTTTGGGCAGCACCGGTACACCACGCCACCTTGTTGATTTCACGGGCACTACCGGCGATATGTAAGGGTGTACGGCCTAAGGT
>Ga0316187_10003534_pt1 | contig 13569 bp, 11 predicted proteins | sample CroRivburrow1_MG_FD_204927 | JGI IMG/M metagenome (GOLD analysis project Ga0316187, IMG submission 204927) | Coastal sediment microbial communities from Maine, United States - Cross River worm burrow 1 | ecosystem: Environmental > Aquatic > Marine > Coastal > Sediment | place: USA: Maine...
TGACGTACACTTTTAAGACCTTCTTTGCTGGTGGTGACTTAAGGGGAAATACATTCAGGTACAAAAAGGTATTTCTTGAAAACCTCCCTTTAGCGAAAATCTCCAAAGACCTCCAGAAACCATTTATTGAATTAGTCGAACTTATCCTCGCAATAACCAAAGACGAAGATTATCTGCAAAACCCACAAAAGCAGGCAAAAGTCAAAACTCTGGAGCGGGAGATCGACCAGATGGTCTATCAACTCTACGGCCTGACCGATGAGGAGATACGCATTGTGGAGGGAGAGAAATAATTCGGGTATCGAGCTAACAAGCGTTTCCATTCCGGCGCGCCGGAACGCGGGCGACTCAGGCTGGTTTCGGGGTGTGGTAATGTTCATTTTACCAATCAGGTTCGGCGCTGATTTGCCCTTTGCGGGTGAAACGTCGCGTAAGGCATTCAATTACGTTTTCCGGCGACAAGGAATAGCGTGGCAGCCGTGAATATATGTTTATGGGTGGAAACTTTTCAGAGGGAAGCTTTAAAGAAATCTTTAAGGGAAGAAATTGCTCCAGAGGAAGCTTTAAAGAAACCTTTAAGAGGAGAAATTTGCTCCGGGGAAGCTTTAAAGAAATCTTTACGAGGAGAAATTGCTTCGGGTGGGGCTTTAAACAAATGTTTATAAAGAGAAATAACAGCAAGCGAGGCCTGAGGCGGCATTTATCGGCGGAATGAGGAAAATATAAGTCGAAAATTCGTCCCTCTCCGGGGCATTCCATATAGATTAAAAATATCAACCCGTTAATGAAGGAGCAAACCAATGGCAGAATTAAGCAAACTGAATCAAAACAGCAGAACCACTGAAGCAGACACAGTATCGAACAGAATGCTGGCAGAGTTCGATAAAAGTCAACTGAGCAGCGACGCCTATTTAACAGGGGTAATGGCTTCATTAAGACCTGTATCGGAGAGGCTTACAAAATCAATAAACAGGATAAAAACCGAAAGTACACTTGAAGTAAAAGATGAAGCCAGAGACGGCCTGGTGCGGGCGGTAAATTACCTTGTGCTTGGTTTTCTGCATCACCCGGATGAGGCAGTAAAAACCGCCGCCGGAAAAGTTGACGCTGTGTTCGGCCGGTACGGACTGGATATAACAAATGAAAGCTATGCCAGGGAATCTTCGCTTATTGAATCGCTGCTGATTGATTTTGCCAATCCCGATTTGCAGGCGGCAATTGAGGTTTTACCCGGATTAAATCAGTTGATTGGTAATTTGAGAGGGGCGCAGACAGCCTTTGAACAGGCTAAAGCAGCTTACGAGAAGGAAAAAGCGCAGGAAGATAGCCAGGATAGCGCAACCGTAATAAAAAAGGAAGTTATTTCATTAATTAACAATAAACTGGTTGTTTACCTCCGTGCAATGGCGCAGGTGGATGAGGCAAAATACGGCGTCTTCGCAGGCAAGGTGGAACAGATAATAGATGAAATCAATTCCGTGGTTAAGAGAAGAAGTAAAAAGCCGGAAACCCCGGCGGCAGTATAGGCAAACGCTGCCGGACGGGTGGTGGCCTTGACATAAAAAGACAAATCTGTGTGGCGCGCGCCTTCAGGCCGCGCTGATACAGTTGCTTTTCAGAAACAAAATCATTTCTTTGAATAATCAATTTTCTTAATCCCAGCGTCGAGCGCCTTGGACATGAATATTTGAGAGTTGAGGGGCGCTTGGTTTCAGCCAGCGTTTTTTGCGCTTGTTTGTGTTGTGTGCCTTTCCTAACAGGTCGGTGTGCGCTGCCGCTCCAGCGGGATTTTTAGAAAATTGTTGATTCACGAAGTTCGTTGCCGTTTAGCAAATTCAGTGAAGAAAATGGCGGCGCTCGTAGCGCATGTTGTAATCACTGACAAAAATTTGGTTGAAATGCAAATCACCAGACATATAATTCAGGTCGCAGTATTTCTGCTGCTCATTTTGATACCGCTTGTTAACTTCTACGGTATCAAGGTTGAACAAAAAGATGATTATGTAATTGAGGAATCAGCCCCGCTATCCCTGATTCATTCTGCCTTCAAGGGACAGGAGCGCGCCAAAGTTATTGAGATGACCCACCGCGTCAAGGGCTCGGTCTGGACTATCGATATTTTCGGTTACAAGATGAGCGACCCCCTGGCGGTGCTGGAATCGACAACCACGGCCATGTACTTTTACGCGCCGATGCTGTTATCTATTCTCGCGCCGGTGGCGCTAACAATCATTTTTGGTCGCGTTTATTGCGGCTGGCTCTGCCCAATGAATTTTTTGCTGGAGTTGAATGAAAAACTGCGCCGATTGCTTGAGAGGCTGAAATATGACACACGCGATGTCAAGTTCCACAGGCGCACGAAGTATTATGTGCTTGCGGGAGGTTTGGCGGTGGCGTTTCTCGCAGGCATGCCGCTCCTGTCGCTAATTTATCCGCCGGCTGTGATTAGCCGCGAAATATTCTACAAAATTTATAACGGTTTTTTCAGCAACGGTCTGTTTCTGATTGCCGCTATTTGCTTCTTCGAATTGATTCTGTCGCGCCGCTGGTGGTGTCGTTACATTTGTCCCGGCGGCGCCGTGTATGAGATTCTGTCGCGGTTTCGCCTGCTGAAAATCAAACGCAACGACCTGGATTGTAATCATTGTGGCGAATGTGTTCCTGTTTGCCCGTATGACCTCAAGCCGATGACCCGGAACCTGACTGCGCAATGTGACCAGTGCGGATTATGTGTTTCGGTTTGTCAGCCAAAAGCGCTCAAATATACATTCCCCGGCGTAGGTCGCAATGCCAATAATGGCGCGGGACTCCACTTACACCCAATGAACCCTGAAGGTGAACAGGTATGAATCGCCGCGGTTTTCTGGAGTATGCCGGTTCATGTCTGCTTGCGACAGCGTTCGGTTGTGGCGAGCAGTCGCCGCAGTCGCACTATCGGTTTGGTTATACCAAAACGAGCTACTTGCGACCGCCAGGCGCGCTGCCGGAAGCGGAGTTTATGAAAGCGTGCATCCAGTGCGACTTGTGTGCTCAGGTGTGCGACCGCAGCGCGATCCGGTTTTTTACGGAAGACTTTGAGGGCAGAGTAAGAGCGCACACGCCTTACGTGGTCGCCGCCGAGGCTGCATGTGACTTGTGTCTTGCGTGTACGCAGGTCTGTCCAACAGGCGCCCTCATGCCGCTTTCTCAAATGGAAAATGTCAATATGGGGCTGGCGTTCATCGAAGAGAACCTATGCTTGCCATATATCAATCAAGGCGGTTGCGGTGCCTGCTATACAATTTGTCCGGTCAACGCTGTTTATTTGGAAGCGCAACGTTATCCACGGGTAATCGAAGAAAAGTGCGTGGGTTGTGGTCTTTGCGAAGAAGTCTGTTTGCAAAAGGCCAAAGCAATCAGGGTGTTCAATACCTGAAGGAGTGGAAATTATGAAACGATGGCATATTTACTTTGGAGCCATTTGGTTGACGTTAATGCCAGTGGCAACGGGACTTTCGCATCACCAACTCGGGTTGCCGCATTACCTTTACTCGAAGAAATATCCGCAAATCCCCACCATGGTGATCGATGCGGATGCGGAAGGTTATCTGGTGACATTTTCTATTTTTCCGGGCAATCCGCTCCCCGGCCAAACTGTGCGAATGAAAGTTTATATTAAACATAAAATGACTGGCGAGGTCTACAGTAAACCCATCGAGATGTCGGTGAGCAGCGAAACATTTTTGGGCGGCGAGAAAGAAATACTAGCCGCACGTCAGGTGACTGTGGATTACAATGAATACAAAATGAGCCTGGAGTTTGTGACGGCGGAGAAGTATTTTGTCAACGTGACTTTTGAACCGCGACCGGATTTTTTCGAAAAAATTCCTTTCCCGATTGTTATTGGTCAAACCAACTTCAGTTTGATTCCCATTTTTTTTGGAGCCGTGTTTCTTGGGGTTTTTCTCACAGTCGGATTCAGTCGGAAACGAAAAACCGCGCCGGGCGGAGAAGCCAAGGTGACTAAACCATGAACGAACAGAAAATTATAACCAGGTCTGAATTTCTGCGCGGCGGGCTTAAGACGTTTCTCCGCCAGGCTGCAGAAGTTGTAGATAATCAGGTTGAGGCAAAAGTCAAGAAAATGGTGACGCCTGCGCTGCGACCGCCAGGCGCAATTGACGAATTGGCTTTTCTGGCGAATTGCACGCGCTGCGAAGATTGCATCGAAGCTTGTCCGCACAATGCAATTGTCAAAGCTCCGCCAAAGTTTGGCGCGGCAGTGGGAACGCCGATAATTGAACCTGCGGAAACGCCGTGCTACCTTTGCGAGGATATGCCTTGTATCGCCGCCTGCCCGGAAAAAGTTTTGCTTCCCACTGAAAATATAAAAATGGGCGCGGCTTTTATCGCTCTCACTAAATGTTTCGCTTACAATGGCATGGTCAATAGATGTGATTATTGTTTTGACCGCTGTCCGCTAAAAAATACGGCAATCTCAATGGAAGATCACAGGCCTATAGTGAATGAGGCGGCTTGTGTCGGCTGCGGAATCTGCGAATATTTTTGTCCGGCTCCGGGCAAAGCCATTCGGGTGGTGCCAAATGCGCTATAGAAAAAGTCACATAAAAAAATCGTTTGCAGGCCGCCCGATTCTCAAAAAAACAATTCAGAAGGAACTGCTATGACGCATGATATTTGTGGTAATCTTGCTGGAATTCCCGACTGGCTGTACTACTCGTCAATCATCATTGTTATGCTGATTTCGGCGTTCATTCTGGAATATTACAAGCGCAAAAATCATCAGACGCAACCGCGTCGCATTTTCGAACTGACCCGGTTCAAGTTTGTGAAAAACTTTTTCATCTCCCGCCGCACACAGTTGGCGGCGCAACTCGTTATCGTCTTTCTTTTCTTCACCATTATCTTTGCCGGATTTTATGGCAATCAACATCCGGGCAGAAATATTGCCCCGACGCTGACCTGGAATATCTGGTGGGTCGGCCTGATTTTCCTGATTCTGTTTTTCGGCAAGATGTGGTGCTACGCATGTCCCTGGGACGCGCTCACTAACTGGTTGACCCGTCTTTCCTTTCTCAGGATAAATAAAGAGAACATCAATCTGGGCTGGAAATGGCCGCGCCAACTAAAAAATATCTATCTCGCCACGGCGTTGTTTATCTTGCTAACCTGGTTGGAACTCGGTTATAATATTACCATGAGTCCCGAAGCGACTGCGACTTTGGGCTTAACCATGTTTGGCCTGGTGTTTGTGCCCGGTCTTCTTTTTGAAAAAAAGTCTTTTTGCCAGTACGGTTGCCTGATCGGACGGGTTAGCGGACTTTACGCCATGTTTTCGCCGCTGGAAATTCGCAGCCGCGACCTGGATATCTGTCATTCCTGCAAAACAGCGGACTGCCTGCAAGGAAATGAAAACGGTTACGCCTGTCCCACGAACCAGTATTTGGCCGTCATGGATACGAATACTTATTGCATTATGTGCGCAGAGTGTTTTCGCACTTGCCCGCACGATAATGTGGCGCTCAACGCCCGCCCGTTCGCCGCTGATCTGGCGGGGAAGTCAAAAACACGAAAAGACGAAGCTTTTCTGGCGCTCATCCTGTTTGCGTTAACAGCTTTTCACGGCCTGACCATGACGCCAAACTGGAAAATATTTGTGCGGGCGCTTCAGTTTGACGGCGCGATTTCCCAGTTAGGCGCCTTCTCAATCGGCATGAGTATTTGTCTTGTGGCTCCCATTCTGCTCTACAGTCTTTTTATCTGGCTTTCCCGGGCATTTTCAGGAGAAAGCCTCAAGTCGTACACTGAAATTTTTGTCCAATATGCGTATGGTCTGATCCCGATCGCGCTGTTTTATCATCTGGCGCACAATGCGGAGCACTTCTTCGTGGAGAGCCAGAAATTGATAACGCTCGCTTCCGATCCGTTTGGCTACGGCTGGAATTTATTTGGAACGGCCAATTTGCGGCTTGATCCGTGGCTTAGTCTGGAAACGGTGTGGGCGATCCAAGTGGCGCTTATCGTCATTGGCCATGTTTTCGGCATCGTTATTTCCCACAAACATGCTTATGGCGTTTTTGAGAGTCGCGCCGCCGCCCTCAAAAGCCAGGTTCCGATGATTGGGCTGATGGTGATTTTCTCTCTTATTAGTTTATGGCTCATCGCTCAACCTATGGAAATGCGCACTGCGATGTAATGGTGGACGCCATAATTTTTGAAAGATTGTGCGTTATACTTAGGGGATTCATCGTGAAAAAAGTGAGGCATAAGTTTCTCCGAAAAATGTTTTTTCGGAGAAACTTATGCCTGGGATGGTTCGTTAAGTCTCAACAATAAATGAGGCTTATATACCTTTTTAAGGTAGCAAGGATCTAACAGGACATTATACTGGCTTTATCAAAACAATCTCTTTGGCGGCAACAGAAATCTAACCCGAAACCAAAGGATTGAAACCAGCTCAATTCTCGTCAAATGACTTTTTTATAGAGATAAGTTAATTCGTGATTTTATCTTTACCACCGAACTGCTGCAAAGCAGCGCAATAGAATTAATTTGTCACTTCCTTGCTGCGAATATCTTCACCGCCTCCCACCGCGCCGATTGTGCCATAAACTGCTCGTCGAAATAAAATTGCATGACCCGCGTTGTTCAGATGTATGCCGTCTCCGCTGTCATATATCTCCCTGAGACCGCCATTTTCCAATGCGAGACCGCTCCAAAAATCAATGGCATTGCCGCCATACCTTGAAAATGTCGAGTCGCGCATTGCAGTCAGGTTTCTTCTGCCATTGGCAGACAGATTTCTTGGCTGCGTTGTTGAAATATAAACAGGAACGTTGGCTGCATTTGCAGCAGAGAGAACCATGTCATAGCTCTCAAGTTGTTCGGCGACAGTGAAACCGTTTGCGGCGTCGTTGCTCGGCAGGTTAATAATGATCATTGTTGGCGATAAGGACAAAGCCTTGGTGATATTGGCATTCGGATCGGGCGCAAATCGTCCGGGTGGAGGCGTTGAATCCGTTGGCCGAATATGAAAAGTTGTATATCCACCGATAGCTAGATTCCGCACGGTCGCGGTCGGAAAATGCTTTTGAACATACGTTCGGAAACGGTTGACCCACGCAAACTTAAGATTTGTCGGGCCCGTTCCGGCAGCGGTGGATGAGCCAAGCACAACAATATCCTTTGGTTGAGCCTGCGCTTTCGAAAAGGTGACAAGAGTTGCCGAAAAAAATAAGAATCCAATGGCAAATTTAAAAGTAAGCGAGTGTGCGCTGAACGTGCGCAGGTTAAATTGATGCATGTTTTTCTCCTGAGTGTTTACTGGGTAAAAGGCAATGAGCCTGAAAAAAATTACGATACTTCTTTTGATTGATTTGAGAAACTTAACTGAGCGGCGGAGCGGCAAATTTGCTTTGCAAGGTTTGCTGATGATTAGAAGTATGCTGAATGTCTCCGCTTCTTTCCAGCTTTTTTAAAGTCGAGAGAAAACTCTTTTTTCTGGACGATATCCGGCGTTATACGAAGCGGCTGATTTTCTAAATCGCGGACTACCATGATCGTGAAATCAGCTCAAAGGAAAGTTGATTCCTGCAAAAGAAGATGATGTTAAATATGAATCTCCCCCTCATATTAATATGGGTCTGAAGATAGCAAGCCGAATCGTCATTGTCAAATACGAGCGCCAGGTCAAACAAACCGGGTGCGGGCAGGCTGTTTATTGAAGTTGCTATCACGAAAGGAATTCAAATTCAATATAATAGACATAAAAACAAACACTTAAAACATGTACGCCTTGAACTGATTTTCCTGAATTACTAAAATAGGTGTTCCATTCTGCTCAATTTGAAACGTATCCGGATAAAGCGGAATCTCACTTACGCATCTGCCTTCTAAAGGTGTTATATTTATTGGCTCTAAACATTTCTATTCCAACGCCTGTCACAAAAAACAGTTTCAAAAAATTATTCTACAAAGGGGGACTCGGTGAAACTATTTTCGAACATCAAGGGGGATATCATGGGAGGGATCGCTACGTCAGTCATTGCGCTGCCGTTGGCGATTGCGTTTGGTGTTGTTGCGTTTGCGCCGTTAGGCGAGTCGTATATTGCTCAGGGCGCCCTCACCGGCCTCTACGGCGTTATTGTCGCAGGAATTTTAACCAGTATCTTTGGAGGCACCCCCGGACAAATCGCCGTCCCTACCGCCCCGATGTCCGTAATGGTCACGTCAATAATAGCCACGTTGCTCAAGGATCCGGAAATTATGGCCATGGGCGACAACCAGATTATGATAATCCTGCTCCTGGTTTCCATTACCATTTTTTTTGCAGGTCTCTTGCAATTGACAATGGGCGCAGTGGGCGGCGGCAAGCTCATCAAGTTCATTCCATACCCGGTCATTGCGGGGTTTATGAACGGCATCGCCATTATCATTTTTTTGGGGCAACTGCGACCGCTGCTGGGTGTGGGAAAAGACGTCGAGTTTATGGCCATTCTATCCGGGACAGTCGCGGTGAAATTCGACGTCCTGATAGTCGGTCTGAGCGCTATTGTGGCCATGCTCGCAGCCAAGCGGTTCATCAAAGCAGCGCCGAGTTCACTCATTGGACTTCTTTGCGGCGTCGCTGTCTATTTTGCCATCGGAAGATGGTTTAACCCTGCTCTACTTCAGCTCGAAAATAACCCCCTGATCATCGGCGCGATACCCAATACATTTCCCACGCCCAAGCAAGTAATGAACCTTCTCAGCTTAAGCGGACAATTCCCCTTCGATAAACTTGGTCTGCTGATCATTCCAGCCATTACGTTGAGTGTGTTAGCTTCAATCGACACCCTTCTCACTTCGGTTGTTACCGATATGGTCACAAAATCAAAACACAACAGCACCAAAGAGCTCTTTGGCCAGGGCGTTGGAAATATTGCCACAGCTTGTTTCGGCGGACTTCCGGTTGCAGGTTCAACTCTTGCAACCATGGTTAACGTTAACGCCGGAGCGCGCACCGCGCTTGCAGGCATTGTAAACAGCGTAACCGTTCTGCTGGTTGTGATGTTTCTGGGCGGCCTGGTTCAATGGATTCCCATGTCCGTGCTGGCGGGTATTTTACTCATTACGTCAGTGGGAATGATAGAGTTGGAGAGCATAAATCTTTCTCTGAAAAAATCAGCGCTGGGCAATCTATTTGTCATTATATCAGTCACCATTATCACAGTCGCCATCGACCTGATCGTCGCCGTGCTCATCGGTCTGGTCATCACGGCCTTTCTTTTCATCAAAGAACAGATCGGCAAGAATATCGTGCGACGGACTTACACAGGCAACTTCATTCGGTCCAAAAAAATTCGTAACCGCGAAGCCATGAACATTTTGAGCGAAAAAGGCGAGCTCATCAAAATATATGAATTGAGCGGTTCGCTCTTTTTTGGCACCTGCGATAAATTGTTAGCCGAGCTCGAAGGGAATTTGGATAGTTTTGCTATTATCCTCGATCTCAAACGGGTTCATACCATAGATCTGACCGGAGCGCAATTGCTCAAACAAATCGTCGAGCGAATCCGTGAAAAAGGCAATTATTTTTTGGTCAGCTATTTAACCCCGGACGGCGATCAAGAAAACGCTCATTTATACAAACTGATGGAAGATGTCGGCGTAATCAGCGCTATCGGCGCGGATTTCATTTTTCACGACACCGATCATGCCCAGGAATGGGCGGAAGATACGCTTATTCAGCGGGAGCTGGCGGCGGTGACGGTTAAACGACAAAAAGTGGCGCTGAAAAATTTCGGCGTGTTTAAAGACCTTTCGGAGGAACAGCTTGATATCATTCGCACGCACATGCATTCGCAACATTTTAAAGCCAAAGACGTGGTTTTTAAAGAAGGCGACGACGGCGACAAAATCTATTTCCTCCTTTCCGGAGCAGTCAGTATTCTGGCCAAACTTTCCGGCAATAGCCATAAGAGACGACTGGCCACATTTGGCGAGGGCGTCTTTTTTGGCGACATGGCGATTCTGGAAGGCAAACCTCGTTCGGCAACCGTCCGGGCCGATAGCGAAACCGAGACCCTCTTTATGACCGTAGATGAATTCAACCTTCTTGTCAAAAACAAACCAAACCTCGCTTCCAAAATGCTGCTCGGCATGACGCGTGAACTTTCGTATCGTCTGCGCTTGACCACAATTGAAGTGAGAACGCTGGAAGAGTAGACCACGTTTCGACTTGGCTCAACGACCGCATTTCGACTCCCCGGTCGTTGAGCCAAGCTGCTATTTCACCAGTGTCATTCGTCTCTGTTCATAGAATTCACCGGATACTATTCTGTAGAAATAAATACCGCTGGCCAATTCGCTGGCATCTAGCTGAACCGTATATTGGCCGGGTGTATGACGCCGATCTACCAACCTGCGCACCATTCGTCCTTTAATATCATAAAGGTTGAGTTGAACATTCCCACTACGCGAAATTGAATACGGGATGAGGGTTGCTGCATTAAAAGGATTCGGGTAATTTTGATTTAATGCAAATGTTTTTGGCATTTCAGAGCCGCCAACTGAATTCGGATTGTTGTTAATGAGCGGCAGCGTGGCAAATTCGCCTGGCAAGATTTGTTGAATAGCGGCGTCTTCGGTTTGGAAATGTTGCGACAGAATAGACGCATAGATTTGGCGGAAATCATACGTATGGCTAATGTCTCCTCTTCTGTCCAGCTTTGTTAAATCCGGATTGTCGCCCACTATGCCTCCGGCCACATTTTTGCCGATGAGAAACATTGGAGCGGCTGTGCCGTGATCCGTGCCGTCGCTGGCGTTTTCCCGTAATCTGCGCCCAAACTCGGAAATGGTTAAAACAACAACCCTGTCTTCGAGTCCCGCCAGGCCAAGATCTTTCTGAAATGCCGCAACGGCTGTAGCAAGGTTACTGAGCAGTGTTTCATGTCGACTCAACTGGTTGGCATGGGTGTCAAAACCCTTGAGTGTTGCAAGGTAGACTGGCGTATTAAGTCCGCCGTTAATGAGACCCGCAATAATTGAGAGCTGATTGCCCAATCCGGTGTTGGGATAAGCAATCAGGTTCTTACCGGCATCAGCTTTTTCCTTGATTACATCGGCGTAGAGCAGCGACCGTGCAGCGACCTGCTTCAAGTATCTGAGCTCCTCTCCGGCAAGCGTGGCTGGCGGCGGATCATTGTCAGCCTCGCTGCCCTGCACAAGTTGATAAAAGGTGTTGGGATCTTCAATGGTAACGCCCATGCCGCCATGCTGACTCTCCAGCAGCAGAGATTGAACAGAGCCGATTTGAATTGCCATTGGCTGCGGCGAACTGGTGTTCGGAAAATCGGGAAAAGTGTTTGCCAGATAGCGCCCGACCCAGCCGTCTGAAAGATATTCATTGGCGTCGGAGCCAGACAACCAAATATCTGTTGAGCGGAAATGAGAACGAACCGGATTTTCATAACCAACATTCTGAATAATCGAGAGCATACCGTTGTCATAAAACTCCTTAAACGGTTGCAGCATTGGGTGAAGTCCGGTCAGGTTATCCAGTTTAACTGCGTCATTTTTGGGAATACTGAGGGTTGGCCGCTTATTATAGTAAAGGCTGTCTTCGATTGGAATAACGGTATTATGGCCATCATTGCCGCCTTTCAATTGTACGACAACCAATATTTTTCCTAAATTTGCGGTAATATTGAAGAACGGTTTGGCAAACGCCCGCAGCGGCATGCCGCCAATGCTCAGGGAAGCGGCACCTGCCAGAGAGCCGACCCGTTTTATGAAATCACGTCTTTTCATTGTAGAAACCTCATGAGAGTTGATATTCTGGTAATCGCATGAGAGTTTTGAAAAATCCTCTCAGCCTGGATTCAGCTTGCGGGTCGTCGGTTGACCAATCATATTCAGCGGAACCGTCGAGCAATGCTTGCAGCAAAAAATTAATTCGGCTCTCACTTAACTGAAAATTTATCATAACTTCGACAACTTCAGATATAAATTGCGACGGATTTTCGGAACCGGAATAAGCTTTTGCGATGGCTACAATGTCAATTTTTTCCTTCGTGTATACTTTATTATCAATCAATACGTCTGTGAATTGATTTCTCCTCGGATATGTTGTCGTGCTCATCCAGTTGCGCTGACCGACCCATCCACGAACATCGGGCGGCTGGAAAAGTTCTTGTTGCAGCGGAATGGACAAATTTCTGATTTTAAGATAAACCGGGTCGGCTTGAGAAAGCTGGCGCAAAGGTGAAATAAGTAAATCAGTCGGTGATTTTATTTTTGCGCCGCGAATCTCTTCAGCATGAAAATATTCTGATTTAAGCAGAGCTGAGAGCACGGGTTTAAGCTCGTATTGACTTTCACGCAACAGTTGAGCCAGCTCGCTTATAAAGCCTGCATCCGGTTCATGATAAACGAATCCGATGTAGAGCTTTTTACAAAACCATTCGGCGGTCGCATCTTGCCGGAAAATGATATCGACAATATCTTCGTGATTAAAAGCGCCAACTTCGCCGAGAAACGTTTTTTCGCCGCTGTCAAACCGCGACGCCTCAAATATTGGGAATCTTCCTTTGATTTGCCAACCAGTCAATGCGCGAGCCGCTTCGGCAATATCGGTTTCGGTATAGTTGCCAATTCCCATTGTGAACAGTTCCATCAGCTCTCTGGCATAATTCTCATTCGGCTTGCGAGCAGTGCTGGTTTGACCATCAAGATAGATGAGCATGGCTGAATCGATGGTTACGGCCTTTGTCAGGTCAATGAGATTTCCAAAAGCGTTGGCGCGAAAAAGTGCGTTCTGCATGTAAAGGAGTTGAGGGAATTTAACCGTTGAAAAATCGGAGGTAAAGTGGTTGTGCCAAAACAGGGTCATCTTTTCGCGTAAGCTGAATCCCTGCGCGCGCATGAGTTCATACCACCAATAAGTTAACTCCTTTAAATTAGCCCTGTTTTCTTGACCCGTGGTGTTTTTGGGCGGTTGTAACACCCAGTCGCCCGGAGAGTCAGGCGGAGACGCGTCGGCTAATAAATAGTTGTCGATGAACTCATCCATCGAAAGGTTGAGCGCGAAATCAATATCTTCCCGGTTGTAACCAAAAAGCGTTCGTGAAAGAACGTGTCGCACCGCAGGTCGATCCCAGTTTGGTATTCGAGCCAATGATTTTACAACAGACATGGTGAACTCCCCTCTGAATCTGAAGGTTTTCGAAAAAGGAGCCAAGTTAAAGGCACATTAATTTTTGCCTTGCGCATGGCTGAGAATGAATTGCGTTGAAAAAAATCAATTGTGAAATTTGGAAGGGTAAATCCCCCGACAAGCTAAGCTTCTTATCCTGATAAAGATAGCTGAGGCGGCTCTGAAAAGCAACAATGAATTCAGATAGCTATATGTCAACGCGGATTGCCTCGATAACATTTTTCATGAGGCAATCCGTATGTATTTTGCGTGTTTTACGGCAAAAGGACAATTTTTTGAGCCTTCCTGAAATGACCTGCGGTTAATTGATAAAAATAAACGCCTCCCGGTAAATTCCCAGCGTGAAAAACAGTCTTGTGCGTCCCGGTTGG
>Ga0316187_10003535_pt1 | contig 13565 bp, 16 predicted proteins | sample CroRivburrow1_MG_FD_204927 | JGI IMG/M metagenome (GOLD analysis project Ga0316187, IMG submission 204927) | Coastal sediment microbial communities from Maine, United States - Cross River worm burrow 1 | ecosystem: Environmental > Aquatic > Marine > Coastal > Sediment | place: USA: Maine...
GCTCTGACAAGTAGACCTAATTGCATTCAGATATAAGTAACCAGATGCGAACGTAATGAGATGTCCGGTTACGACCCAAAGCGGACACTCAAGCTTCTATTAGTTCGAGTCCTGTCCGGAGAGCCATTCCGGGACAAATCTGGGCACTCCGCCGTGAGTGCCCTGTCTTGTCCCGATCAATGCGTTAGCCATTGCAGCATGGCTTCCTCTCATCACTGCCTCATTGCCGTTTATCCGCACCTCATCCACAAGCAGCTTCAGATAGTCCTTCCCGAAGCGGGTGCTTTGGTTAAACAGCTTGTTCCGCAAAGATTTACTAAACGCTTCAATATGCTTGGGGCTAAGCGTGTTCAACGGTATGTCCTGTCTTTGTTTAATTCTTCCCATCTCGATAAGCGCTTCCTGCCGCCTGGCCTTCAGTTTTTGAACACGGTCGGTTAAGTCTTCATCAAGTGGCAACACCCCGGCTTCCACAGCCTCATAGAGGCGGTTCCTCTTTGTTTCAATGCCTTTCATCTCTGTCTGAAGCTCTAGCAGGGCGCTGCTTTCATCGTTGCGCGCTTCCTTCATGTCAGTCTTCAGTTGACTGAGAATCAGTTGAATTCTATTTGGTGTGATTACCTGTTCGGCAAGCCGTTCAATTACCAAGGTATCCAGTTTCTCCATGGGCACGTTCGGGCCATCGCAAAAGGTACTGCCCTTGTTTATCCGCGTGGTGCATTTGTAATACTTGTAGCGACCACCTTTGCCGGTAGCCAACGTCATAGCGGAGCCACACTGGCCGCACTTCAGAATGCCCGTAAGCAAGGTGGGTGAAGATGCTCGCCCCGGTGGCTCATTCCGTGGGGAGTGTGACGCGCTGAGCGTATTGGCTCGCTCAAAAGTTTCCGTATCGATAATTGGCTCAACTTCGACTTTGATCCATTCTTCCTTTGGCTTAAGCATTTTGCTCTTGGAGTCATGTTGGTTGAAGTAATACTCGCCCTTATAGAGAGGGTTCGAGAGGGTCAGTCCTATAGCGCTTTTACTCCATGTGTGTCCGCGCTTCGATATGTTGCGCTTGTTCAGGTGTCCAGCGATCGACCGTATGCTCATGCGTTTTCCATGGAGGCCATCGACATAGAGCCTGAAGATCAACTTCACGGTTGCGGCCTCGGTAAGATCAACCGCAAGGCGCTTCTTATGTCCATGCTGGCCTTTTTCCTCCGCCTCGATGGTTCGGTAGCCATAGGGAGCCCTTGAGCCGTTAAAGAATCCTCTGCGGGCATTCTCTTTCATGGCCCGGAGGGTGTGCTTGCCATTCTCCTTGCTTTGATACTCATCGAAGACGCTGAAGATTTTACGGGCCATCTCCCCGGAGGGGTCATCGCTTGTTTGTTGCGTGATGGATATGAGCTTCACGCCAGCCCTGTTGAGCTGCCTTTCATAAAGGCCGAATTCCAGAGAGTCCCGAAAGAAACGAGAGAGGCTATGTACGATAATGGCTTCAAAGGGGGTGGGGGACATCGTGGCATCGGAAATCATGCTCTGGAACACTGGCCGCCTGTCATCGGTGGCGGATGCCCCAGGCTCAATATACTCAACGGTAGCAGCATGGCCGTTTGCCTTGCACCAGTCTTGCATTTGCCTTAGCTGGTCTGGAATGGATAAATCCTTTTCCGCCTGCCTTGCAGTGGATACGCGGGCATAGAGTGCTACAGCCATGGCCTTACTCCTTTTCAAGCTCCATGTGTATCAGGGTCTCCCTGATAAGCTCAGGGAGTGCCGCGCGAATGAGGGCTAGTTCCGCCTCACTGACAGCATCATCCTGAAGCTCAGTCTTGAGCCTGATTGATACGTCGTAATTATCCTTGTCCTTCAAACATAAAACACCAGTGCAAATATAGTTCCTGCCCTGTCCTTACCTTTCCCGCCGTGACCGGCTATCAAACAACCTTTCCAAATCCCTTTCCAATCCACCTTTGCCAAATTCATCAAGCACAAGCTTTCGGTACGTTGAATACAGCTCTTTGCTAATGACTAGTTCGCCGAAGCTGAGCACATGGCCAAGACGATAGTTGACCAACCGAACAACGTCGTATTTGGTTACCATTTCCCCAGCCTCATCTCCGTTACTTTCTTCTCCACATCGACCCGCCATGTAAACGGGTCTTCAATCTCGGCAAGCTGTTTAGAAAGTTGTTCAAGCGCTTTGTCCTGCCGCATGGTGTGCGTGCCTGAGCACCTACATTGCAAGGCGGCATACCGCTTTGCATAACCGTTCACACTAATAAGCAGCCGAGCAAGTTGTTCATCCACAAAAACCGACTCGCCCTCGACCTGATAAACACCAAGATGTGTCAGTTCATCAATGCGCGCTTGAATATCCTGCCACAGTGTATGCAGCGGCCAGCGAGAGCGGTTGCTGTCATCGGTGGGCACCCGGAGCGTGTCATGCTCCGTGGCTAAATAGTGCAGCACGTCTCCCTCCTGGGCTCTCAGGTCTTCAAAGGTGCGGATGCCAAAGCGCTTGAGGATAGGGCGACGCACCTGCCACTCTACGCGCCATACTTCATCCTTCCTTCCCCATAGATCAAAGAACCACACCTTGCCGCTCTGTTCTGCAATCTCGGCCACCTTGTCATAGACGCGCAGCACTACATCCCCCTTGCCGAACGTAAAGGTCTGTACATCGCCCCGATAGCGGTGCTGGCTGTCCTTGGCGGATCGGCTTACAAAACTGTCCTCATCGAAGTCCACTTCGGGCAGGTGATAATCAAAGCAGAAATCCACACGGGACAGGCTCTCGCTTTGCACGGGTACGAGCCCTACCGAATCAGCCCAGGCAAGAATCTTCTCATGCAGCGCGTAGGCGGTTTCCCGCCATAGGGCCTCGCTTCTGAAGGTCACGAAAAAAGAGGGCTTGTTGTACTCGCCAAACTCGATCTTGAAGTCGGCATTGCTTACTACAAAGGAATAGCCAGACGAACTACCGTAGCCATGAAGCAAAACCTCCATATCGCCAAGGTGGATGGGCTTTGGCTCCCGGCTTTTTGATAGGCGTAGCGCTTCCCGTTCCGTGTAGAGCCATTCAAAGTCAACGGCATGGGCACATGATGTGCTGAAGAAGTATGCGCATTGAACGGTGTCTAGCCCATGGAGAAGATATTGGGGCTTATCGACTTGTGGGGCCAAGTGCTGCATGGGATTAGCCCTTAGGCTCCTTAAGAGCTATCTCTCGATCTATCTTCATCCTCTTCTCGATATATGGATCAAGGATAGCCTTCATCTCGCGGAACATAGGTTCCATCCAGCCCAACCCTTCTAAGAATTTCTGATATTCAGCATCGGTCATTTTTTCTTTCACTAGGGCCATCAGCAAAGACGAAAATTTTTGCTTTACCTCTCTGTCTAATTGCTGGAGGCACTGGCCCGTGCGTATCACTAATGTAAAGTCATCAACATCGAGTGCATGCTCTGGCTCCTTAGAGGGAAAGTAATCATCCGAGCCACTGAGGATATAGTTGGGTGTAATCTCTAAGGCATCCGCGAGCTTGATAAGCTCCGGGCCTCCCGGTATCACCTTGCCAGTCTCATAGTGAGCGATGGCACTTCGGCTAATGTCTGCCTTTTTGGCTAATGCTGCCTGAGAGAGTTCCCTCGCATCTCTCTCTCGCTTCAGCCGTTTGCCAATAATGTTATCCTGGGTAAGCGGGTTGCTTTTCAGTTCAACACTCATTGTTAAACACCTTGTTTTGCATAGTTATTCACGCTGCTTCAAGATTATTGTCCCTGTAGCCATCCTTGCTCAACAGCAGTGATTGCAGCAACACACCGGTAGTATCAGGTTCAATGTTTTCGCCTAGAAGATCATGGCCCTGCAATTGCCGGGTTAGCAGGTAATTCTGGGCCAACAGGAGAACGGCCTTATCCCGTTTGTCTGTTTCATCAGTGAACCAACCTGCCTCGGTCTTTTGCTCGGAAAGCTTTCCAATTATTTCATCGTTTGCTGCAATTTGTGCGAGTGCATCCTCCACCTCACCGAAGTCCAAGCCTGTGGGAACAGCGAAGCCATCTACTAATCTCACGGAGGTCTCGACCTTGCTTCGTTCTGGAGCGGTCGTAGTCGCTTCAGTATTGCTGCCCGCTTCCTCTGCAAATTCATACCCCAGGCCGGCATAGTAATCGCGCAACGATTCCAAGGTCGCATCATCTAGAAGGTATTTTTCCACCTCAAACAAAGCCAGTTTGGTTCGGCCAATGCCTGTTGCTCGCGCTACCGTGTTTTGTGACACCTCGGCAAAGCGCCGGGCTTGTTTAGACTCAGCCGGCGTAAGAATTGATTGGATCATAAAGCACTCCATTGTTCCGCATTAAACATGCCGTATATTGAACATATGCATTATTACATGTCAACCTATTTTCCCGCAGCATTAGATAAGGGGATACAAAACAATAAATACAAACCCTCTTATGGAAGCCATCGAGACAGCTTTCCCACCCTTTGCCCACAACCTTCGGCATATATGGGTTGCCTACGGTTGCTGGACAAAGCGTGGATAAGCATCTATGTATGTAATTGTGTTCTAGGGGAGGTTGCATGAGGGGAAATGCAATCATCAAACTGGTGCCGGTTAGGCATTTTGGAGAGGCAATGTATTTTGAGCCCCCCGTGTTACTGAAACGGGGAGGGTATTCCATGTTAACGATTTAATATGCAATATGGTGGAAAATGTGTCCGCCTATAGGAGGAAAATATGTGGAATGCCGATTACTCATATTTCCTTAGTTGGGCATCACGGAGGCAATTCCAATCTCAATGACCGTTCCACTAGAAATTTGGGCAGTCTTAATTGCCGGTAGCTCGTTGGCTATTTCGACCACGGTCGCGTATTTAACGCTCTTCCGGAAAGGTCATGTAAGAATGACGCAGCCCACAACCGTTTATTTTGGGCCAGATGCAGGCAACGCCGATGCCAGAAGTTTGGCGCCCAAGGTCTACCTTAGAACTCTACTGTACAGCACATCAAAGCGCGGTAACGTCCTAAGTAGTTTGCACGTTCGGCTCACGCGTGGAGAGACCACCCAAACGTTCAATGTATGGGTCTATGGTGAAGAAAAACTAAAGAGAGGTAGTGGGTTGTACGTCGGAGAGTAGGGTGTCGTTCTGAACCACCATTTTCTGCCGCCAAGTGATACAGCGTTCAAGTTCGTGCCCGGTAAATACAAGGTCGAGATGTTCGCCGCCCGTGTTGATCATCCGCAGCCACAGCTTCTCTGGTCAGAAATCCTTGAGCTACCCCAGCCACTAGTTGAACAAATGGAGAAAGAGCTTGCGGGCGGAGTGTACTTTGACTGGCAACCAAATTCGCGCAGCTACCATGCGCATATGCAGTAGCGTTATGCCCTTGTCACAATTTGAGAGGAAAATCATGCTGAAAACATTCAACCTCGTTACGGTATCTTTAGTTGGTCTGGCGCTTTCCGGCTGCTCCACCCTGCAAGCCTTAACGGCAACAGAAAACTCAATCTCATACGAATACAACCATAATTTCGACTCCTCTATGTCTGTTGCACAGCAGGCGTCCACACATTGTGGAAAGTACGGTAAGGAGGCCGAGCTCAGATCAAGAACGACTTCACCAAGCGGTAATTGGAACACAGATATTTTTGATTGCAAATAGTCGACATAACCACTCGCTTGGAGGCGGACGCGGTGATACTGCGCACTGTTTCCTGTTATCTCAATGGCCCGCGCCGCTCAAGCGGGCGTTAGGCATAAAAAAGAGATGAAGAGCCTAGGAAAAGCCTGGGTTGTATTAGAAGAATCGCATCATTCTGAGAAGAAACGGTTAATTTCACTACTTAGCCCAAGAAAAACAGGGGCCAATGTCGCAGAGTACATTGAGCAGACATATGTTGACCGCTATGCCAGCTTCGATGAAAAAGTTGTGTTTAAAAAAGACAAAAAGAAATCACCTTTTCGAATCGAGCGTTACATGATCAGTGGCACAACAATTAGCCATGGACACGATCCAATGTTCAATGCTTACTATGCACACAAACTGGAGCGTGTAGGTGAAAACCTTCTATTTCATTACCGAGTTTACAAAGGTGATTTCGATAATAGAGAGGTAACGGAGCACATAGGAGAGGTCAAAATTGCCTAACAATCACATCAAGTTCGCTCACTGCCGTTCGCTGGGACGCTTCGCTGCGCGCCCCTTATGTGTGGCGTTAGGAACCTGAGTTTACTATGAGCAATATTGAGGCAAATACTATTCAGGTGTTTTGCGAGCATTGTGATTGGGCTCATCAATGTTGGCTCATGAGGAAATACCTATTTGATGAAAACCCTGAGGAGAAATTATTAAAACTCCCAGAACATGCCCATTTTTTTACACGGCTAGCAAAGATATTACAGGAATACTGGATTCTTGAGGTTGTCAAACTACATGATCCTCCAAAACAATTCGGATCAGCCAACCTTTCAGTTGAGTATATTTATAGTCATGGAGAATGGACTCCTGAAGCGCAAGAAAAATTAGAACGGTTGAAAGATAAAATGAATGGCTTTATATCAGCAATAAGGCCAGCTAGGCATAAGTTATTATCCCACAAAGATAAAGACACAATAGTTGCTGGCAAAGTATTAGGTGCGTTTCAAGAAGGCGATGATATTGCTTACTTTGAAGCATTACGTGAATTTGCAAATGAGGTGCATATGGATGTTGTGGGTTCTCCTTTTTTATTTGATGACCTTACTCAAAACGATATTGATGTTTTTATGTCAACTTTTTCAAAGGGAGTTTCCTAACAAAAACACCTCCTGACCCCCTTAACTTTTGCGGCAATTTGAGCTAAACCAGTTTTGCAAGATGCATAGTGGATGCAAGTTCAGTGTTGAAAAAAACGCGATCAGGTTATGTTAACGTTCGTCAAAATAACCCTCTCAAACCAGTGCCCAGATTTGTCCAGAACGGGGAGCCAATCCGGACTCGAACGAATGTCCGGTTTTGGCCGAAAGCAGTCATTCGCCCAGCGTCCGAAATCGTCCAAAAGCAGATATGGGCTGATTCATAATTGTGCAAAACGCCTTAATTAAATTCTACGGGCAATACCTAGCGCAGTAATCGCTTCGACAGGAGTGATTAGGCTGGAATACGATATTGATGATTTAGACTAAACTAGGTGTAGGTCGTAGGAGGTTGTAGTGATAATTGAATCGATTATTGAAAGAAATGTCATGACCATTGATGAGAATTCCACTGCTTTGGAAGCGGCAGAGCTCATGACTAAGCACTATATAGGCGCGCTAATTGTGACAGGGCGGATGGGATTTCGAGGCCTGTTTACTGAGCGTGATCTGATGATGGATGTGGTTGGAGAGGACAAAGACCCCTCATCGACAAGGATTGCTGATATTGTCAGGGAGGATTTTGCCAGGGTTACTCCTCAGGATAGTGCAGATCACTGTCTTGATCTGATGAAGGAGCATCGTTGTCGTCATCTACTTGTCTTTGATGGTGAGGATTTTGTCGGATTGGTCTCGCTGAGAGATATGGTCGTTCTTCTGCTGGATGAAAAGGAGCAACTTATTGCCAGCCTGAAGGAATACATCTCGGCGTAATAAAGCAGCTCTCATCTGATAACTACTTTGGTGCATATAGAGAAGTTCTCTCTTCTGGCTCATTTGTTTCCGTATATCGTCTGTCAGGCTTGAACGTCTGCTTACGGCCATAAGCGGACATTCGATGATAAGCATGTATGGCTAAGGGCATGGTGCTTGTTTCCTGCCTGGAGCTTCAGCCCTGTTGAATCTGGGCAGTGGATCAAAGTGTGCGATCACTTTCCTTTCTTGTCTTTACCATACCCTTTTCCGGAGTGCCTCTTTTGTTTAGTAGATTTCCAAAGGCCAGGAGGCACATTCCTCTTGCTGGCCCTGCGCCAAGAACCATCGTAATGCAAGGCCACCTGCCAGTGATCCTTTGACCACCTAAAATACCAACCGTCGAAGAAATAGAGCTTTGGAATCCCAAGTACAGCATAAACACCAAGCCCAGAGTCGAATTCCAGCTCAACCCCATGTTGATGCTTGTGACGATAACCATGTGCAGGTGCGTGAGGTGGAGGGCCGTGGCCTACTCCCTTCTTGGTTATCTTCGCACCGCTTAAAACGGTTCCACCTCCGTAAATCGAGCCAGGGGCACAGCCAGAAATAGCAAGAACAACTAGTACTGCAAGAAATCGCACAGTAATTTTCACCAACCACCTCCTCGACAAAGGACTAAGTATGGCCGATTACGTGCAGCTGAGACTAGCCCAACCTTTCATGCTCACTTTAGGGCGCTTCCGGACATGTCTCCTTACGGCCAAAAGCGGACGTTTAGAATTTGATTGGCTTATATTCTTTTTCCCTGAAAAACAATCGTAAATGCTGAAGAGAATTCAGGGTCTTGTAATGCCGAACTGCTCCCAGCAAATGCAGTCCGATCAACAGCATTAGCACTGTGGAAAGATTTGCATGCAGGATATGAGATATGCCAGCAACATAGAATTGCTCCCTGATTACCGGCAACTGAAGGCCAAAAAAGGCCACGCCATAGGGTGATGACTGCAAATAACCTGTAATGGACATACACAATAGCGATAGATACAAGCTCAGGTGAACAGTAACTGCCAACCCACTCTGTTCATGCCTGATCCTGTTGCATTGCTTTAAACGCATGCCCACCCGGATCAATAGCAGTAAAAGGATGAGCACACCAAGCGAGCGATGCCAGTCAAGCAGCAGCCACTTCATGGTGTTGCGATCATTCAGTTCAAGTGCAACCGTGCCTGCCAGCAATTGAGCCAGAATCATCGTAGCCATAAACCAGTGCAGCAGGCGAAAAGAAGACAACCGGGTTGATACTTTCATCTTTCACCTGCTTCACTGATACATTATTACTTCAGTAAGGTTGGGTAACCCTCGGTATACACCCAGTCCTTATCCTCTACCGGGGCATGGCAGCTCAGGCAGTCATTTTTATAATCCAAGGCAATGTTTTTCTTTTTGTTATCCGGTTTAATCAAAGCCCAGCCCCAGCCATCGCCCCATACCGGGTTTTTCTTAAACCTGCCTTTTGTATCTTTCACCATGACAAACCACTGTTTCACCTGGTCGGTTGCATGGCTGACGTTGTCACCGGTTGTATAGCTTCCCGACTCAGAGGCCCTTAGCTCCTTTATAAGCACAGCGCCATCGGGAAATTTCCCTGACTTCCGGAAAGCCTCGATGGTGCTCTTCTGGGTATAAACATCATGAAAACCACTCGCCCCGCCTTCCGGTACAAACCAGGAGCCCAGATGCGACATCTCTTTCCTGAAATCCTCGGGCAGTGTGATATTGCCCGATTTATCAACATAGGGTGAAAAGCCTCCAGCCTGAGCTGATATGGAAAACAGACAGATGGCTGAAACGGCAAAAACTCTTCCGATCATTATTACCTCCTTAAACTTCCAGATATTTATGCAACTGCTCTGACCCCTGCAGCTGATTGTGATCAACTGCAGGGGTCAGGATGTATTCAATCACCGCAGCTTATTTGAGCTTATCCATCATACCGCCACCGGCAGCCTTACCCGCGCCCTTGCCTCCGGAGAGAACCGGGTAGTACTGGGTGAAGACAAAATCATCAGCCGCAGCGCCTGAGTGGCATGAGTTACATGATTCAGACGGGAAAGCCTTGGCCTTCTTTTTCAGACTCATGTGTTTTGGTGTGGAAAAGCTGAAGTAGGCCCAGTTGCCGGGTTCATTCGGAAACAGCTTTTTGCTTTTGATCGTGGCCTCAAGACCGATGAATTCGCCCATGAAATAACCGTTGCCACTTGCAGCCGCTTTCGAGCCAACACTTACCAGCTCTTTGATCAGAATAGTGCCTTCGCGGAACTCACCATTTTTCTTCCAGTAGCTCCAGCTTTTCGGATCTATATAGACATTATGAAATTCCGGGAAAGCAGCTTTGCCGTTATTCATGTCATTGGGTGTCACCGGTGTTCCGACATATACCCATTCGCGGTAATTGGTGGGCCGCTCCAGCGTACCGTCGGAAAATTTATAATAATCCTCAGCTTGTGCCGTGAATACAAAACCTATTGCAGCTATCATTAAGGCTGTTTTTTTGATCATGGTGTTACTCCCTTGTATGTTTTGACTTCATCAAAAGCCACCTCGAGCATCCGGCCAATAGTGATGAACGACCATACCTGCGAGCATCAATTGCAGAAAATACTTGTTGTCTATGCGGCTATAGATAATGCCTATGTGCGTTGCCAAGCCGAATGGTTATGATGTTCTCAAATTCACCAACCAGGATTTACTAAATAAGACATCTATTAAGAGGCCATGCGTGCAATTTCATCAATTAAGATATTTTGTCAGCACTGTTAAATATGGAAGCATGAGTCAGGCGGCCAAACACTGTTATGTCTCACAACCGTCACTGAGTCAGCAGATCAAGCAGTTGGAACAGACAGTAGGACATGAACTGTTCATCAGGGAGAAGGGCAAGCTTACCCTCACCGAAACGGGCGAAACCCTGTATCAGGAAGCCATCAATATTCTGGCTTCAGTCAATATCGCTGAGGAAAAGATTAAAAACCAGAATCTGAAAAAATCAGACCGATTAAATCTGGGTATCCTTCCAACAGTTTCAACGTTCATTCTAAACGATGTACTTACTGCCTTAAGCCTTCATCAACCCGGTCTGCAACTGAATATCCGTGAATCACATTCAGAAGACATTGTCGAAGCATGTTTGAATGGTGAGCTGGATATGGTTATCACATCTTCGCCGGTGGAGCATGAATATTTAATCGTTGAGCCACTCATTAAAGACAATTTTTGTGTCGTCCTACAGGACAATCATCCCCTGGCTGATGCTGAAGAAATGGAGATCGAAGAGTTATATGATGAACCCTTTATCCTGATTGAAAACATCCATTGCCTGCATAATCAAACAGCAGAGTTATGTCGAAAGGCCGGATTTGAGGCAAAAGCCAGATTTGAAGTGGGCAGCATAGCCACGATTCAGGAGCTTGTTGCCGCTGGCTACGGCATATCGATTCTGCCTGATCTTTCAAAACGGCTTTTCAGGCCCGGCATTAAATATATCCCTATTGCCGGAGAGCCATATCGTCAATTACTTACGGTGCACAGGCATGATTTTAAACCCACAGAAAGCCAGCAGTATTTTATGAATGTTGTGGATTCAATCTATCGGGGTAAATAGAAAGAAGCATGGATCACTATGGCGAATGTCCACTTTTGGCCGTTACCGGACACTAGGCCAAGGTCCGCTTTCGACCCAAAGCGGGCCTTAGACATCCTTAATCTATATATCCTAGTCGGGGTACTACTAATACTTTTGGGTTGGCGCCCTGTAATCTATTAATATTCAGTTCTGTTGTTATTATTTGTAGTCTAATCACAATATCTTTTATAAAGGCAACTTGTCTGGAATGACAGAGTACAAAGCTACTGGTTCAAGTAAGGGGAGGTTCAACATGTTGAAATTAAAGACTATAACAACGCTTGCAATGGCCTTGCTGGCAAGTTTCTTTTTACTAACAGAGGCACAGGCTGGCAAAAAACCCAAAGAACCAACCGCAGTCCTCAACGGCCCATGGACCGCCGAACCAGGTGAACTTATCACCTTCTCAGGCGCAGGATCAAGTAGTCGGAATGGTGAAATAGTACAGTATTGCTTCAACTATGGTGATGGTTCACCAGACTTCTGTACAATTGTCCAAAATGCATACCACGCCTATGACAATCCGGGATCCTATACAGTCATACTGACGGTGACAGATTCGGCTTCACAGCAGGGTTCTACGGCAGATACCGCAACCATCGATTATGCGATACCAGGTACAGAACCTGATCTGGTAGTAACTTATATAGAAGGTGCGAGCCAAGGCACAACAGGAAATATTGTCCCTGTCAGTGTAACGATTACAAACAATGGTTCGGCTATTGCCACGGGTACAGCCCAGTTGGCTATCTACCTCTCTGAAGATTCTGTTATTACAACAAGTGATTACAAGAGAACGATTATACAAGTCACGAATCTGGGGGTAGGTCAGTCTGTAACCTATGACACCGAAATCCTGCTAAGTAGTACTATCCCAACCGGTATTTATTACTACGGTGCTATCGCCGATGAGCTTAATGACATTGCTGAGAGTGATGAAACCAACAATACCTTGGCCAGCACAGGTACTCTGACCATAGAGGCAGGACAGGCCGCACCGGCCGCACCGGAAAACCTCACAGCGAGCCAACGGCAACGAGGCAATAAATACTTTCATGATCTGGACTGGGATGCGGTGGCAGGGGCAACGAGTTATAACATATGGCGTGCCTTTAACAGTGGTTCTCCGTACCTTTACCTAACAAACGTCTCGACCAACACATATAGTTACAGATTAAGCACGTCGTATCCGCAAAACTATTGTTATAAGGTCACTGCAATCAATGGTAATGGAGAAAGTGATTTATCTGGTTGGGCGTGTGCTGATGGCACAGTAGGATCATCGGAGACCTACGAGAGTCGCGTTAGCAATTACCGGCAGCTCTACGGCAAAACCCAGGAGTGGGAGGACTGGATGCTGGCGAACCAAGGGCGCTACAATACGGCGTTCGAACGATCGCGCGACCTGCCGGCCATCCTGCCGATCGCTGTTCGCTACGAAACCACGCCGATTGCATACAATCCGCCTTGGGCCAACGAGGATGAGCATATGTTAGCGCTGGAAGCCTTAGCCGAGCCCGCTTACCCAGGCTACGACTTTGACTTTATCTTCAATGGTGATATTGGCAGCGCCTATGCCAACGCGGTGCTGGGAATCGCGTCCAACACTTCATACGCGTCCGGCAACACGGTCTACCTATATTACGAAACCATCTTCAACCATGAATTCGGCCATGTGATGGGCGTTCATCACCACTATACCAGCACCAACACGGTCGGCCAGGGCGAAAACTTCCCCCCCGGCGAGTCGGGATGCATCATGGACCGCAACAGCAACCAGTGGTGCTCTGCTTGCCGGACTGCGCTGGGTCTGCCGCTGGATGTTGACAATGGAGCGGAAATAACGGACGCCGCGCATGACATCATTATCCGCTACCCTTACTGACGGACCCGAATCTAAGTTGGCGCCACTTGGTGAACATCCGTGGCAAGGAGAAATCTTTGTAGCTTTTCAATAATGATGTAGTGCAAATTCAAGCCGCGCTGGAATATTCAATCCAGCGCGGCTTTTTCATCTTGAATGACCGCTTTTGGCCGAAAGTGGACATTCATTTGACCAGCGCCCGTGGCTAGATTGATCTGATCAATGGTTGCTGAGCAGACCTCTACCGCTGGAGGAAGGAGTACGGTGGCATGAGGGTATGCCAGGCCAAACGTCTGAAAGATCTTGAGCGTGAGAATGCGAGGCTTAAACGCGCCGAAGGTTTATGTGTTGTGCTTCTTTAGATGCAGGCCGAAGGCGTCATCCTCGGTGACCACATGACGCATCATCCAGTGCTTGAGAAAATAAAT
>Ga0316187_10003536_pt1 | contig 13565 bp, 9 predicted proteins | sample CroRivburrow1_MG_FD_204927 | JGI IMG/M metagenome (GOLD analysis project Ga0316187, IMG submission 204927) | Coastal sediment microbial communities from Maine, United States - Cross River worm burrow 1 | ecosystem: Environmental > Aquatic > Marine > Coastal > Sediment | place: USA: Maine...
GCAAGATTCAATTACAGTAAAAACACGCTCTGACTGCATGTGTTCAATTGGATGTGAGGGCTAACGTCTGAAAGATTATTTAAAACCAGGTGTGCACGCTATATCGACTATTCTCGAACAGCAGGGTTGATTCGAAATAAGACATGCAGGTAAAAGAAGTCTTTAACAATAATAGTCTGAAGGCTATCCTTGATTGCACGTGTCGATATTGGAGCATTCTCACCACTCGCTGCGCTATGCGCTTACCCGGACCATTCTGGTCTGGGCCTGTATATTTTTTACCCTGCTCAGCATCATTTTCCTTCTTTCCTTTGAGGATTTGCGTAACTACACACTGAAAAAAGTTGCGGAGCACCGTTTAAGCTACCAAACGCAGGAGTTTGCCAAACATATTAGAGAAAAAGACAACACCTCCATCAGTGAAGAAAGCGACGCTTTGGTTCAGGATCCGGAAGTTGCCGGAATTATATTGATTGATTCCAGCGGAGCATTGCTGCACACCTCCATCCATAATGATCACATATCGTTGGAATCCCTTTCTTCCATTACAGCTTCCAACTTGGTTGCAACGGTATACAACACGCCTCATCTGCATCTTTATCAGAGTAATATTCCAGACTCCAGTGTAAAACTTTATCTGGTCCTCGATGACCGTCCGATCACCAGAGCTATCCAAACATCAACGCTGCTTACCGGCTTGCTGCTCATAATGTTGTTAGCCCTGTCTATTTTCGCCTTGCATAGAGTGCTGCGTATTCAGCTTATTGAACCGCTGGACCAGTTGCGTGCCATCATGGGTAGCGGTGAAAGCATGCCTGACGAGGTCATAGAGCAATTAGGACATTCGCTGCCCACTGAAGCCGGTGACATTCTTGGCACTTACGATGAACTGGTGCATGCCGAACACGATATGGCGCAGCGTTTCCACGAAATGCTGGATAGGGTTCCGGGTTGTGTCTGGTCGTCCTCATCCGATTTGCACTACCTTGAGGTCTCGACACGATCCACGCAGGTATTCAATAGCCCCGTCAGTCAAATCAAAGGCTTTGAGCTCTGGTCATGGCTCCCTGATACGCAACAGCGTAAGAGGAACCTTAAAAGATTACGCAAGGCCATCAAGACACATGAGCCCACATTAGAAATGGCTTACAGCATCAAAGTCGATGACCGGGAGCAATGGTTCGGAGAAAGTATCTATCTGCACTACGTGCAGGACGTGGAGACCGGACTAAACAGTCTTGATGGACTGTTTGGTATCAGCAATGACATCACCCGCCGCAAGGACGAAGAGGGTTCCATTCGGGTCATGCAGCAGCAGGCCCACAGAATGGAAGCCATTGGCACCCTGGTGGCAGGCATTGCCCATGAGTTCAACAATATGCTGGCCGGAATCATCGGCAATGTTTTTCTACTCAAAGCAGAAATAGAAAAGGGAACAAAATCAGCCGAACGTCTGGAGCGTATCGAGAGGCTAAGCGACCGTGCTGCCGACCTCGTCGACCAGCTTCTCGCCTTTGGCCGTAAGCATCGCGTATCGCTGCAGGACGTCGCCTTACTGCCTTTGCTACGACAGGTGCATGGCATCGAATCGGCCAAACTACCTTCCCACATCAAGCTGAACCTCGACTCGGGGAAAAACAAAATGGACGAAACGCTTGCAGTCCGGGCGGACCCTCCCCTGCTCAAGCAGGTTTTGAGCAGCCTGATCAGCAATGCAGTGGATGCCTGCATGGAAAAGACTTCGGGGGAAATCAATATCGAGTTCAGCCAGAGCAAAGCAGACAAAACAATCTCCGCCAACTACCCGCATCTTGAAAACAAGGATGTCTTGACCCTTTGTGTAAACGATAATGGTTCAGGCATTCCGGATGACTTGCTAGGCCGCATATTTGATCCGTTTTTCACCACCAAGGAAGTCGGCCAGGGAACAGGCATGGGGCTTTCGACGGTGTATGCGCTGATAGAAAGCTTTGGAGGCTCCATTGAAATTAAAAGTAAAGAAGGCAGCGGAACATCTGTAAGCGTCTATCTTCAATTGGGCGAAAGTCACGCATATGAGATAAATGAGAGTGAAGAAGCCCTAAACTTGCAATATGGTCAGGGTGAAACTGTACTGGTTGCTGAGGATGAAGCGCTACTGTGCACAGTTGCCTCTGAAATGCTGGAGAAATTGAACTACCGACCCGTTATCGTTGAAAATGGGCAGGCTGCTCTGGATTATTTTCAGGAGCATGCCGACGAAGTGGCTATTGCTCTGCTTGATTTGATTATGCCCCATATGGGGGGGATCCAAGCCGCCAACAAAATCCGTCAAATCAATCCTGAATTACCCATCGTATTCCTTACCGGCTACAACCTGAGCGAGATTGATGTCCATGATCTCCAACTGCCCCTTTCACACATCGTCACCAAGCCTTACGAAATAGCGCATCTAAGCCAGATCATGGCTGCTTTATTGGATCCGAAGCAGAAACAGGATACGTAAATAGAAATACTGCAGTTTGTAGCCAGCGTATATTACTCTATAATCTGAATACAAAGGTTACGACAAGGAGAGCAAACATGAGTGTGTATCGCCATATCCTGATACCAACTGATTTCTCCGAGGCCGCAGAACATGCGCTGCAAAGGGCCGCTAAACTGGCGCGACAGAATGCAGCCGAACTTCACTTGTTACATATTATTGCCCCCCCAGTCCACAACAGCGAAATGCCGGATATGATACTTGCGCCGATGGGAGATCTGAACGAGCAGGTGAAGCTAGCCGCCGAAGAGCGACTGCAAAAAACTGCTGAACAGGTTGGTAATGATGTTGTTGTGCATCAGCATGTGCGTGAAACCTTCGCCCACCCTGCAGATGCCATCAGCGAAGTAGCCACCGAAACAGAGATAGACCTGATTGTCATTGGCAGTCACGGACACAGTGGCCTGATGCATATATTGATTGGTTCTACCGCAGAGAAGATCGTTCGCGAGTCAAGCTGTGATGTTCTGGTCGTCAAGCCTGAAAAAAGCGCGTAGACCGGATAGTGGATAAGCCGCTATGCTTCCCCCATGTCTGAAGTAACTCACCCACCCACATCCAACCGCTTAGCAGATAACATCGACCTTTCAGCCTCCTTCGCAGGACTTAAGCTGCAAACGCCGCTTGTTCTGCTCTCCGGTTGCGTTGGTTTCGGTGAGGAATACACCCGCGTCGAAGGTTTCTCCAACAACGACATCGGTGCAGTCATACTCAAGGGAACGACCCTTGAAGCACGGATGGGCAATGCACCACACCGGGTATATGAAACCCCTTCCGGCATGCTTAATGCCATCGGCTTGCAAAACCCCGGCGCACGTCACGTTATCGAGAAAATACTTCCGCATCTTCCACACAAGGAAACCCAGTTCTGGGCCAATGCCAATGGCTCTACGCTGGAGGAATATGCCGAAGTGGCGCGACTGTTTGACGACTCTCCGGTGACCGCCATCGAAATCAATATCTCCTGCCCGAATGTAAAAGCCGGTGGCGTGCATTTCGGCAATGATCCAGCCATGGCTGCTCGCGTTGTTGCGGCCATGCGGCCGATGACCAAGAAACCCCTGATCACCAAACTTTCGCCGAATAATGCCGATATTGCAGAAATCGCCCGCTGCTGTATCGAAGCAGGAAGTGATGGCCTTTCCGTGATTAACACCCTGGTCGGCATGGCGATTGATATTGAAAGCCGAAAACCTGTTATCGGCAACGTTTCCGGCGGCTTGTCGGGGCCTGCCATCAAACCGGTTGCGCTGTGGAAAATTCATCAAACGCGCGCTGTTGCAGCCAAGCACGGTATTCCTATTCTGGGCCAGGGCGGCATTACGACAGCACATGACGGTATTGAATTTGCCATTGCCGGCTCCGATGCCTTGGGGCTTGGCACTGGCCTGTTTTACGATCCGCTCTTGCCCGGCAAGATGCTTGGGGAGTTGCGTTCCTATCTTGAAAATCATGGCCTGAAGGCCTATCGCGAACTTGTCGGTACGCTTGCAGCTTAGTTTTCCCCGCACAACTGTCTTTGCTCTCATCGGCCTGTTGTGCCTGCTGCCCTGTTCGGTGGCACATAGCGGAACCCTTTCAATTATTTCACATGGCCGCTGGGTCAATGTGGCAAACATCTCCGACGGAGATACCTTTAAAACAAAACAAGGCGAACGCGTTCGCCTGCTCGGCATCAACACCCCGGAGGTGGCGCATCAGGCCTCGCCGGCGCAGCCCATGGGTAGTACAGCTTCAAAAGAACTCAGCAACATGATTGCAGGCACGACGGTCCGACTGGCCTTTGACGAACAGTCCAAGGATGATTACGGCCGCACGCTGGCACAGGTTTATCTACGCGATGGGACCTGGGTAAACGGCGAAATGATCCGCAGCGGCATGGCGCATGTTTATACTTTCACCCCCAATCTGCGCTGGGCCGATCAACTCACCCAACTGGAAAAACCAGCACGACAAGCCAAGCTGGGAATCTGGAAAACAGCTCGTTTTAAGATGCTTGATGCGAACAAAGTGACAGCCGACCATCTGGGACAGTTTCGCGTGATTAGCGGACAGATTACACAGACAAACAAAAACGGATTTGGATTTCGTATGGGAAAGCTGAAGGTCAGCATACCGCGCAAATACCGCAGATATTTTAACGCGCCACTTGATATCAAGGCTGGCAAAGAGGTCGTTGTGCACGGCGTGGTCAGGGCTTCAACGTCCGGTCTTTATGTGCCCTTGCATAGCCCATTCGATGTTGAGAATATATCGCCATGAGAGACTGCTCCATGAACCACCTCCGAAACATTCTACTTCCGCGATTCCTTACTCTGGGCCTTACTGTCCTTCTGCTGGCGGCATGCTCAACCAATCCTGCCACCAAAAAGCAGGACTTTGTGATGATGAGCGAGGATCAGGAACTCGCCCTTGGTCAGCAAGCTGCTGCACAAGTTGCTGCGCAGATGAAACTCCTGCCGAAGAGCGATCCACTGGTACAGTATGTCAACAAGGTCGGGCAACGCATTGCCGCGATTTCCGATCGCCCCGAATTGTTTTACCGCTTTCATGTGGTGGACGATACCACCATCAACGCCTTTGCCCTGCCCGGCGGTTATATCTATATGTACCGTGGCCTGCTTACCCATATGAACAGCGAGGCGGAGCTGGCCGCCGTTCTGGCGCATGAGGTTGGGCATGTTACAGCACGTCATTCTGTGCAGCGCTATTCACAAGCGCAGGCCTACCAGGTTGGCACCATGGTCGCTTCAATTTTTGTGCCTATTCCTCAAGCCGTTGGCCAGCTATCCGATCTGCTTGCTACCGCCGTTATTTCAGGCTACGGACGCCAGGCCGAGCTTCAATCCGACGAGCTATCTATCCGTTATCTAGCCAAGGCAGGCTATGATGTGCAGGCGACAAAACGTATTCTGGCAACCCTGAAACGCCTTGACGACCTCGACACAAAAATCAAGGAAGACACCACGGGTAAAAAACCAGAGAAGTATCATGGAGCTTTTGCCAGTCACCCTGAAACCAAAAAACGTATTGAGGAAGCGGTTGTCCTTGCCAAAGGAAAAACATCCAGCGGCCTGGGCGAAGTCGGCCACAATGCAATGGTGGCCGCACTTGAAGGCTATCCCTATGGTGAAAGCCCTGCCGAAGGGGCCATGGTTGGTCGTCGTTTCCTGCATCCCGAACTCGGCATCCAACTTAAATTCCCGGAAAAATGGGTGGTCACCAACACACCTCAGGCCCTTACCGCACAAAAGCGTCAGGAAAAGGCATTCTTCAGCCTGGCATTTAAGCCCTTGTCCAAGCGCGTTACTGGCGAGGAGTTGCTACGTCAAATGGCATCTGACAGAGCTAAATTTGGTGCAGTAAAAACCAGCAAGCGCGATGGTTACGATGTCACACAAGTTGAAATCGATGTGTCGATGCGCAGTGTCGGGGCGGCGCACATGCTGGGTACGGTTTTCATTCAGGGGCCCAAGGCCTATGTGATTCTCGGCTGGACTCAGCGCAAGAATTTTGAGCCTCATCGCAAGGACATACAGGCAATTGCCGATTCGTTCGGCAGTTATGATGTAAAACGAGACGGTGATGTACCACGCATCTCCCTGTATACATGGAAGAAGAATGATAGCTGGAAAGCGCTGGCCAATCGGAGCAAGAATCTCCTTGGTTCTTTCACGGCCGATAAACTGGCCGCCTTGAACGGTATGGGCCCGGATCAGAAACCTGAGCCTGGTACGATTATCAAGAGCGCAAAGTAGGTTCTGATATGCCGCGCTATATCGCGGTTTACATCAGTGGACATGGCTATGGTCATCTGGCGCAAATTGCGCCAGTCCTGAACCGTTTGAGCGCTTTGTGTCCCGATATTCACTTCCTGCTGCGCACCGAATTGCCGGATGCGCTTGTTACCCGCCGCATTCGCTCCCCTTTCACCCGTCTTGAAGACCCGGTGGATGTCGGCGTGGTACAAAAAAGCGCTATCAGTGAGGATATTCCCGCCACTATCCTCGCTGCACGCGACTTTTATGAGGGATTTGCCAAACGTATTGCTCAGGAAGTCGAACGACTCGAGGCGTATCAACCTGTTGCCGTGCTGTCCGACATCTCCCCGCTGGCCTTTCCCGTAGCCAAACAGCTCGGTCTCCCCTGTTTCGCCACCGCCAGCCTCGACTGGCACGACATCTATCGCGATTTTCTACCCGCCGATGACCCGCTTCTAACCACTCTGCAACAGGCGCATGCCGACTGCGACCTGCTGATTCAGCCCCCATTGAGCATGCCGATGACAAGTTTCCCGCGACGTAAACAGGTAGCAATCATCGTGGATGACGAATGGACAGAAGCAACAAAGCAAAACGGACTACAAAAAACAGCTCTGATCATGTTCGGTGGCGCCGGTGATCCTCCCTTCGATCTCAATGCGCTTGGAAACATGCCTGACTGGCAGTTTTTAACCCTGAATCCCTTGCCTTCAGATGCACCATCCAACGTTCGGCAAGCGTCTTTACAACATGGTACAGCTGCACTGATGCAAGACTGTGATGTGGTCATCACCAAGCCCGGCTACGGCACGCTGGCCGAATGCTGGCAAACAGAAACACCGCTGGTTTATCTGCCGCGTGATTTATTCCCCGAATATCCGTATCTGGATGCCTGGCTGCAGGAATGTGCTCCATCGACACGTATATCTGTGGACGATTTCGTAAGCGGAAACTGGCTGGATGCCATGCACTCCGCAATGTGTTGTGAAAGGAAGTATCCTCAAATCCCTGCCAGCGGCGCCTTGCAGGCGGCCGAACTGATTGCACAGGTGTTGAATCTAGAGGCTTAATTTTACCTCAAGACCACAAGCTTCGATGCGCCGCTTCAGCTCATGCATCCACATCCCGGACAATGCAGATAAATGTATGGCTTCAGGCTGCATGGAGGGGCGTGCAAGACCGTAGAGCAACACCCCTTCCAGCTTAAGGCCTCGATGCTGTGCGCTTTGCAGGAAGTCGAGGTAGGCAACGATCTCGGATTCATCCGGTTCCTGGCCATCCCAAGCGAACATGCAGGTCTGAATCCATGTCGGACAACTGGATGCGGCTTGTTCGAGTTGCTGCATCTGCCGCTCGGCTGAGAGATTAACACCATTGTTGCGAGACATGGCTTCATCCGAACCTGCATCAAGTTTGAACCATACCTGTCCGCGATGCTTGGCCATCAGCTCAAGCCCGCGATGCACCTCCGGGCGATGCACATAAGAACCGTTGGTAATCAGCACAATATTGATGTGACCCAATAATTCGACTTTGCTCAAGACTTGCACGATACACTGCACAACCTCTTCAAACTGTCGGCTGCTTGTCGGTTCACCATTGCCGGAAATGGCGACATCACACAGCTGACGGCAGTCTTCCGGCACATGTTCCTGCATATAATCACCATGCAAAAGAACTTTAATAAACGACTCTAACTCACTGTTTAATTGGGCTATATCAATTTCGGGGACACTGCCACGCGCAAGCTCGGGAACCTGACAATAAGCGCAATGCCAGTTGCACGCATTGTTCGGATTCAGATTGATTCCAATGGACACCCCACCTGCTCGACGTGACACCACAGGATAGACATAGGTCATGCCAGCCGCGTTGCGGTCGTGATTTGCGGTGGAGAGCATATGCGCCCCCTCTGAGAGCTTGTCTGACATGGCGACAGACTAGCATGGAACCCCAATGCATATAGAGCCTTTGCGGGTGGCTGAGCCTTGGGCTTTGCGGCATGATTCGCCGCCCATGCAGACCCCTGTGCACTCAAATCCCCCCGGACTGGCCTTTCAGCTGGCTGCGCTGGCGCGCAGCGGCGGCCTGCACGTGTATGTTTGCGACGACCTGCGCAGCTATCGCACGCTTTCCGAGGAGTTGTCTTTCTTCCTTCAGGAAAAGCCGCAGCTCCTGTGGCGATTCCCAGCATGGGAAGTGCTGCCCTATGACCGTGTCAGCCCTCATCACGCCATCGTTGGCGAGCGTTTCTCCACGCTGGCCCGTCTACTACGCACGGATGCGCCAAGCGGCGTTCTTCTAACCTCCCTGCCCGCCTGGCTGCAGCGTATTGCACCCCCTGCCTCGGTGGCCGCGCATGTCTGGCAATTGAAGACAGGTGATACGCTGGATATCACCCTGCTTAAGGAACGCCTGTCACTGGCTGGCATGCAGAGCACCGAAAGGGTTCTGGATCGTGGAGAATTTGCAGCACGCGGCGGCATCCTCGATGTGTGGCCTGCCACTGAGGAACAACCACTCAGACTCGACATGTTCGGTGACAGCATTGATTCCATCCGTCGCTTTGATGTGGATACCCAAAGATCTGGAGAAACACTCGACCACTTTATTTCCGTGCCGGTGCGCGAAGTCATTCTCGACGATGCAGGCAAGCAGACCTTTGCTGCCGCATTCAGAGCCCGCTTTCCCCACTTAAGAAAACATCCCATGCTGACCTCTGCCGAGGCAGGACGGCCGCATCCGGGCATTGAATCCCTGCTACCACTGGCCTATGACAGTACCGCCCGCTTATCTGATTATCTGCCAGAAACAGTAAAAACCTACGCAAAACCGGATATTGAAGCGGCCCGGCTCGGCTTTGCAGCTCAGGTACGCAACCAGTTCGATATGGTGCGCACCAGTAGCGAGCCACTGGTCAGCCCTCAGGAACTCTACGCAGTGGAAACCCCTGTCATGGCAGCCAAGCTGGCTCAGGACAGCTACATACAGCTTCCCCCGTCTCTGCCGGACTTCCAGGACGAGAAGCAACCGCTGCACGCTTTGAATCGGGCACTGGCTGAATATCTTGATGAGAACTGGCGCTTGCTGCTGGTAGCGCATGGACCGGGACAGCAGGAGCGCATGCTAGAGACCTGTGCCTCCCTCTCCAGCGCTGGCCAGGCAGTTCACTGTCGGGGACTGCATGACCTGCCAGCCACAGGCATCGCTGCCTGCATCGGTTTTCTTGATGAAGGCCTTCTCCTCGAAAAGGAAAGGGTTGTGCTTCTCACCGGTCGCGAATTGCTTGGCCAGCGCCTGCCACGCAAGCGTGGGCGCAGCTCGTCTTTGGTTCGTGCCGATGTGTTTTCCTCATTGCAGGAACTGGGCATCGGCGATGCTGTGGTGCATGAGGATCATGGTGTCGGGCGCTACAAAGGTTTGGTCAGCCTGCCCTCCGGCAGCAGTTCAGAAGGCGAGTTCGATGCAGACTTCCTGCACATTGAATACGCCGGAGATGCCAGCGTTTATGTGCCGGTTGAAGATCTCAATCGTTTGCACCGCTACACAGGCGATGACAATCCTCAACTCAACCGGCTTGGTTCAGATAAATGGAAACGCACCCGCCAGCGTGTCGAGCGCGATCTGCTTGAAATGGCCCATGAGCTGATCGATACGGAAGCCGCACGCAAACAGGTCAAACGCCCACCCTGCCTGCTCAGTGGCGAGGCTGCGGGCGACTACGATGAGTTTGCCGCTCGCTTCCCCTTTGAGGAAACCGATGATCAGGTCGAGGCGATTGATGCGGTCATGCGCGATCTGGCAGGCGATACGCCCATGGATCGCGTGGTGTGCGGCGATGTCGGCTTTGGCAAAACCGAAGTCGCCATGCGTGCCGCTTTTACTGTCGCACGCTTTGGCCGACAGGTGGCCATCTTGGCGCCGACCACCGTGCTTGCCAATCAACATTTCGCCAACTTTGTCGAGCGTTTCTCAGGTTCCGGTTTCGGCATCGAGATGATGACCCGCTTACAAGGCAAAAAAGAAGCCGAGCGCATCACACGCGAATTAAAGAACGGCAAAACCCGCATCATCATCGGCACGCATCGCCTGCTTTCCGAGACCTTTGAATTCGCCGATCTCGGCATGGTGATTGTTGATGAAGAACAACGTTTCGGAGTAAAGCACAAGGAAAAGCTCAAGGCCCTGCATGCTGCCAGCGATCTTCTCACCCTCACCGCCACACCCATTCCGCGCACCCTGCACCAGACCCTTTCCGGCCTGCGCAGCGTATCCATCATCAGCACGCCGCCGGCTGAGCGCGAACCGATTCGCACCATGGTGACCAGCTTCGATCCGCATCTGGCCAACGAGGCGATTCGTCGTGAGCTGTATCGCGGCGGTCAGGTGTATTACCTGCACAACCATGTGAAGAGTATCGATCGCATTGCGGCTCGTTTGCGAGAAGAGGTCCCGGAAGCAGAGATCGGCATTGCCCATGGCCAGATGAGCCCTGCGGAGCTTGATCGGCAGATGATGCATTTCTACGAGGGGCGATTGCATGTGCTGGTGTGCACAACCATTATCGAATCGGGGCTGGATGTGCCCAATGCCAACACCTTGATTGTTGAGCGTGCTGATTTGCTGGGGCTGGCGCAGTTGCATCAGATTCGCGGCCGGGTCGGGCGCAGCCATCATCAAGCTTATGCCTACCTGTTCACCCCGGATGCACGCGCCATGACATCTGATGCCCGCGAACGCCTGCAGGCCATCGCTCAGCACACCGAGCTGGGTGCAGGCTTCATGCTGGCCAGGCATGACATGGAAATCCGCGGAGCGGGCAATCTGCTGGGTGAGCAGCAATCCGGCCAGATCGAGGCCATAGGGCTGGATCTTTATCTGGATATGCTGACCCGCGCCGTAGCCGAATCGCGCGGCACCCCGACCAAACCAAAAACGCGTGTTGAGATGCGCCTGAATGCCAATACCGCCCTGCCTCCGGATTATATTCCGCAGATCGGCGAACGACTCGCCATGTATCGCCGCGTTGCCCAGATATCCAGCGATGAACAGGCCAGCCTGTTGTTTGAGGAAATGACCGACCGCTTCGGCAAGCTGCCGGATGCTGCCAAGCTTGCTTTGGAAAGCGCCCGGCTGCGCTGGCGTGCTGCCGATCTGTGTATCAACAGACTGGATTTCAGCAGCAACGGCATCCGCTTCGGATTCACCGCGGCCTCGCCGATTGATATCGGCAAACTGCTAGAGCGCGTGCAACGCGAATCGAATCGCTTCCGCCTTTCTCCGGATGGCAATCTGACCCTGTTGAAATGCTGGGAGAATGAACGCGCCGGCATGCAAGCAGCGTGCGATTTTCTTGATGAGTTGTTGAAAGCTTAGGCGAATCGTCGTCCACTGAGCGTAAACGGTAGTTTCTGACCGTCTATCAGGTTTTAAAAGTGAATCTGTTTTCTGCAATGAGCTTCAGGCAGGCATCAACCACCTGAGGGTCAAAGAGCTTGCCGCGGCCATTTTTGATTTCATCAAGTGCAACCTCGATGCCAAGGGCGGCCCTGTATGGCCGGTGAGTGACCATAGCCTCGACCACATCGGCCACAGCCACGACTCTCGCCTCAAGACAAATATCATCGCCCTTCAGGCCCTGCGGATAACCTGAGCCATCCATGCGCTCATGATGCTGATGGGCGATATCCGCCACCGGCCACGGGAAATTAATATCCTTAAGGATGTCGTACCCCACCTGAGTATGGGCCTGAATGAGTAAATATTCGATTTCGCTCAGCTTTGCCGGCTTGCTCAGTATTTCGGCTGGCAAATGAATCTTGCCGATATCATGGATGCTTGCCCCCATTCTTATGCCTTCAATCATAGCCTTATCAAGCCGCATCTCCTGGGCAATGGATCTGGCAAGCTGGGATACGCGTTGTTGATGCCCTGCCGTATAAGGATCTCTGGCCTCAACAGATTTAGCGATAACCAGCACTGTGCCGACAAGACTTTTCCTTAAGCTTTCCGCACTTCTTACAATCTCTTCCCTGTCAGTATTTCTTTCCGTCAGGTCCCGAATAAAGGCATTGAATGTGACTGAGTTATCACCCGCTAAGGGTGCAATGGATAGCTCCACAGGAAACGTATTACCATTTTTATGCAGTGCGGTGATTTCTATGTGCTTGTTGAGCACCTTGTGCTTGCCCGTCTCAAGGTAGTGCTTCAGCCCTTCTCCATGCGCTTCCCTGAATTCCGGCGGGACAATGGTATCGGCCAGGCTTTTGCCTAAAGTCTCATTCTTGGAGAAGCCAAGGATGCGTTCCGCTTCGGGATTCCAGTCAATAATGTTGCCCTGTTCATCCATGCCAACAAATGCATCTCTGGCACTCTCGATAATGCCGACCGCATGTGCTTTTGAACTTTTCAAAGACTTTTCTGCCGCCTTTCTCCGGGTAATATCCCGCACCGTAGCTTGGAGAACATCCCCCTCTTTTAATTTCAAAAGGACAAGTTGAACCTCAGCAGGGAAAAGCTCACCGTTGGATCTCTGATGAGTCCACTCAAACAGATTTGAACCGGTTTTATAGGCTGTCGAAATTTTATCATCTGCGGCTTCCAGAGAGCTTCTGCCATCAGCCTGGGTTGGGGGGGAATATTCGCTGGGATGACGCCCAAGAAAGTCTTCGGGCGAAGAGCACAAGAACATACTCAGAGTGGCTGGATTGCAATCAAGAAACCCATGCTCATCAAGAAGCATTATAGTGTCAGGAGAGGCCTCAAATATGGCTCGAATTGTCTCTTCGCTAGATTTCAGTTCATTCCCCCATCAATAAATCATCTTCATACCTTTATTGTTTTATAGCACATTCCCTGCTACACCGTTGAATTCGAAGTTTTGACAGTGTGACAATCGGTTGGACATGAAGTCAACACACCCCATCTACGAATGTCTGCTGAAACATTGCTTTTATTGATATAGATCAAGGTAGCTCCCCAGCCATGTGAATATCATCGCGAAAATTTTAATGGGCAGGTGAGCACATGATCGATCCGGTAGAAATGCAGAACTTTTTTATGGCCTTCTTTTCGGGTGCGCTGGTAATCGTTTTCGGAGCGGTTTATGCCCTTCTTCTGGCCTGGGGCCGACTCAAAGATAGCCGGGGCTTTATCGTTGGTGCCTATGCGACCTACGCCATGCTGGCGGCTTCGGTACTGGTACTTTCCGAAACCATGAATTTCAGCGGATTCTGGAACATCCTCACCGCGCTCATGCTGGTTGGCTATCTGCTGGCACC
>Ga0316187_10003537_pt1 | contig 13559 bp, 12 predicted proteins | sample CroRivburrow1_MG_FD_204927 | JGI IMG/M metagenome (GOLD analysis project Ga0316187, IMG submission 204927) | Coastal sediment microbial communities from Maine, United States - Cross River worm burrow 1 | ecosystem: Environmental > Aquatic > Marine > Coastal > Sediment | place: USA: Maine...
ATCGCGACGAGTTCGGGCATCTGCGTCATCTGCACGCGCTTGGCGAGGACGATGCCGATGGTGCCGCCGACCGCCAGGCCGCCAATCAACAGGCCGTAGTTCGCTGTGACTTCGCCGGCGATGGTCGCGAATACCGCGATGGCCATGCCGGCCATGCCGTAGAGGTTGCCGCGGCGAGCCGTCTCCGGGTTGCTCAGGCCGCCGAGCGCGAGAATGAAGAGGATGGTCGCGCCGATGTAGGCGACGGTGACAACACCAGATGGCAGTAAACCCTGTGTCATGACGCTCCCCTATTTCCTGAACATGTCCAGCATGCGTCGCGTCACCGCGAAGCCGCCGAAGATGTTGATACTTGTGATCAGGATCGTGATGCCGGCCAGCCACGTGATCCAGGTTTCGCTCGAACTGACCTGCAGTAGCGCGCCGATAATAATGATGCTGCTGATCGCGTTAGTGACACTCATCAGCGGCGTGTGCAGCGCCGGCGTGACGTTCCAGATCACCATATAACCGACGAAACAGGCGAGCACGAAGACCGTGAAGTGATCCATGAATGACTGTGGTGCGACGAGTCCGAGTCCGAACAGCGCCAGCGCGCCGACGCCGAACGTCAGCAACGGCCCAAGCAGGCTCGGTTTGGTCTCGACCGCCGGTTCAGGCACCGGCGCGGGTTCAGGCTGTGCCGCCGGTGCGGCTGACAGTTTCGGTGGCGGCGGTGGATAGGTGATCTCACCAGCCTTCACGGCGGTGGCGCCGCGCACGACCTCATCCTCGAAGTCCACCACGATCTGGCCGTCTTTGGCGGGGCACATGTCGGTCAGCAGGTGTCTGAGGTTGGTCGCATAGAGCTGGCTCGACTGCGCAGCCAGGCGACTGGGCAGATCCGTATAGCCGATCAGCGTGACGCCGTGCTTGACGGCAACTTCGCCCGGTTCGGTCAGTTCGCAGTTACCGCCCTGCTCGGCGGCCAGGTCGACAATGACGCTGCCCGGCTTCATCGATCGCACCATCTCGGCGGTGATCAGTTTCGGCGCGGGCCTGCCGGGAATCAGTGCCGTCGTGATGATGATGTCGACGTCCTGCGCCTGTTCAGCGAACAGGGCCATCTCGGCGGCGATGAATTCCTCGCTCATCACCTTGGCATAGCCACCGGTGCCGGAACCTTCTTCTTCGAATTCCAGCATCAGGAACTCGCCGTCCATGCTTTCGACCTGCTCCTTTACCTCCGGACGCGTATCGAATGCGCGGACGATCGCGCCCATGCTCTTGGCGGCGCCGATCGCGGCGAGCCCCGCGACGCCGGCCCCGATGACGAGAACCTTGGCGGGCGGCACCTTGCCGGCGGCCGTAATCTGACCGGTAAAGAAGCGCCCGAAATGTTGCGCGGACTCGACGACTGCGCGGTAGCCGGCGATATTTGCCATCGAGCTCAGCGCATCCATCTTCTGCGCGCGCGATATTCTCGGGATCATGTCCATCGCCAGTGCAGTGACGCCCTTCGCTTTGAGGGTCTCGAGCAAATCGGGATTCTGCGCCGGCCAGAGGAAGCTGATGAGTACCTGGCCGTCGCGCAGCAGCTCTGTCTCATCGATGCCGAGTGCAGGATGTTGTTCGGGGCCGCGAACTTTCATGACGATATCGCTGCCGGACCATAATGCGCGCGTATCGCTCTCGATCTCTGCGCCCGCCTGCGTATAGGCCGCGTCCGAGTAGTTCGCCGCTGCACCGGCACCTGCCTCGACGACAACGGCAAAGCCAAGTTTGCCGAGCTGCGCCACGACATCGGGCGTGGTCGCGACACGCTTTTCGCCTGCGTGGACCTCTCTTGGAATACCAATTTTCATTTATTCACCGTGGTTAGCCGGGTGGACGCCGGCGAGAATCATAACGTTAGTTCCATCGGAACGCAGCCGCCGGGTCGGTCTTTGCCGGGGCCCATCTGGACGAATCCGAGTCGACGGTAAAAGTCGACGGCAAAGTCCGATGAGTTGAGGCGGATGGCATCGTAGTTGCTGGCGCGCGTATGTTTGGCGGCGGCCGCGACCAGGGCGCGACCGATGCCCTGACCCTGGAACGCAGGATCGATGAACAGGTTGACGAGGTTCCAGCCATCTTTGAGCAGCAGTACACCCGCTATTTGTTCGTCGGCCACGTATTTGATGTGCAGAAATACATCGGGTTCGGCCTCCCAGCGTTCGAGACTCTCCATGATGCCGGCCAGCAACCAGCGCTGATCATCGGCGGGTAGCGGAATCGAATGCCGGACCGTTGTATCGATCAGGTGGCGTATGTCGGGCAGATCCGTTGCTAAGACCTCAGCGATCATGATCGGCCGCAATCCGTTTCTCGAAGATCAAACACTCGGGGCCGTCATCACCATTTGCGCTGCGGGTGCTGCGTTCGCCGGTCGCTTGCAGGCCCATCGCAGTCCAAAACTGCAGTGCCGGCTCGTTGGCTGTGAAAACCGCCAGGCGCACTCGCTCTATGCCGTTCCAGTTGGCAAATTCGCACTCGAGCGCTGCGTATGCAGCCCGGCCTAACCCGGTGCGATGATAGGTGTCCGCGATGATAAACAGGCCGATGTATGCGGTATCGGCAATCGGGTAGCCGCGAATGACGTCGACGAAGCCGACGGGTCGAGCTGCTGCTTCGATCAGGTACATGTGCTTGTCATCGAGGGAGCGGCCTGCGGGCAGCATTCTGAATGTAGCGGCGGCGCTTCCGGCTGGACGCGGGTCGCCGCCGCCGCTCTCCCAGTAGGTGGGAGCGGCATCGTAGATCGCTTGGACGATGACCGCGTCATCTTCGTTACCGAAGATTGAAAGCAAACGCACGGTCTTCTTGCGGGACTGCTGCACTGGCGCTGTCGGGGCGAACGGTTACTCAGCCGCCGCCCGGTTCCAGATACCGCTGCAGTTCGGCGGGCAGTCCGGATGTATCCACGGTTGCGACTGCTTTCGGGTAGGGGCGCGAGTTGTAGGTGTTCCAGAACGCGACCTGTTTACCCTTGAGTTTGCCGCTGCGGGCGTCGGCAACCAATGCGGCCAGTCCCTTGCCGGTGTAAGTTGTTTCCAGATGCAGGCCTTCCGTTGCGTTGATCAGGTCGACTGCCTCGATGCATTCCGGTGTTCGTTCCGCGTAGCCGTCGCCGAGGAACTCGGTGCGCAGCGTCAGGTTTTGCATGGGGTCGTCGAGCAGCGGAATCTCATTGTCGATTGCATGCAGGTGGCTGATCGTTTCCGCGAACAGCTCTTTCATACCCGTTTCGATAACGGCTGGATATGGCACGACCTGCACCGCCACGACCTCGGTCGGCAACTGGGCCAACCGCAGGCCGATCGCCAATCCGACTGCCGTGCCCATTGTGCCGCAGGCGACATAGATTCGGTCAGGCGCTTCGGCATGTTTGAGTTGGTCCGCCAGCTCGAATGCCGCGTTGACGAAGCCAACAGTGCCGCGCCACGAAGAGCCACCCCAGGTCAGCGAGTAAACGCGTTCCGGCCCGGTCGGATGTGCGGCGACGATTCGCTCTGCCGCTTCCAGCGAACCGTGATAGTGCGTTGGCACGATATGGGTGCCCAATGACAGGTGATAACGCAGCGTATTGGCGATATAGGGCGTCATTGGCTGCTTAGTTAGCACTCCGTAGCAGCCCAGTCCTAGCTGGCGGGCGTAGATCGACGTCGCGAGCACGTGGTTGGAACCGACTGCGCCGAACGTGACGACGGCATCGCATCCTTGCGCCATGGCATCGGCGAACACATATTCGAGTTTGCGAACCTTGTTGCCGCCGTAGATCGGCGCGCTCAGGTCGTCGCGCTTGATCCACAGCACATCCAGTCCCAGCTGTTCGCCTAATTCCTCGGCGCGGTCGAGCGGCGTAGGCAACTCGGTCAGCGTCACGAACGGCAGGTTCAGCAGCAGCTGCGGATAACGGGCAGACAGCGTGTTCATGAGGCCTATCTTAAAGGTTTGGGACCAGCTTCGGTTGTCTTTGCTCTTGCTACTGGGTGGGCATGGTCGGCGCCGCAGCACAATCGACTGTCGCCGCGTCATCCGGAAAAAATACTCCGCCGTGGCGAAAGTCGATGCGGCCACCGTCCAGATCCTGTTCGGTGAGTTCCCAGATGCTCTCGTAGGCGCGTTGGCGGGTATCGATCACGGGACCGTCCGGTCGAATCTGGATTGCCGAGACAATCTCGCCGCTGATGAAACGGCCGTTGCCGTCGAGGGTCGTGACCAGAACGGGTGCCTGACCTTTTGTGCCGGCCACGCTGATACCGTAGTAGGTCGCGAAATTTCCGAGGCTGTAAGCGATCAGTTTGCCGTCGTGAATTTCCATTGCACGCGGCACATGCGGGCCGTGACCGATCACCAGGTCCGCGCCTGACTCGACCATCAGCCTCGCAAACTCGACGACGTTACCGCGGTCCTCGCCGTAATACGTTTCGGTTGCGAACGGCACGTGCCCCGCATCTGCACCTTCGCCGCCGCCATGAAATGAGACGATCACGATATCGTAATCGGCGGCAAGCGCTGCGATTTTCACGCTTGCTTCATCAAGATCGAGCATCATGTTCGAGTTCGTGAAGGGCGCGAATGCGATCAGGGCCGTGCGCACTTCGCCGTCCGGCCATGTGGCGATGTCACCTGCCAGGCCCGAATGCCTGATGCCGGCGGCTTCCAGTGCAGCCATGGACGCCAGTCGACCATCCTCGCCGAAGTCGCGCGCGTGATTGTTGGCGAGGCTCATGACGGTGAAGCCGGCGTCGGCCAACAGTTGTGCGTAGCGGGCGGGTGAGCGGAACAGGTAACAGGCACTTGGATCCTTGCATTCCTTAACCGGCTCGCCGCCGTCCATCAGGACGCCTTCGAGATTACCGAACGTAATGTCGGCGCCGGACAGCACGGGCGCAACAGCGGCCAGCAGGCTGATGCCGTCGTCGTCGGGAAGATGATTCTCCGGGAAGTCGGTGCCGAGCATGACGTCGCCGACCGCGGCGACAGTGATGCGGGCGCAGGCAAGTTGCGCGCGCCTGCGAGCAACGGCTTCAGCCGCCAGTTCTTCTGTGGACGGAGATGGTTCGGGTTGGGCCTCGGGCGGCGGTGCGGGTGGTGGCGGGGCGACGACTTCGGGTGTCGATGCGCATCCTGCCAAGAAGAGTGACAGCAAGACTGAGGCCAGGCGCAGTCCCGTTCGGGCCCGGATCGTCAGGCGGGGCAGTACCTTACTCGCCGACACGCAGCACCACGGCGTCGATGTTTGCGCCGCTCAGTCGTTGGCGCAGCCGCTGGAGATCGTCGAGATCGTCGAGCGGCCCGACCCGAACCCGATGGTAGACCTTCTCGTCCACAGTCACTTTCTGAATACCGGATTCGACGCCGAGCATGGCCAGTTGTGCCTTACGACGATCGGCATCGGAGTATTTAGCAAACGAGCCGGCTTGTAGCACGTAGATACCAGGCTTGTTGATCGGAGCCTGAGGTGCCTTGGTCGCAACCGGGGCCTCTTCCTCGAAGATCACGACCTCGAAGTTCTCCAGCACATCGTAGAACGTGAATCGCGGCTCCTGATCCGTCTCTTCCGGCGTATCCGTTGCCGGTTCTTTGCGGGTTCCGGCATCCGACGGTGCTTTTTGTTCGATGGCGGGAGCGGCTGGCGTAGCGGTTCCCGGGGTGCGATTTTGCAGATAGATGACGGCCGAAACCGATAAGCCAATGCCGAGCCCGAGCAGACCCCAGGCCCAACCCTGCGAGGGTGCCGAAGATTGGCGGCGCGCGCGTGTTTTACGGGCCCCAGTTTTGCGACTCGTTGTTTTACGACGAGGTGTTTTGCGCTGGGTTTTCTTGCTTGTCTTCGGCATCTGACGCTTACGGCAGCCGTTCGCCCTACATGGTCTCGGGCGCAGAAACGCCGAGCAATGCGAGACCGTTGCGAATAACCTGCCGGGTCGCGTTAATCAGCAGCAGGCGCGCGTCGCGCAGCGCTTCGTCGTCGACAATGAAGCGATGGGCGTTGTAATAGGTATGAAACTCTTGCGCCAGTTCGCGCAGGTAGTGCACGACATGCTGGGGCGCGTGCTGGCGCGCCGCCAGTTCGACGATCTCGGGGTAGCGCGTCAGCCTCTGGATCAGCGCCTGCTCGTGTTCTTCGGTCAAGCGGCCGAGGTGCTCGACCGCCTTGGCCGGAATCCAGTTAAGGCCGCGCGACTCGAGTTCGCGCATTACGCTGAGGACTCGCGCGTGCGCGTACTGGATGTAATACACGGGGTTGTCGTTCGACTGCGACTGAGCGAGTTTGAGGTCGAAGTCCATGTCCTGATCGTTCGATCGCATGACGAAGAAGAATCGCGCCGCGTCATTGCCGACCTCGTTGCGCAATTCCCGCATCGTGACGAACTGCCCCGAGCGCGTGGACATCGGCACCTTGTCATCGCCGCGATACAGGGCGACGAACTGCACAAGTTCGACTTCAAGCGATTCCGGCGGCTCGCCCATCGCTTCGAGTCCGCCGCGCACACGTGCGATGTAGCCGTGGTGATCGGCGCCGAGGATGTCGAGCAGCGTCTCGAAGCCGCGCTCGCGCTTCTGCAGGTGGTAGGCGATGTCGGAGGCGAAATAGGTCGTGGCGCCGTTTTCGCGCACGATGACCCGGTCCTTCTCGTCGCCAAAATCGGTGGCGCGGAACCAGATCGCCCCATCTTTCTCATAGGACTTACCGTTCTTGGCTACCCGGTCAAGTGCGCGCTGCACGGCGCCGCTGTCCATGAGGCTGCGCTCGGAGAACCACTTATCCGGCACGACGCCGAATTCAAACATGTCCTGCTGGATGTCGCCCAGTATTGCCTCAAGCGCGAAGTCGAGAATGGCCTGAAAAGTGTTTTCACCGACCGCCGTGCGCATGTGCCGGATGTAGGCGTCGAGATATTGGTCGGCGCGGCGCTTATTCTGCTCGCGCTCATCGCTCATGGCATCGTCCGGCAGGTCGATGCCATCGGGCGGTAACGAGCCTTCAGGCGGGAGCTTATCGGGGGTCACGGTCGCGCCGAACCTCGAACAGGCGTCGGCCGCAATGTCGATGACGTATTGGCCGTGATAGCCATTACTCGGAAACGGTACCTCGATCCCGACGCGCGCGAGCATGCGCATCCAGACACTGAGCGTGAGGATGTCCATCTGCCGCCCGGCGTCGTTAACGTAGTACTCCTGATGTACGTCGTGCCCGGTGGCGCTCAGCAGGTTCGCCACGGTTGCGCCGTACGCCGCATGCCGGCCGTGGCCAACGTGCAGGGGTCCGGTCGGGTTAGCCGATACGTACTCGACGATGACCTTTTTGTTGCCACCGACGTCGCTGGTGCCGTAGGCCCTGGCGCGCTCGATGATCTCGACCAGTTCGCCGTGAAAGGCAGCTGCGCTGAGTCTGAAGTTGATGAAGCCCGGTCCGGCTATCTCGACTGACTCGATCAGTTCGGAAGCCGGAATTCGCTCGACAATGGCTGCGGCAATACTGCGTGGCTTATTCCGCAGGGGTTTTGCCAGTTGCATGGCGATATTGCAGGCGTAGTCGCCGTGCTGGCGGTCCCGAGTGCGCTCGATTTCGATCCTCGCCGTCGCGGCCAGGGCGTCAGCATCCGGGGCGTCGGCCATGGCCGGCAGGTCGGCAAGGGCCGCGGCGACGAGTTGTTCGATCTGGGCTTTCACATCAGTGCTTTCACGTCTGGGCTTTCGGGTCGGCGGTTGGATTGTGAGCGGGTTCCGCGGCTCGCGCATTCTAGCAGGTGGCTGATGGCAGGTGACTGATGGCAGGTGACTCGCGGGGTGGCCGATGCAGATACGGCTCCGGACTGCGCGCCGTCTAGAAAAGTTCCACCGGGTCTACATCGACCGACCAGCGGGCGCGGCGTGCGTTGTGGAGGCCATCGATCCCGGGCCGCCAGGCGCTGAGAAAGCGCTGCATGTTACGGCGGTCGTCGGCAGCGATCAGTACCTGGCCGCGATAGCGTCCTGCGCGGCGCTCCATTGGCGCTGGTGCCGGTCCGAATACGCGGACCGCTGGCGCACTATCAGCTGCGGTGATCGAACCTGCCAGGTCGCGTGCCGCAGCCAGAAACTCGAAGGCCACGTCGCGCTGGGTTGCTTCGGCCCGCAACAGCGTCAGGCAAGCGAACGGTGGCCACCCGGCTTCGCGGCGTTCGCTCATTGCGGCGCGCGCAAATGCTCCATAGCCTTCGCTAATCAGTTTCTGCAGCAACTCGTGCTCCGGGAACAGAGTCTGTAGATAGACCTCCCCCGGCCGGTCGCCGCGCCCGGCGCGCCCGGCCACCTGCACGAACGATTGGGCCAGTCTTTCGCTGGCGCGAAAATCGGTGCCGAACAAGCCCTGATCCGCATCGAGGATGCATACCAGCGTCACATTCGGAAAGTCATGACCTTTCGTCAGCATCTGCGTGCCGAGCACAATGCGGGCCTCGCCCGAGCGAACGAGTTCGAGGCGGCGCTCGATTTCACCGCGACGACGGGTGGTGTCGCGGTCGATACGCACAATGCCGTAATCGGGGTACAGGGCTTCGAGGGCGGCTTCAACGCGCTCCGTGCCCTGACCGACTGCGACCAGCTCCGGCTCGCCGCAGGCATCGCAGGCCGTCGGCAACGGTCGCTCTGCGCCGCAGTGATGGCACACGATGCGTTCGCGTTTCTGATGCAACACCATGCGCGAGTCGCAGCGGCTGCATTCAACGAGTTCGCCGCAGGCAGTGCACAGCAGGCCCGGCGCGAAACCGCGCCGGTTCAGGTAGACCAGAACCTGGCCGTCGGCATCGAGGTGGCGCGCGATTGCATCCCGCAGTGGTTCGGTCAGACCGTCTTTGGCTGGCTGGTGGCGCAGGTCGATCAGGCGAATTTCCGGGTGCCTCGCGGCGCCGGGTCGGCGCGGCAGCAGCAGGTGCGCGTAGCGTTTCTCAGTGACGTTATCGACTGATTCGAGCGAAGGCGTTGCCGATCCGAGTACGGCGGGAACGCCGAGTTGTCGGGCACGCCACACGGCCAGGTCGCGCGCCGAGTAGCGAAAACTTTCCTGTTGTTTAAGTGATGCGTCGTGTTCCTCGTCCACCACGATCAAGCCCGGTCGGGCGAGCGGTGCGAACACGGCCGAGCGGGTGCCGATGATCACGCCGGCTTTGCCCTCGCGTGCATCGAACCAGGCTTGCAGGCGCTCGGTGTCATTGAGGCCTGAGTGCATGACGGTGACGGGCGTCTGCAACCGACCACGAAAGCGCGCGACAAGCTGGGGCGTGAGTCCGATCTCCGGAACGATGACGAGCGTTTGTCTGCCCGCTTTGAGTTGCTGCTCGATGCAGCGAAGATAGACCTCGGTCTTGCCGCTGCCCGTGACGCCTTCGAGCAGGAATGCCGTGAAGCCGGTCGCCGCGTTGATGGCATCGACGGCCGCGCGCTGTGCGTCGGTTGGCGTGGGCGCGACTGCAGTCGGTGGCGGAACCGACGGCACTTCTCGCGCGCGCGTATAGCGTTCGACCAGACCTTTGTCTTCGAGGGCCGCGATGGCGCGTCGCCACGTCGAACCGATCGTTTCGAGTTCTGCGGCGATCGCACCGTTGTCTGAATCTCGCAGGGTGGCCAGGATTGCCGCCTGCACCTTCGCGCGCTTGTTGAGGCCGCTCGTATCATCGGTCCTGGCCTTCGGCGTCAAGCGCCAGGCCGTTTGGCCGCCGGCCTCGGCCACGCGGTCCGAGCGCAGCGCCGCGGGCAGGGCTGTTGCAAATACTTCGCCCGGCGGATGGTGGTAATAGGATGCGGCCCATTCGAGCAGCGCCATCATGGACTCGTCGAACAATGGTTGTTTATCGATAACGGAGAGCGCGCGTCGCAGTTTGTCTGGCGCGACATCTGATTTATCGCTTAGCGCGCAGACGATGCCGACACGACGACCGCGGCCGAACGGCACGAGTACACGTTGACCACGTTGCGCAGTTACGTTGCCGGAGTCAGGGGGCAGGTAGTCGAACAACTGCATGAGCGGCGTTGCGACCGCGACCTTGAGCACGCTCCCGGAATTCAACTGGTACCCGCAATTTGAGCGATGTTACGCCGCGATGATAGTTGTCCACAGAACATGTGGATAACTCTGTGGAGAACTCGGGTGAAACGTCTCCAAATCACTAATTTAAAAGCCTTCGTTTCAAACTGTACAAAAAATGATCGAATACGATTTATCATTATTATTCAAATAGATACGAGTTTTTTATAATTTATTGCGCTGCAAACATCGTGTAAGGGATTGCCCTGACAGCATCCGTGTGAATAACTGCTATTCATTAATCGCATTGCTTGCAAAGTCGGGCGTTTTTTGCAGGGTGCTGGTTAAGTATCTAATTTATTTCCCGATAATGAAACGCGTCCTGCGGTCGCCTCAGGCGGCGTGTTTCGGCCGTGCGGTTGATTTTTGCGCGCTAGTTTGGGATATAACTGCTGCAAGCGCGTGATCAAAGCCATGTTATTGCAGACAAATTCTCAAGCCCATTCTTCGCCAGCCAATGCCTCGGTAGGCGATTACTCGCAGCAGGTGTTGCGAACCGATGTCGCGGGAATGCCGCTCGAATGGATCGATTTCCGTGACGCGGTGCGGCTCTACCATACCGACCAGGTGGCCTATGCCTGCGGCTCGCTGCTGTACGAAGTTCACGGCGGCTATAACGCGGTTAGTGGGCAACGCAGTATCGTCGAGGTCAACTCAATCATTGCCACGGTGGGGCACACGCCCGGCGGTGTCGCACTGCGCGACCGCTATGTGCCGCCGCTGAATAACAAGACGCTGTTCCGACGCGACGGCAACCTGTGTCTTTACTGCGGCGCGCATTTCTTGTCGCGCGATCTTACCCGTGATCATATTCGCCCGCTCAGCCGGGGCGGCATCGATCACTGGCGCAACGTTGTGACCGCGTGCCGCCGCTGTAACAACCATAAGGGCGGCCGCACACCTGAACAGGCCGGCATGTTGCTCATCGCGGTACCGTTCACGCCGACCTATGCCGAGTACATCTACCTGAAGGGTCGGCGGGTATTGGCCGACCAGATGGAATTCCTGCTGGCGCACATCTCACGCAACAGCCCGCTGCGCGAACGCCTGGCCATGACTCTGCGCGAGGGTGTCGGCGAACACCGCGACCAGCATTCCTGATTCCAGACCGTCGGGTCGTTGCCGTTATCGCGCCTTCAGCTCACGCAAGCTGCGCACCAGCCGGTGCAGCGCCTGACCGTGGTTACTGGTTTTCCAGGCGAGCATGAATAAATCGGATTCCTTGGGCTTTGCGACAATGAGTTCGACCAGTTCGCCGGCGGCGAGGTTGTCCTTGATCAAACCGGCGGGTACATAGCCAACTCCGAGCCCATAACGTTGCGCCTGAATCTTGTCGGCCATCGTGGACACATAAATGCGCTGCGGCTGATTGAGCATGCCCTTCGACATGGGTGCCGAGTTTCTCGCGGTATCGCGAATAATGACAGCGCGATGCTCGCGAATGCTGGCGGCGGTCAGTGGTTGTGGCGCATTGCATAGCGGATGGTTCGGCGCCGCGACGAACACATGCCGCACTTCCTGCCAGTGTTCGCAGGTGATGCCTTTGCGAGTCGGGACGTCGCCTATACCGCCGACGATCAAGTCCACGCGGTTTTCCTGCAGCGCTTCCCAGGTTCCGCCGAGCACCTCGGTCGTCAACGTGATTTCTATCGAGGGATGCTCTGCGCACAGCGTTGCGATCGCGGGGAGCAGGGTGTCCATTGCCACGATCGTGTCGACCGCGATCCGCAACCGGGGCTCCCAGCCGGTTGCGACCTGGCGGGTCGCAGTCACCAGCTCATCGGCCGCTATCAGCAGTTGGCGGCCCTGCTCGATGAGGTGGGCACCGGCAGGCGTCAGCATCGCGCGTCGGCCCTGCTTCTCGAATAGTGTTGCGCCGAGATCCGTCTCCAGCTTCTGGACCGTGTAGGACACGGCCGATGGCACTTTATTCAGTGATAGCGCGGCCGCGGCAAAGCTGCCTTTGCGCTCGATCGCGTCCAATACCTGCAGCGATTCCAGGCTAAGTGGGCTTCTCATAAAAGATCAAAAAAATTGACTGATAAGTGCAAAAAGTTTCGCTTTAATGGAGAAAGAATAAGCTATAGATTAGTAAAAATCATCATATGAATTGATCAGAAGGATCTCGAATGAACAAGACGTTGCACAGGGCCGATACGCGCGGGGCCGCCGAGCATGGCTGGCTGAGTTCGCGCCATACATTTTCTTTCGCCGACTATCAGGATCACGAGCGCACGCGGTTCGGCCTGCTGCGCGTCATCAACGATGACGTGGTGCATCCGTCCGGAGGCTTCGGGACGCACCCCCACGAGAATATGGAGATCGTTTCCGTTCCGCTCGAGGGCGAGTTGCGCCACCAGGACAGCATGGGTAATACCCAGCATATTCGTGCCGGCGAAGTGCAGATCATGTCCGCCGGAACCGGGATCACGCATTCGGAGTTCAATGCGTCGGATTCTGCCGACGTCAAATTCCTCCAGATTTGGGTGTTCCCGAAGGAACGCGACATCGAACCTCGCTACGACCAGAAACTTTTCACGGCCGAAGAACGCGCTAATCGCCTGCAGGTCGTGGTATCGCCCGATGCAACGGACGCGGGTGTTCGGATCAACCAGGACGCCTGGTTCGTGCGCGGCGATTTCCGCGCCGGCGAAGGGGGCCGCTATGACGTAAAGAAGCCGGGTAATGGCGTCTACCTGTTCGTCATCGAGGGCTCCGTCGATGTGGCGGGCGAGTCGCTCGAGCGACGCGACGGGCTGGGCATCGAAGCGGTTGCGGATTTCGAGTTCGCGGCGACCGCCGATTCGCAGTTGCTGTTTATCGAGGTACCGATGTGATGACCGATGCGCTAACAATTCTCGGCGTCAGCGGCAGTCTGCGACAGGGATCTTTAAACACGATGCTGTTGCGCGCGAGCGGTGGCTACCTCGAAGAGCCGGCAGCATTCGAGGTTCATGATCTCGCGGATATTCCGCTCTACAACGAAGATCTGGACGGCGACGACAAGCCGGCGAGCGTTAGCGCATGGCTGCGCGCGCTCGCTGCCGCCGACGCGGTCCTGTTCGCCACGCCGGAGTTCAATCACAGTATTTCGGGTGCGCTCAAAAACGCCATCGACTGGGCATCGCGCCCCGCTTTTGATTCGGTGCTCGCCAACAAACCCGCTGGAATACTCTCGGCCTCGATGAGTCCGGTCGGAGGGGCGCGCGCACAAATGCACCTGAAGGACATCCTGGCGTCGACCCTCACCCCGGTGTACCCGGTGCCGGACTATCTGTTGCCGCTGGCGCAGAATGCGTTCGCTGCCGCTGGCGAGCTGACCGACGCCACGGCCGCGCGTCGCCTGCAGCGCTACGTCACCGGCTTCGTCGCCTGGGCCGCGAACATCAGCTAAACCCGAGTTTGATCCCTGTTTAACCCCGTTTGCCGTCTGGCGACGTTTATAGCCTCTGAAACCTGAATATCA
>Ga0316187_10003540_pt1 | contig 13554 bp, 10 predicted proteins | sample CroRivburrow1_MG_FD_204927 | JGI IMG/M metagenome (GOLD analysis project Ga0316187, IMG submission 204927) | Coastal sediment microbial communities from Maine, United States - Cross River worm burrow 1 | ecosystem: Environmental > Aquatic > Marine > Coastal > Sediment | place: USA: Maine...
AATGCTGTTTGGAATAAAAATGTCTGGACCGATTTTGGAGGTGATCCCGGAAACGATACTATAGACCGGGGTGGATTTGGAGGCAAAGGAAATTTCCCCATATGGGCCATTTCTCAATGCCCGCTGGTTTATGGCGATCTACTGATACTGGGATCTCAAGCCCCGGAAGCCGGAGTGGTAGCTTATAATAAAATCACAGGAGACCTTGTGTGGAATACACCCAATCTTGGTAATGAAACCTATGTCAGTCCTGCTCTTGTGAAAATAGACGGGAAAGATAATATTGTGATGGTTACTTCATCCACTAACCCTGTGGGACGTCCCGATTTGCCACTGACTATGGGTACTATTGTAGGGATTGAGCCCCTTTCGGGAGAAGTGCTCTGGACATTCACGGGATGGGAATGTCATATTTCAGTACCGAGTGCAGTAGATGCCGGGAACAATAAAGTGCTTGTTGTCGGTGGATATGAACTGGGAGCCCTAATGATTGAGGTCAAAAAACAGGCAGATGGGACCTACGGCACCGAAGAAGTTTTCAGAACGGAAGAATTTGGCGACCAGACAAAACCCCCACTGCTCATTGACGGGTACTTTTATGCTCAGTTTGGAACAAACAATACACGTGACGGTCTGACCTGTATGAGTATGGATGGGGAAATTATGTGGAAGACCAAACGGGATCCCGATTTTAATAAGGGCAGCATGATATTAGCCGACGGCCTGATTCTGGCCACAGATGGTGCCAAATCTTTGTACCTGATTGATCCTGATCCCTCGGAGTTTAAGATGCTTGCATCCTCAGAATTGCTTACTGCAGCAGAAGCAAGTGGAGATCGCAGGGCAGCCAGGTTTGGAACTCAAAACTGGGCTCCCATAGCCCTTGCTGATGGCAAACTATTAATCCGCGATCAAAGCAGGTTATTGTGCGTAAAGGTGGCTGAATAACTATTTCAAATGCTCCTTGAGGAAATTCATGACTTTATTTCTAAGCTCATCAGAATCAAACATTACTCCAAAATGAGGTGCGTCTTTTACAATAATAAGTTCGTTCTGAACACCTGTTACGCTCAACCATGAACTCAGTAACTGGGAATGCTTTGTGGAAACCAGTTCATCTTTTTCGCCATGAATAATTAAAAATGGCGGATCATTTTTGTCAACGTAGGTGACAGGGCTGGCAGCTTTAGCTAGATCGGGTCGTTCAAGGGGGGCTGCTCCAATTAAGAGGGCTTCAGGTGAATTTTCATCATATCCAGGAAATAATATCAACTCGGAGGGACCATAAAAATCTACAACAGCCTTGAAACTAAATAATTTGCTTGTGCCAGGCATATAAAATGCATGGATATCATCATTTTCTGATAAACTCACCAGTGAAGCAAGGTGTCCTCCTGCCGAAAAACCCATAACAGCGAAGTGTTCTCTGTCGAAGCCGTACTTATCGGCATTGTCGTATAAAAATGAGACAGCACGATTACAATCCTGTATCTGGGCGGGGAAAATGGCTTGTGTACTGTGTCGATAGTCAATAGACGCCAGGGCATAACCATTGCTTATTATCTCAACGACTGTCTTCTTCATATACCCCATGTCAGCATATTTATCATTGCTTAACCAGCCACCACCGTGAATAAATATCACCAAAGGCAATTTCCCCTTTGCATTAGCCGGCAAATAGATATCCAGTAAATGTTTGTGCAGGGTATCATTGTTGTAAGCTAGGTTTCCGTGCAAAATGGTTCCCTCCGGGAAAATATCGATGACGGGATTGGTTTGAGCAAAAGCAGGGAATACAGTTACAAAAAGGAGAAGGAAGATTTCAATCTGCTTAATTCTTGCTTTTAGTCTTCGTTCTAAAGCATTCATAAGTATTTATTTAAGATCAAATTGACCTAAATTTAACTTAGGATCAAGCCTTTGAGAAGAAAAACGAAGATCATCCCACATAAGTTGCGTCCCCGACATTGCGGCTTCTCTGCCCATAATTGCAGTTAAAGTTGATTCTACTCCAGAAAAAGTATCGTTGAGATAATTTCCGGTTTCAATACTTTTTATAAAAGCTGATCCTTTATTTGCATCTGCATCATGCAGTGAAGATGAAAAAGCTCCAGCCCTTCTTTGCTCTGCAGTAATTTCATCACCACCATTTCTGATAATTCCTGAATCCCATTCGTTCTTTCCTGAAATAAATACTCCTCCTGTATAATATGCTTCGGCAATACCATCTGTTCCTATAAATTTAGCACAAACTCCTCCCCAGGAGGGCCCGTATTGTGTGGCCTGAACATTAACATTTGTTGATGGATATTTATAAGCTACTTGAAAATGCTTCCATGTATCTCCTAATTTTTGCGACTCATCTATACCTCCAAATCCTATTGCACTATTTGGATGTTCCCGGAGTGCCCAATTACAGACATCAATCATGTGAATCGACTGATCGAGTAATGTACCTCCCGATAATGCATGATAATGGTATTGATTCCTAATTCGTTTTTCGTCATAAGATTTCCCTGGAGTATCAACTACTCTACCCTGAGTGGCCAGATAATACAATTGTACACTAAGCACTTTTCCAATATCTCCATTATGAATGCGATCAATCATTTGTGCGTAAGGCGTAGCATAACGAATTTGAAAACCTATGGTCATACTAAGTTTTTTATCAAATCGCTCACCAACTTTTTCCATTTTCCGACAGCCTGCAACATCTGGTGATACTGGTTTTTCGCAATAAATATGTTTGCCTGATAAAGCTGCTGCTTCCATATAACCTGCATGAGTATATGCTGGAGATGAAATTAATACGGCATCAACTTCTTCATTATTCAGAAGTTCCATATAAGCTTTAGAGCCTACATAAGTATTAGAATTTGCAATAGATGAAAATCCCTTCTTTTTGTTTTGAGCATCTAGCTTAAGCTTAGAACTTTCTAATTTATCCGGAAATAGATCTGCCATAGCTACAATATTAACATTCGTATTGTCAGACATCGAAGAGATTACTCCTGTCCCTCTTCCTCCACATCCAATAATTCCAAGGTTAATTGCGGAATTGGCCTTTGATCCAAAAGCAATAGAAGGGCTTACAATGGTTACAGCTGAAATGGCTGCTGTGCTTTTAATAAAATTCCTGCGGTTTACATGTGTCATGATGCTTATTTAAGGGGGTTTGTTGTCAGCATTGTCCGGAACCCGGCTAGCATAAAATTAAGCAATGCTTTACTACTCTCCATTATCAATTACCGGAATAATCTTCTTTGGGTCAATATATTTATGTTCATTCTCCGGGAAATTTGAAAGATTTTCGAGCGCTTCCAATACAGGTTTACCAATCCAACCTCCCTGGTTAATTACCTCATTCCTGATTTCAAATCTAACTGTTCTTCATTTAACAGGTAATTGTGTCCCAGGGGCATTTTTATTTCTTTTCTGTTTTCCGTGTATTTTTTTTTACTCTGGACTCAGTATCCGTAGGATTGGTAAGTTTAAGTACTAAATGGCTTTCGGTATCCATACATAATTTCGCCTATTCCTTCATTCCAGTCCGCAGTGTTAACCCGTCAAAGCAGGTTATTTTACGTAAAGGTTGCTGAATAACTATTCTCCATCACGGATTAATAGCTTGGTAAACGAGAGCGAGCCTAGTTTCCAACTACCATCTAGTTTTATATACACTTCTGTAACCATAAATGGGTTAGTTACTTCATTGCCACCCACCTCGGCTAAGAGATCAATTCTATTTAAAAGGATGGCAGTGTTGTCAATGATATTCACCGATACTTCATGGATATCCGCTTTCTTGTACCATATCCCACCGCTTTTTATGATATTGACTTCTCGTTCTTTCCCCCAGGATCCACCCATGTGGACAAACACTGATTTTTCGTGAAATAGCTTATCCAGGACATCTGCATTTTTGTCTGACATCCACTGCCATTTTTCCTTGGAGAGATCAATAATTTCCTGTTCGGCAGCTGAATTTTGTGCAAAGGACCACTGCGCTGCCATGATGATTAATAATAGTCCAAGAATTGATGTTTTCATATGAGTAGTTTTTATAAAATTGAATATTTACATATTAATCCAGGCCCTTTTCTTTTAGCCATTCGGACATTAAGTCGGCTATTTCTGCATTGTTTAAATCTGAAAACGGAAAGTGGGTATTGCCTTTGATACCGATTTCGGGCAGATGCACGACTGTAACATCCCCTCCATGCCGATTTACCGCATCCCTCCATAACCTTGCCATTTCGAGGCGAACACGCCAGCCATCAGTTCCCGGATTAGGATCAAGGCTGGAAGGGATATAGTCTCCATAGTAAATGATCACAGGAATTTTTGTAAGCTTTAAAAAGTCTTCTTTTGAAACACCAACTGCCTGTAGCGGACCCGACGAACTCTCTATTGGAGCGGGCACTTCGCCTTCAGGAAATGGAAAGCCTGAGCCAGGTTCGTATGAAACGATGGCCCTAATGTTAGAGTTTTTCATGGCAGTTGTCCACCCGAATCCGCCCGAATGAGAATGTGTTACAAGTATCAGGGGGCCAATCTTGTCGGCCAGCGCGGAACTTGCATCGGTAATCACCTCGTTATCGAAACCACCGATATTAGGTGTCATTTGACGAAAGTATTGATTTAGTGCCTCCGGATCTTTTGAGAATTGTACACCAGGAAAGTAGTCTGGCCATACACCAATTCGAAATACATTGAACCAGAACTGCTCATCCGGTGTAGGAGTAATCGTAGCCTCCGCTGTACTCCGCCCTGCATTTCCACGTCTTGGCTGGTCCAATACATAGGTGCTGAAACCTCGTCTTAGAAAAATGTTCTGATAACCTTCCCGTCCATCCGGGGTAGTCTCCCATGTTTTTGAAAACTGACCGAATCCGTGCCATAATACCAGTGGCAGTTTCCTGGTGTTTACAGGTATCTGATAAAATACATAAGCATGGTCACCATGAAAGGTTTGACCTTCAGGAGTCCGATTGATTGCATCAAATGTTCCTGGATTTGTAATGACTGAACCGCCCACCGCAAAGCTGCCCTGTTCTTTGATGATAAGTGGATTCTCCTGAGCCATTGCGCAGGACGAAAAGCTAATGACTGCAACCAAGGTAAAAAGGGCAATCATAAATTCTGAACGTGTACTATTATCGTTTTTCATTTTCTGAAAATTACCTTAAATCATAGTTCAAAATCCAGCGCTAATCATTCAGCAACCTTAACACAGACAATCTGGCTTTGATCCCGGATCAGAAGCTTCCCATCGGCAAGGGCAATTGGGGCCCAGTTCTGATTCCCGTACTTGGGTTCTGCTACGGCGACTATTTCGAGCACTTCTGCCGAAGCCAGCGCTTTGAATCCGGAAGGATCCGGCTCAATAAGATACAAAGTCTTATCGCCATCGGTGGCGAATATCAGTCCGTCCGCCAGAATCATACTGCCTTTATTAAATCCAGGATCTCGTCCCGTTTTCCACATAATTTCCCCATCCATACTCATACAGACCAGGCCGTCACGACGATTGTTGGTGGAATATTGTGCATAAAAATAACCCTCATAAAATAAGGGAGGTTTCGTATGTCCACCAAAATCCACATTCTTATAAAGTTCTGAAACGCTGTAAGTGTCATCCGCTTTCTTTTCCACTTTGATCATGGCAGAACCGGCTTCATACCCTCCAATAACTAAGACCTTTCCCTCGCCGGCATCATAGGCACTCGGGGCGGGAATCATGCATTGCCAGTTGGTATACTCCCAGAGTATATTCCCGCTAAGAGGATCTATTCCGATAACTTTGCCGCCAGTTTGATCTTCTCCACGACCTCTCGAAGCTCCGATCATTACCACATGGTCCTCGCCACCCACTTTTACGATAGCCGGGCTCACATATCCCTCACGACCCAGTGATGATGTGGTCCACTTCACATCGCCTGTGAGTTTATCAAAAGCTACCACACCTGTTTCCGGAGTCTGCGACGCCACAATAAGCAAATCATCATACACCAGTGGACACTGCGCTATGGCCCATCTTGGGATTTCTCCTCCGCCAAAATCTGTCCAGATATTAAGGTTCCAGACGGGTTTATGTGTCTTGATATCTATGCAATAGAGGTCGCCGTTGTGACCACAGGAATACACGTAGGAGCCGTCAATGGCCGGGACACTTCGCGTACCTGGGAACCTTACCGTCCCTGGAGCGTCATAGGCAAACTTCCAGAGTTCTTCACCTGAAGAAAGATCAAAACACCGCATCATATCTCCAACCGCATCGTCTCGATCCAGAAAATAGACCTTCCCATCTTTGACAATGGGTCCGCCATTCCCGAGACCAGCCTCTACAGTCCAGAGAACCTCCGGCCCGGATTCAGGCCAGGAGCGAAGAATATTTTTCTGGGGCGATGCGCTGTTTCTGTCAGGCCCGAGAAACTGGGGCCAGTTCTGAGCATGAACATAAGTTGCACAAGACATGCATACGATCAATAAGGAATAGAACTGTCTTTTTTTCATGGATCTCATCACATGGATTATTTGGTGAGTAAATGCACTTCTATAATAAGATTAATTTGGTCTTGCATGTATTCATATTTGATGCCGTTTTTATCTTATAGTTTAAAAGCTAAGCAAAATAAAAAAACCTTAAATCCAATGTCATCAGGGACCAAATTCATTACATTTATCGGACATTAAATCCTAACTTAAATTACTTCCATGAAACGTTCCATCCTACTAGCCGCAATCACAGCACTATTTACATTGACCATCACCTCTTGCAACTCCGAAGAATATGATCAGGTATCCATTGATGTATCCGAGACAGGCCCGGTCATTGAGAAATATATCTACGGTCAGTTCATCGAACACCTGGGGAAATGTATAAACGGAGGGATCTGGGCTGAGATGGTGGAGGACCGCAAATTCTATTACCCGGTCAAAGAGGATTTTAATCCGCTTGGCACTGCAAGTGATCCATTCTGGAATACCGGTCCCTACCAGTACCTGCAGGCTTCCCCCTGGGAGATCATCGGAAAGGGAGAAAACGTGCAGACGGACAGAGAGAATCCCTACACCGGCGAATTTGCTGTCAGAGTAAAAGCTCCCGGCGATGGTACCGCAGCAGGTATACGTCAATACGGTCTGGGCTTGATACAGGGTAAAAAGTACAGCGGCCATATCGTACTTTCCGGAGAAAATTCAAGCCTGCCTGTTATTTTACGACTTTCCGCTGGTGAAAATCACCTGGAAGTACCGATGGAGGAGATAAGCCCGGAATACCATTCTGCAAGCTTTGCATTCGAATCCCCGTTTTCTTCCGACAGCGTGATGCTTGAAATACTCAGCGAAGGGTCGGGCCATTTCACCATCGGAACCCTTTCCATCATGCCAGAGGATAATATCAAGGGCTGGAGAAAGGATGTGGTCGCCCTGATGAAAGAGCTGGAAAGCCCTGTTTACAGGTGGCCCGGGGGAAATTTTGTGAGTGGATACAACTGGCGCGATGGCATTGGGGACCGCGATAAAAGGCCCCCGAGGAAGAATCCGGCCTGGAAGGGCGTGGAACCCAATGATGTGGGCATCCATGAATACATGGAACTAATGGAAATACTTGACGCCGAAGCCTTTATTGCAGTGAATACCGGCCTTGGCACCCTGGAGGAAGTCGTCCAGGAGCTCGAATACCTGAATGGTCCTGCTGATTCGGAATGGGGTCAGATCCGGGCAGTTAACGGGCACCCGGAACCTTACGCTGTAAAATGGTGGGCAGTGGGAAATGAGATGTACGGCTCATGGCAATTGGGTCATATGCCGCTGAGCGAATATGTAAGCAAACACAACAGCATAGCAGATGCCATGTGGAAAGTGGATCCGGACGCACAGCTGATTGGTGTGGGTGCAGTGGGAGAATGGAGCGAGAAGATGCTTAACGAATCGGCCGATAAAATGAACCTGATCAGTGAGCATATTTATTGCCGTGAACTGGACACCGTCAGTGCACATATTGATCAGATCGCCAATTCCGTGAAAAGAGTGGCCGATGCGCACCGAGGGTACCTTTCCGACATCGAAGGCCTGGCGGAAAAGAATATACGGATCGCCATGGATGAATGGAATTACTGGTATGGCGATTATCTCTATGGTGAACTGGGAGTCCGGTACCATCATAAAGATGCTCTGGGAATCGCAAAAGGCTTACATGAGTTCTTCAGGAATTCGGATCTCTTCTTTATGGCGAACTATGCCCAGACAGTGAACGTTATCGGCTGTATTAAAACCACTACCACCAGTGCAGGATTTGCCACCACGGCCTTGCCGCTTATCCTATACCGCAAACATTTCGAATCGGTTCCTGTCGGGGTGGACAATACCATTTCCGGGCTGGATGTCGCTGCCGCGGTTTCTGACGACAAGAATGTACTCACAGTATCCATTGTGAATTCCGGCGCCCAGGCGGCGGTTTATGAGCTGGATATCCCGGGGATCAGTCTTTCGAAAGAGGTCAGCGCGTGGACCATACAAAATGACAATCCTGAAGCTTATAATGTACCCGGAGAGGATCCTGAGGTCAGCATCGTTGAATCAGCCTTTACTATGAAAAAGAACAGGATCGAGGTTCCATCCTACGCCATAGTGTTGCTTAAATTTGAAATCCTGTAAAATATTAAAGAAAATGAAAACTTCCATTCTTAGCACCCTTGCCATTCTGATCACAGTTACCTTATTTGCCCAACCCAGACGAGGACCCCGGTTCGAGCCGCCTCCGGAAGGTTTCAAACCTGCTTCTACAAATATCTTTTTAGCGGAGTATCCTGCAGTCAACCAGGTAAGCCGTGAAGCCATCTTCAAGGTAGTGGCCCCTACCGCCCAGCATGTTCAGGTCGACATTGCTGCCAAAAAATATGACATGACAAAGGACACAGCAGGTGTCTGGACCGGCATGTGCGATCCCCAGGTGGTCGGATTCCACTACTATGCCATCGTTGTTGACGGGGTTCGCGTCACGGATAAGAACACCAAAACTTTTTTCGGAAGCAACTGGGATATGTCGGGAATCGAAATTCCAGAAGGACCGGAAGGGGATTATTACAGGTTCAACAAGGACATTCCCCACGGACAGGTCCGGTCAATATACTATTGGTCGGACATCAATGGAATTGAACGGCATATCAATGTATATGTGCCTGCCGATTATGAAAAGAATCCTGAAAAAAAGTACCCTGTACTCTACCTGGTGCACGGATGGGGTGAGGATGAAAACGGATGGTCCAAACAGGGACATATGGCCAATATCATGGATGGCTTGATTGAATCAGGAAAAGCCGTCCCCATGATCGTGGTCATGCCCAGCGGCGATATTAAAACCAATTCCGATGTGCGAGAAGCATCGGGGAATGTAACGGAAATCTACGCCAATGACCTGGTTCCCTTCATTGATCATACCTTCCGAACCTATACCGACAGGGAGCACCGGGCCATGGCCGGATTGTCGAGGGGAGGCTTCCAGACCTGCCTGACGGTTTCCGACAATATGGACAAATTTGCATGGATGGGTACCTTCAGTGGATTTTTTATTCGCGGGGACGACGGAATTGAAAACGCTTTCAACGGCTTGTTCAAGGATGCCACCGCATTCAACCAGAAAATGAACCTGGTGTTTATCAGCACCGGCACGGAAGAACGCAATCCCGAGCAGTGGGTGAAAGCCCTGGAGGACCATGGAATCGACAATGTCGTTTTCCATGTCTCGGAGGGCACTGCACATGAATGGCTTACCTGGCGGAGGGCCCTCAAAGACTTTGCACCCAGGATCTTTCAAAGTGAATAAATATTAGATTTGTTATCATACTTCTAACTTACTATGACTGATTCAAACATTAAGCTCTCTGTACGGGAGAAAATAGGATATAGTCTGGGTGATCTATCCGCCAATCTTATTTTTCAAACCCTGATGACCTTCCTGGCTTTCTTTTACACGGATGTATACAAAATACCTCCTGGAGCGGCCTCTGCAATCATTTTCTCCGGAGGAATGGCCGGGGCATTTTTTAATCCCATTATGGGAGCTATTGCGGACCGGACCAATACACGCTGGGGAAAATTCCGCCCATGGATCCTCTGGACAGCATTGCCATTTGGTGTCATGGCCATATTAGCATTCAGCACACCTGATTTCGGTGAAAAGGGGAAGATAGCCTATGCGCTGATTACCTATTTTATCCTGGTTCTGGTATATTCTGCTAATAACTTGCCTTACGCATCACTGAGCGGAGTACTGACAGGAAATATTGCAGAACGAAACAGCATTTCCTCCTATCGATTTGTGGCGGTTATGGTTGCTCAATTCATTGTACAGGTCCTTCTGTTACCACTTGTCCTTATCCTTGGGGATGGAGATAAAACCAAAGGATTCGAGAATACGATGGCGATTTTCGCTGCAGTTGGCGTTGTGTTCTTTATTATCACCTTTCTTACTACCAGAGAGAGAGTAATCCCTAAGCCAGAGCAAAAATCAAGTGTCAGGGAGGACCTTGGGGACCTGATCAGGAATAAGCCATGGATTGCCATGCTGGTCCTTACCATATTTGTGTTTATTACCCTTTCACTTAAAGGTGGTTCCTATGTATATTACTTTGAGAACTACGTAAGTGAAACCCACCTGGCTGCCTTCCTGAACGATATTGGATTCAATGGCTTTATTGATGGATTAAATAACATGCTGACAAAAATTGGACTGCATGGATTCCAATGGCCCGAGGATGCGCCCACATCTGGCTTTAGTTTGTTTAATGCCGGAGGAATCATATTTATGATAGTTGGAATTATCTTTTCAAAGAAGCTGGCAGATAAGTTTGGTAAAAGAGATGTCTTCGGGGCAGGCTTGTTCCTTTCAGCCCTTTGTCTGCTGGCATTCGTTTTCTATTCGCCGGAATCAACTGCTCTGATTTTTATTACACAGGTGCTACACGGATTCTTTTATGGATTGACCATCCCTCTTTTATGGGCAATGATAGCCGATGTTGCAGACTATTCAGAATGGAAAAACAACCGGCGCGCAACTGCTATTATATTTTCAGCCATGATTTTTGGGCTGAAGGCCGGACTGAGTATTGGAGGAGCTATGGTCGCAGGTATCCTGGGAGGATTTGGCTATGATGAAAGTCTCGCTGTGCAGGCCCCTGAAGTAATCAACGGAATCAAATTGATGGTGAGTGTATTTCCCACCATTACATTTATGGTGGGTGTCGCCTGTCTTTTCTTCTATGCGATCGATAAAAAGACGGAGGTCAAGCTAGAGACAGAACTCAGTGACAGAAGGAAGGCTGATTAGAATGAATATTCCAAGAGATAAACCTATCATTATGAAAGCAATAAATTTAAAAAACTGGCTTTTTATTGCAGTAGTAGCTCTAAGCGCTTCTTGCAATACTTCCGATTCTTCAGAGCAAGGATTGAAGGATGCCCTTGAAGGCAAATTTATGATGGGTACAGCCATGAATGGGCCTCAGATCAATGGTGCCGACACGGCATCATTAAATATTATTCACGAACACTTTAACTCAGTTGTGGCTGAGAACTGTATGAAAAGCGGCCCCATCCAGCCAAAAGAAGGGGAGTTTGATTTTGTGCTGGCAGATAAGTTTATTGAATTTGCCCAGCTAAATAACCTATATACAGTTGGTCACTGCCTTATCTGGCACTCTCAGGCACCTCGCTGGCTGTTTGTGGATGAGCATGGAAATGATGTGAGCAGGGAGGTCCTGATCGAACGAATGAAAACACACATAAGTACTGTGGTTGGGCGCTATAAGGGAAAAGTGGATTGCTGGGATGTAGTGAATGAAGCCTTTGAGGATGACGGATCATGGCGCAATACAAAGTTCTATCAGATCATTGGTGAAGAATATTTGGAGCTGGCCTTCAGATTTGCGAACGAGGCCGATCCGGATGCCGAGTTGATTTATAATGATTATTCCACCTTTCATCAGGGGAGAAGAGCAGCGATTGTCAGTCTGGTCAATGACCTCAAAGAAAAAGGATTAAGGATAGATGGTGTCGGGATGCAGGCACATTCAGGTATGGATAATCCACCCATGGATGAGTTTGAGAAGAGCATTATAGCCTTTGCGGAAACCGGAGCCGATGTCCACATTACAGAGATGGACATCACCGCTATTCCCTTCCCTAACCAGCGTGTAGGTGCAGAGGTTTCGTCAAGCTTCGAATATAAGCAAAGAATGGACCCCTATGCAGAGGGCCTTAGCGATTCTGCCCGGGTGGCCTTACACGATCGCTACCTGGATTTCTTTGGACTATTCCTTAAGCACCAGGACAAGATCAAGCGCGTTACAATGTGGGGAGTTGCTGACCCGGATTCATGGAGACAGAACTGGCCCATCAGGGGCAGAACTGATTTCCCCCTGCTTTTCGACAGAGACTATAAACCAAAACCCATAGTACAAGATATTATTAAAGCAGCAAAAAATGAAGAAAGCTAGGTACCTGGTAGATCATATCTATACGGCCGATGCGGCTGCACATGTTTTTGAAGGGCGACTTTATATCTATCCTTCCCATGATATTGAATCGGGAATACCGGAAAATGACAATGGAGATCATTTTGATATGAGGGATTACCACGTCCTTTCCATGGATTCTGTAGATGGAGAGGTGACAGACCACGGTGTGGCTCTGGATATAAAAGATGTGCTCTGGGCAGGCCGTCAGATGTGGGACTCGGATGTGGCTTTCAAAGAGGGGAAGTATTATTACTATTTCCCGGCAAAGGACAAAACCGATATTTTCAGGATAGGAGTTGCTATCGGTGAAAAGCCGGAAGGTCCTTTTGTTCCTCAGCCATACCCGATCATCGGGAGCTACAGCATTGATCCCGCTGTATTTGAAGATGAAGATGGGAGGCATTACATGTATTTTGGAGGCATCTGGGGAGGTCAATTGCAGCGATACAGGAATAATAAGGCACAGGAGTGCGGTGAAGAACCTGCAGATACTGATCCTTCACTCTGTGCCAAAGTTGCCTTGTTGAATGGTGATATGCTGGGATTTGCAGAAGATCCCAGGGATGTTGTGATACTCAATCATGAGGGGAATCCGCTTACTGCGGGTGACCATGACCGCAGGTTTTTTGAAGCTTCCTGGATGCATAAATATCAGGGCAAATATTATTTCTCCTACTCAACCGGGAATACACATTTGCTCTGTTATGCCACGGGCGATAATCCCTATGGGCCCTTTACTTATCAGGGAGTAATACTAAGCCCTGTGCTTGGATGGACCACCCATCATTCAATCTGTGAATTCAAAGGAAAGTGGTACCTTTTCCACCACGACTGTGTGCCTTCAGGGGGTAAAACCTGGTTAAGAAGTCTGAAGGTGATTGAGCTTGAATATAACAGGGACGGAAGCATTAAGACGATTGAAGGTACTGCTTAATGATAAATTAGTCGGGACTATTTTTCCTCTCCCAGCTCGATCAGATAGTCGATAAGAGTTTCAACATCATCCTTGGGAATTACTGGCTTAGGCATGATT
>Ga0316187_10003541_pt1 | contig 13553 bp, 11 predicted proteins | sample CroRivburrow1_MG_FD_204927 | JGI IMG/M metagenome (GOLD analysis project Ga0316187, IMG submission 204927) | Coastal sediment microbial communities from Maine, United States - Cross River worm burrow 1 | ecosystem: Environmental > Aquatic > Marine > Coastal > Sediment | place: USA: Maine...
ACGAAGACCCGCAGCAATATCGTCTCCCGTGACGTTGGCTCTCTGTTCAAGGAGCTTTGAACAGACCGGTGATGCTTCGGTGCCATGGACACGTTTGACGGGCTGGTCGAGGTGGTCGAATACACGACGTTGTACTTCATCGGCAAGCAGCCCGCCGTACGACCCCGTCCACGAGCCCTCTTCGACGATTACCACGTTGTTCGTCTTGGCGACGCTGGTCGTGATCGTCTCCCAGTCGATGCTGGCGATGTCGAGCGAGCGAAGGTCGATGATCTCGGCATCGATACCCAGCTCTGCGGCGGCCTTGGTCGCAAGTGGCAGCATTGCGAGATAGCTCAGCACAGTCAGATCGGTGCCTTCCACGAGAACCTTGGCTTTGCCGAACGGAATGAAGTAGTCGAGATCGGACTCCGGGGCCGGCCCTTCTGAACGGAACAGGCCTGCATGTTCGAGAACCAGTACGGGATCGTTGCAGCGCAGCGCACTGTTCATTAGCCCCACGTAGTCATATGGCGTCGACGGCGCAACGATGCGCCATCCCGGGTACATGGCAAATAGGCCGGCCGGGTCCATGCTGTGTTGTGAGCCGTACCCCGTGCCGAGTGCAATCGCGGTCCGCAATACCAGCGGCACGTCGACCTCGCCTCCGAACATGTGTCTGATCTTGGCAATCTGATTGAAGATCTGGTCGGCGGCAACCAGGCTGAAATCCGGGTACATCAATTCAACCACCGGCCGGTAGGTACCCTCCATGGCCGCACCGCCGGCCAGACCACAGAACCCCTCCTCAGCGATCGGTGTGGCCACGACACGATCAGGGAACTGCTCGGGCAGGCCGCGGGTTGCCCCCTTCGGTCCGCCGCTCAGTTTGTGGATGTCCTCCCCGATACAGAAGATACGCTCGTCGGTAGCCATGCGTCGCACCATGACACCCGACACGAGGTCAATGAATCGTTTGGCAACGACATTGCCGGTATGCGATTCGAGCTCCTCGTAACGCACCCCGTCCATCTCCGACAGGTCACCGCGCACCCCCTCTCTGATCGACTCCCCATCGGGCAGCAACGAGGCTCGAATCTGACGCTTGTTGCCACCAACCGTCTCTGTAAGCGCATCGCCTACGTCGCCGATGAAGGATTTCGCATTCGACGCAACGCGCGCCTCCGCTTCCTCGTCGAGCAAACCTCGTCGATTCAGTTCGGCCAAGGTTTTGAAGAAAGGGTCGCGATTCAGGCCGGCAGCCTCTTCCTCCCTGCTGCGATAACCGAAGGCACTACCTTTGGCGCCGCTGCTGTGGTGGTAGAAACGGTAGACATCGGCCTCAATCAGCACCGGTCCGTTGCCGGTGCGTAGCTGTTCTATCGCGTGACCCGCGGCGACCCGCATCGCGACCGGATCCATACCGTCGACGCGATACGACGAGATGCCATAGGCGACACCACGTGACGACAGGCGCGTCTCGCGAGCTTGTTCATCGACAGTCGTCGACACTGCGTATCCGTTGTTTTCAATGACTACACAAAGGGGCAGGTTGTAGAGAGCCGCGAGATTCAAAGCCTCATGTGTCGCCCCGATGTGCATCGACCCATCGCCGAGAAACACGAACACAACATCGTTGTCACCCTTGCGCTGGAGTGACCAGGCGACCCCGGTCGCAAGCGGAATCTGTGCACCAACTATCGCGTTCGAGCCCTGAAAGCCTGCTTCCGCCCAGCGCAGATGCGGCGAGCCTCCACGCCCTCTCCCGAAGCCGTCGTCAAGACCGACAATCTCCGACATCGTGCGCCGGATGAAGTCAGCTGCCGCCGCGGACGGCTCACCTTCAAGCAATTCAATGCCGTTCGGACTGACATAGCCGAGCCCCTTGCAAAGGAAATGATGGTGGGCCCGATAGCTCCCGAGCACCTGGTCGCTGGGCCGAAGCTGCGTAACTGCGCCGACGGCGACGGCTTCCTGGCCCACGCTGGTGTGCATCGGGCCGTGCGTCACGCCCTCTCGGTCGAACTCGAGAATCTTCTCTTCGAACGCACGAACAACATGCAACTTGAAGTGCAGTTGCAGCAGATCCGTGTCACTGACCGAGTTCCAGTCGTCTAAACCGACGTCGATGGATTGCCAGGTCGTGTCCGACTCGATGTCTGTAAACAGTGCCATGAGCCTCAAGCTCCGTCTGCGGAATCTGCCAATACGGAGTCGAGGCCGCTGTCGTTGCGGGTCACTTCGGTAATTGCGCTCCAGTCAAAGCGGTCGAGACCACCATCGATTGCTTTGGCCATTTTCTTTTCGATGACTTTGGCGACGGCGAAATCAACGCCGAAATCATCTGATGTGGACATCATCAGCCGCACATCCTTGATGCCGCCGGTCATGACGAAGCCACCATCGTCGAAGTGGCGATCGTTGAGTTTGGTCGCATACATCTTGAGGATCGGCGTCGCAAACCACGTGTGATAGAACGCCTCGAGCATTCGTGGGTCTATGTCGGCCTTCTCGAGGAGTGAATAGGCCTCGCCCATGACTTCGATTATGGAAATCGCGGAGTAGTTCACACAGAGCTTGAAGACATTGGCACGTGACGGTCGGCCGGGCAGTTTGATGATGTCGAGAGCGGCGTAGCTGGTCGCAACCTGCGCCGCACGCTCGATCGCTTCTTCGTCGCCGGCGAGGACCGTCACCAATTGTCCAGACGCCGCCGCGTCGGGCCTCCCGATTATCGGTCCTGCCACGTAGGTGCTGCCGTGCGCTCGATGCAGTTCGTCGAGCTTGTCAGAGCATTCAGGAGATATCGTGGTCGCACACACGTGCACGGCGGTCTTCGGAAGGGTCTCGAGCATCGACCCTTTCACGGCATCGAGAATGGACGCGTCGTCCATCAAAGTCGAGACAACTACCTCGGCATCGGCTACTGCGTCCTCGATGGAGTCGCCCAGTGACGCCCCGAGATCTACGAGTGGCTGGGCCTTTGACCGGGTCCGATTCCAGACGGTCAGGTCATGACCTCCCTTGAGGATGTTTCCTGCCAGTCCTGAGCCCATGTTGCCAAGCCCGAGAACGGATACCTTCATGTGGTCTCTCCTGACCGTTTCTGTTCACAGTGGGCGCGAATTCCTGGTCTCTGAGACTAGCCCCGCGGTCGAAAGCCCCGCATCTCCAGGTCGACTCCATCGAATCGCAGGAAAGGGAGAAGCGTCGCCCCCTGGGATCGGGGCGGCGCTTCTCGTGGGTTGCGGCTCAGTGTCTCCTCAGCCGATCGTTGCCGTTCCCGTGAGTGGCACGAAGTCGGCGTTGCTGAGCGGGTAGGACACGGGCTCGAGCTCGGCGTCCGTCGGAACCGGCCCGGCCAGTGGTTTGAGGGCGAAGGGGAGGGGATTGTCCTCCGCCAACGGCTCCACGCTGATGACGACGGTGGCGCCCGATATGTTCGTGGGGAAGGTCAAGCTATCCGGAGCGTTCTGGAGGTAGTCCTCACCGGGGAAGCTGGGAGTGCGCACGGTGCCGCTGTACGGAGCGGAGTCGTCGGACTCGTCAACGGCCAGGAACGTGCCGGTCGTCACGGGTATGCCGTCGATGACCGTCCAACCTTCATAGGTCCAGCCGGCCGGCAGCTCGGGAAGGTCGAGCCCGGCGGTCGGGCCGGGGAAGGTGAGGAACCACACGCCGGAGAACTCGTCGTTGGTGCGGTCCCCATCGGTCGGAGTGGCCAGCACGAACTCGCCTCTGGCGTCGTCGAAGTCGGTTCCGAGTGCGGCCGGGTGGGCGATCGTGAGGTCGGCTACGCCGTCTGTGATGTCACCGGCGAGGATGTGCGTGTCGCTGGGAGCGGGATCGGTGTCGTCGGCGGGCTCGATGGTGATGACCACCGCGGTGGCGCTTGTCGTGTCGGCATCGACGCTGAAGTGATCAACGGGGTTGCCGTCCAGGTCCTGCACCGCGCCGTCAACGACGTTGAAGCGGCCGGTTGAGGCCGGGATGCCGTCGATGATCAGCCAACCCTCGTAGTGAGCGCCGTTGGCAAGCTCGGGCCAGCCGGCAGTATCGAAGCTGATGGTGTGGCCCATCATGTCGTCGGTCATGTCGTCGTCCGACATGTCCTCATCGGCCATGTCGTCGTCCGTCATGTCGTCGTCCGTCATGTCGTCGTCCGTCATGTCATCATCCGACATCTCGTCATCCGTCATGTCATCATCCGCAGCCGCCACGGTGGTCGATGGGGCAGCAGTTTGCGCACCGTCGTCCGTTCCTCCGCAAGCGGCCGCGATGAGGGCCAGTGCCGCCAGGAGGGAGAGCCAGGTCAGTGTTCGTTTCATTTCGATCCTTTGTCGCTGCCTATGGTGCCCGTCTGATGGGCTCAGCTGGCAAACGGCAAGCACACGGCTCAAGATTCCCGAATCACCGATAGTTCACGGTATGGAAAGAATTGTTCCGATTCCGGCAAGAACTGTTCTTATCCGGCCAGAAGACATGGGAATTTGAGCCTTCGGGCGGTGTTACAATCCACGACACAAGCGACGCGGGGTGGAGCAGTCTGGTAGCTCGTCGGGCTCATAACCCGAAGGTCGTAGGTTCAAATCCTACCCCCGCTACGACCGAAGACCCTTGCACTGCAAGGGTTTTCGGCTTTTCTGGGTTCCCTCGGAACGGCCGTTGCGGGCCCCCATACCGCGTCCATACCGCGAACCGACAAGTCTGTACTGTTTCGGAAACGTGCTCACGGCGTCCCATCGAGGCCTCGGACGGGCATTGGCGACGGTCCGGGTGTCAATTCTCGCGACTACGTTTGGTATCCGATGATGGCCGTAGCCAGCGCATAGACGTGCCGATATCGAGTGGCTAGGCGGAATGATCGATATGGCGCCCGATTTGTGATCTGGGTGTCAGGTCGCGCTGTTGGCATGGCGGCCGAGCGATTCCAGATTTGGTTTGCCTAGGACCACTATGCCACCGCCCATAACCGGCTGGGGGAGAATGATTCGGCCTGGTGTGGCACGCACCGGTCGGGCGGTATGAAGCTGGTTGAGCTGATTCGAGCATCTCGGTTGGGGCATGTCCGCCGTCGCCGGCTAGGAAGGCTGCGACCCCGCCCACAACGCGCGTCTTGGTGGGGTCTTTAGTCGCCGAGTCGAGTGAGGGTGGTGTTGGCGTCTGTGGCGAGGTTGAGGCCGCCTGTGATGGGGTTGTAGTCGAAGACCCAGTCGACGTTTTCGAAGGATGGGTGGATGGTTCGGCCTTCTTCGAGGTGGCAGTAGAGCGTCCCGGTGAATGTCAGTGTGTTCCCATCAATGGTGGCAGGACCGGACGCCGATCCGCCCACGAATTGCCCGAACTGGACCCTGCAGCCGGTGATTCCGGTTTCTTGGTAAATGGCGGTGCCGTCTTCGACTATCAGCGTATTCTGACTCCCGTCCTTGAAGTCTTCGCCGGTCCACACCCCGACAAACTGATCGGTTGGAGCGGAGAGTGTGGTTGCGGTCGGTTGTGTGTTGTCGGTTGCGGCTGGCTCATTGTTCTGTACGAGCAGCCAGAGCGGTATTGCCGCCAGGAGAACAGCGACGGCCGTAGCCAGTCCGGTTGCTGGACCGAGGAGACGTCTTCCCGGTGAAGTGCTGCGTGCCGGTTCCAGTGTGACTTGGATTGGGCTCGTTTCTATGCCCGGACTCTCCCCGAGGTCGGTTGGGGCGAGCAGGTCAACCGGTTTGGCCGTGGCGTAGAGCGCTTCTGTGTAGCTACGGATCTGCTCTTCGAGGCGGTTGCTCATAGTTCAACTCCAAGATCCCTGCGGAGGCGGCCCATTCCTTTGTCAACATGTGCTTTGACCGTCGAGAAACTAACTCCCCACATTTGAGCTACCTCAGCGATCCTCCAGCCGAACCCGTGCACCAGGATCACGGCAGCCCGCTGCCTTCCAGAGAGAGCGGCCACCGCGTCCGCTAGCCCGGGTTCATACCATCCCGACGTCTCCACTGGACGCTCGACTGCCAAAGGCGGTGGTCTGCGGAAGATGCCCCGCCTGGCCTTGCTCTGCCCAACCCGGTAGAGATAACCGACGGGATTGTGCATCACTCTCACCCTGTCCCAATGCTCCCAGGCATAGGCCAAAGCATCGGAGGTGACGTCATCGCCGACCTGGACACCGTAGGCCGCAATCAGAGCCTGGTGGAGTGGTTTGCCGACACCCTCAACAAAGGCGGTGAACGACTTCGAGTCGGCTTCCACTGTCACGGTGACCTTCCAGTCGATCATGCCCAGTACAGCAGACAAAGAACCACCAGTGTTGGCCCTTCCTCAACCCCCCGGTCGGCTGAGGACGGTGCTATCCAATTCCAGGCTGACAGTGTCTTCGAGCGAGTCATAGGCGACCACCCAAACGAAATCGCTAAGGCCCGGATGCGCAGTTCTGCCTTCCTCGAGGTTGCAGTACAGCGTCCCAGTGAAAGTCAACTCGTCGCCAGCGATAGTCGCGAAACCCGCAACCGACCCGCCAACGAACTGGCCCTCGAACGCCCGTTCACAGGCCGTGATGCCGGTCTCTCGGTAGACGACATGACTATTCCCGCCACCGACAATCAACATGTTCCGACTCCCATCGGTGTCATCGATGCCAACCCAAGAACCCTTGAACGGATTCGAGTCGTCGCCCAGAGCAACAGCCGACGGGATCACCAACAACGCAACCGTCACCAACACGACCAGCTTCGACCTCATAACCATCTCCTCACATACGAACTTGGGAACTCCGAGTCCTCACTCATATAGAGCATCGAAGGACACCAAATCGCGACCCCCCCCCACTAGCCCAGGCGTCCGCCCAACCCTCGAACCGCTCGAAAACCTTGGCCTTTGACCCAGCGCCTCTCGCTCAGGCGTCGCATCCACCCCTGGAGACCGCAGCACATATTGAGCGACCTAGTTAGCTGCCACTCACTTGCGACGCGCCGAAACGTGCCGAGCGCACAGATCGCCCACCACGCGGAGCAATATCGAGCACCCAACCGCGCTCTGGATCCGGCAATCCCGAGCTGATCCCAGATATTGGGTTGTCACGGTCCGTGGTTGTGGTCAGCGGCCGACAGCAACGTCCGGTGCGGCCGCCAGCTGCGGTTCTGGGTGGATGCCCCGGAGCTCGTCGCATGGGCAACACGAGGCGTCGGAAGCGCGCGGTCTGGACCACTCACCGCGACGTGTCTGCCCGGCTATCGCCTCGGTACCGGCCGGACGGGTGGGTCTGTGGCGGTGTCGCCGGTTGGGCTGGCCAGGGCGCGCTCCAGTGATGTGAACAGGTCGAGGACGGCGGGTGCTTCGAAGATGCGGTAGCGCTGCTTGCCGACGTTCCGCTGTGTCAGGATTCCGACTGCGAGAAGCCGGTTGATTGCACCGCCGGCCGCGACTTCAGACCGGCTGATGAGCCGGGCAGCCGATTCAACGGTCAGAAGGGGGACTCCTGGGAGAACCTCGATGAGCAGGTCCAAAGCGGATCCCTTGCGGACGGAGCCGAGGCTTGACCGCCACTGATTGGTCAGCTCGTCGATCATCGAGACGTAGTTCCAGGCATCGCTGCATGCCCGGAGGGTGGCACCAGCGAAGGTCCGCAACCAGGTGTGGGCGGCGAGGGATCGCTCGGGGCTGTCCGCCGGATGGAGGTGTCGGAATGCGGTGAGCCCGGCGATGTAGTCATCGGACCAGGTGGCGAGTACGAGGCTGATGGGGGGCACGAACGTGGAGGAGAGGCCCCGCTGGCGGAGAGTCACGTGGATCAGCGCCCGTCCCGTTCGTCCGTTCCCGTCAGCAAAAGGGTGGATGGTCTCGAACTGGGCGTGCGCAATAGCGGCTTGCACAAGAGGTGAGTGCTCGTCGTTGTTGGTGTAGTCCACGACGTCGTCGAGGAGGCCTTTCACCTGTTCGGACGGCGGCGGGACAAACACGGCGCTGCACGGGTTGTGGGAGCTGCCTCCGATCCAGTTCTGTTGTTCACGGACCACACCTCCCAATTCCGGTCTGGGTGAGCGATCCATCAGCACCCGGTGGATCTCCAGCAGATCGGGCAGCGAGATTGTCTGGTCCTGAGTTGCCAGTTCGATGGCGGATTCCATGGCGGCGATGTTGCCGAGGACCTCGACGGCGACGCGATCGGCGCTCTCGCCACCTTGGGCGATAGCGGCCTCCGCCTCGACCAGTCGCCGTGGTCCGGCGTCGAGACCCTCGATCTTGGAGGAAGCGACGGACTCGGCTCGGAGTAGGAAACGGGCGAGACCTTCGAGGCTGACATGGCTTGTCCGGGCTTGGTTCAGGTCCCTGATGGCGGTCTCGGCGTCCGCGATGTCTGCGGCGAGATCGCTGGGCAAGGTGAGATTCCAGCCGGCGAGAGGATCGGGCAGGTACGCGTCGTAGTTGCAGCCCTGCCGGTCGCGGCGGGTCATCCCCTCGAATCGGGGTTCCCATCGTCTGCGCACGTACTCGGCCATCCTTCGGCCCCCATCCAACTAAGCAAAGGTTGTACGTAAAGCTTAGCTTAGAATGCTGCTAACCAAAGGAAACTGGAATAGTGCCTCCGAGGCGCCCCATCGGTAGATTCGGGTTCGTGGTTGGCGCCAGTTGGCTTGAGCCGCATCTCCTCCGAACCAATCCGATTCCGGTTCGGCGTCGATCTCGGCAGCGGGAGCCGCATGACGCAGCAAACCGCGACGATTCTTGTGTAGTTGCGGCCCAGGGGTGCGCGGTGAGCTACCGAGTCGTATTCTGGGCACCGAACGCATGATTGACACACTCAGAAGGCCGGTCCTCGACTCGCCGTACGATCCAACTCCGGCGTACGGTGCGCTCGGGCCGGAGGCAACGACCGGCGAGATCGCCCCCGCGGTAGCGGAACTCGGCGCAACCGCGAATGACTTCGTGCGGACGCGGGAGCTATCCGCCGACATGAGCCTGTGGGTCGAAGGGGGTCACGACCGCTGCGAGAAATTCGAACATGTCGAGCCGACGAGTACGTTCGGCGGAGCCAGCGAGACGCTTCCCCCGGACCTGCTCATCGAGCTCGCCGCCGCGAGTCTCGACTGTTGATCGTGCGGTCCGCTGCTGGAGAACCGATCGGAACGGTTCTCTTACGGCTGATCCGTCCACTGTACCTGCCGACGTTCCTGATCTCGCTCGGTACGGGGATGCTCATCCCGATTCTGCCTCTGTACCTTCGGGAGATCGGACTCTCCTACCAGCTCGTCACGACCGTTCTGGCTGCTGCTGGGATCGGGGGCTTGCTGGGCCAGGTGCCGATTGGAACTGCCATCACTCGTCTGGGCGAGCGGCGTGTGGTGGTCGCGGCAACGTTGGTCCTCGCGCTCTCGATCGCCTTGCTGGGCGTCTCGTCCACAATAATCGTGTTGGCGTCATTTCGGCTAACGGGCGGGTTTGCCAACACGGGCTGGACACTCTCGCGACACTCATTCGTTTCGACCTCCGTGGCGCCGGAGGTCCGAGGCCGGGTGAGCTCGACGTTCGGCGGTGTAGCGCGCACGGCGTGGCTTCTTGGGCCGCTACTCGGAGGGATTGCAGCTGCAAGCTTCGGCTACACGGCAGCGTTCGCTCTGACTGGTGTGGTTACGCTGACTGGCCTCATCCCCCTGTTGAGCGCTGACGCAAGACACGGGATGCCGCCACCCAAAGCACCCGCAGATCGTCGCCGGCTGTGGGACGTCTTCCGGCGCAACCGAGGTCCGCTCATTGCAGCGAGCACTGTGCAGATCTTCGTGACCGGCGCTAGGGCAGGACGTCTTGTGGTCATCCCTTTGCTTGGAGCGGCACTCGGGTTGGATGTGGCAAACGTCGGCGTCCTGGTTGCAGTTGGTGGCGCCACCGAGCTCCTGCTATTCCCACTCTCCGGCTGGCTGATGGACCGATTCTCTCGCCTCGCAGCGAGCGTGCCGGCTCTGTCACTCATAGCGGTGGGACTCTTCGTCGCGGCGGCGGCCACGACGCCCGCTGTATTGGTGGTCGGCGCCGCCATCGCCGGCCTCGGCAACGGCTTGGGTGCAGGAATCCTGCTCACAATCCGCGCCGACATTGCGCCTCGAGGTGACGCCGTTCAATTCCTATCACTGCTCGGCTCCGCCGAGGAAGCCGGCCGAGTGTTTGGGCCGGTCGTGGTTGGGGTAATCGCTGACCGGATCGGTCTAGGTGCCAGCGCCGTGGCGCTCGGCATCGTCGCATTGGTCGCGGTCGGTCTACTTGTTGGCGTTCTCGGGGACACCACACATTCCCAACCGGGAAATCAGCCGCCCCGATCCGCGTAGACGACCCGTTCTCGGTGTCGGAGGGCGTGGAATGGTGCCTAGTCTGGCCAAGATGAAGAAGCTTCCATCGATCCAGAGAGAAGGTCGAGATGAACCTGTTCGTCAGTTTCATGGCTTCGGTCAACGGTCGTGTGGCCCGCGTCGTGGCGGGCATCGTGTTGATCGTCCTGGGTATCTGGGGAATCGGAGGGGCGATCGGGATCATTGTCGCTGGCGTTGGCCTGGTGCCGTTGCTGGCGGGCGCGTTCGATGTCTGCGTGTTGGCACCGCTTTTCGGCAACCCTTTCCAGGGCAAAGATATTCGCGCCGAATAGTCCTTGGCGCCTTGTTGCAGGGCTCGACCTGAACGCGATATGGCGGCCACCGGCGGCTAGGAAGATCAGCCGTCGGATCGAGGACCTGGTTCGGCTTTCGGTCGACATCGAATCCATACCTCAGTGGCCGCGGTCATCCCTTCAACGACCTCGTAGGTGCACACGCGAACGTCGGAAGTCCAAGTCGCTGCGCGCCCGCCGGGGGTCTCGTCATCGGAAAGGACAATCCACCCGGCCTCGGTGAGATCGTCATTCAGGCTGGCGGTAACGGCCTCCCGCGGTTCGCCGGTTTCTTGGAAGACGGTGACTATGTCGGAAATGTGCACCACGGGCGACGTGGTCGCCGGGAAGAACACGATATCGGAGGGAAGATGAGCTGGGTCCGAGTCGCCCCCTACCGTCCCCGGCGGGGGTGGCGATGCCGCGTCGCTCTCCAAACCGAACACTGCGACCGCTAGATCGAAGATCGGTGAATCGTCCCGCCACTCATCGATATGGTCGCGCACATACGCCCTGCCGACGAAGAAGCCACCAACCCCCAGGATCAACACCAGGGCCAACGGAAGCAGGCATCCGAATGCGAAGCACCCACTGCGTTTGTTCCCAGGTGCAGGTTCGTCGTTGGTCATGGCTCGATGACCGCGTACACGCTGGGCTGGTCGGGGTCGGAGTACACCGTGTAGCCGAGGTTGCGGAGGGCGCCGGCAGCCTGGTCACGGAGGGGGAAGATTGGAGGTCGCCCGCCGACGTGGGTGTTCTTCCATTGGAGGTCACTCGTCAGGTATTCCTTCAGCATCGGGATGGCTTCCACGATGCTCCGCTTGGCCACCAACTCCATCAAGTGCATTGCCACCGGAGGTGTCGGATCAGACTCGACGGCCGAGGCGAGATCTGTGTCGATGGTGTCATCTCCGGCATATCCGAGAGCCACGAGATACCACAATTCGGCGGTGCCATCATCGGTGCTCGCCATCCGTCGACGAATCGCCGGAATCGCCGACTCGCCCTCTGCTGCCATAACTCTGGTGTAGTGCTCCTGGAGGGTCTCCGACGCGCTGAACCATCCGGGTCCGTCCCCCGGGGCCGGGTCGCTGATCTCAGCTTCGAGGGCGATCCCCATCTGGTCGACGAGATCCGCCGCAGGTAGACCCTGACTGAACAGCGCGAAGGTGGCCGCGATACGTTCCTCCTGCGGGAGCTCGGAGATCGGTCCGATGGGACCGGCAGTTGTCGCGACTGCACCCAGGTCCGGAGTTGTGAGTGATGTTGTCGACTGATCCGACGCTCCGCTACTGCACGCGGAGAGCGCAAGGCTCATGAGGAGGATGGCCGGGTATCGTCGTGTCACGGCGAGGCGTCTCCGAATTGGGATCCGGGCGCAGCCCAATCCTCAGACCGAGCGCTGCCGATCTGCCATTTCAGCTCGGCGATATATGACAGGCACTCGTCGTCGTTGATTCCCAAGTTCTCCATCACTTCTGGCAGCTCCTTACCCTCCTGGGGCTCGCCGGCTAGCACCAGGTTCTGGAGGAGCACGGAGTGGAGCGGACAGGAGAATTTGCTGCCGACCGTGAGACTGATTCCTGGTTCCTCGGCATCTGGCACGAGGTCCCGGTCGGTGTCCATTACGCAGGTTGGTCTTTCATCATCCTTGCCGTCACCGTCTGCGTCGAAGCAAGCTCTTTTGCTGGGTGACCACCAGTTGTTCCAGTTCTGGCGGTGCTGGTCCTCATGCAACAAGGCGATGGCGAATGTGTCGATGAAACTCACAGCCGCGCCATCAGCAATGCGGATATCCGGCATGTGGGCGACCGGATGACAAAGGTTGATCGTCTGGCTCCCCGGAAAATAGATGCCGAGCTCTCCCGTGCACCTATCGACGTCCAACACCTGAACCTGTCCTATCCCGCTTCGAGCGGACGTCTGCATCCAGTAGTAGAACCAGTTGTAGTCCTGGCCTCCCGGATTGTTCTTGGCGTCGATCGGGAAGAACGCCTCCACGGTGACGGGTTCCGCGTCGGGACACAGATCCTGGAGCGCCTCGGTCGTGTACTCGAATGAGATGTCGTATCCGCCGAAATCCGTGTTGTCTGCCGTGAGTTTCTTCCAGGTGAACTCGACGGAGTCACCAGTACGAGCCTCTGGAACATAGGTCGCCGTGAATGGCATGATCGATTGATCGGGGAACTCCCAATGCACGCCTTCGGTGAGTGTGCCGGGGATACCGCTGAGCTCCGTTTTGTCCTTGATCTCGCCCCCGGCCGACTCGTCGAACACCAGCCTCAGCGGATCTGGCTTGACGATCTTCGGGGTGCACGAGAGCGGCCCGATCCGAAGTTGGACGACCTGACTGCCCCCGAATAGGTTGGTCCAGGCTTCCGAGTCGGTAATTGGGGTGTCGGGTGACTTGATCTTCCCGCTGCGTACGTAACCGACTGTCTTGGTCTGGTCTTCGAACAGCCCGAGTGGCAACGGTGGCATGATGGAACTTGTGGACCCGAACGGCGTCATCCCTTCCAGGGTCACATCTCCCCAGGTCCGCTCCAGAGCAATAGAAGCGATTGGAGTCGACCATTCCGATGAACCGACAGTGCTGTAGGCATGGGTGACGTCGACGTCGAGGGTGTAGATGAGGTCGCCCGCCGCGTCCTCCTCGAAGATCAAGTCGATCTTGTCCTGGCTCGGATCGAGAGCTTCGATACCCTCTCCATGGAAGCTGTCAGACAGCCTCGTGTCCTCGGCTGAGAAAGTCGTCGTGTTGTCGGTGGACCACGATACGGAGCCGCTCTCGAGGTGGTAGTCGCCGCCGCCATCGTCACGAAGTTGGAACGTGATCAAGGCGTCGTAACTTGCCCGAATCGGTAGTTCTCCCGCGGGTACATCCCCTCGCAGCTTGTCGGACACGCTCTGCATGTCGGTCCCCATGGCGTCGGCGAGGGCCGGGTTCTGGAGGATTTCG
>Ga0316187_10003542_pt1 | contig 13552 bp, 10 predicted proteins | sample CroRivburrow1_MG_FD_204927 | JGI IMG/M metagenome (GOLD analysis project Ga0316187, IMG submission 204927) | Coastal sediment microbial communities from Maine, United States - Cross River worm burrow 1 | ecosystem: Environmental > Aquatic > Marine > Coastal > Sediment | place: USA: Maine...
GATGCTCGAATGGGCACTCGACCAAGAGCAATCGCTTGCCCTGACTCGGACCGATCGACTCGGTCTGCTCCAGGAGATCGCCGACGACGTGCTGGGGTACGGGCCCATCGATCCGTTCCTCGCGGATCCGGAAGTCACCGAGGTCATGGTCAACGGCCCGCACGCCGTGTGGGTTGAGCGACACGGCCAGCTCACCCGTACCGACACGCGTTTCGTTGATGCGACTCACCTGGAACGGATCATCGAGAAGATCGTTGGTCAGGTCGGCCGGCGGATCGACGAATCGAACCCGATGGTCGATGCCCGTCTTCCCGACGGATCTCGTGTCAACGCGGTGATTCACCCACTGGCCATCGGTGGCCCCTTCCTGACCATCCGCAAGTTCGCCGTTGATCCGTTCACAATCGACGACCTGATCGCGAACGACACGCTGAATGATCAGGTCGCCGGGCTGCTGCGGCGGTGTGTGCGCGGTCGACTCAACGTCATTGTCAGCGGCGCCACCGGCTCCGGCAAGACGACGTTCCTCAACGTCCTCTCGAACTTCATTCCCGACGACGAACGTATCGTTACCGTCGAGGATGCGGCGGAGCTCCAGTTGAGCCAGATCCATGTGCTCACCATGGAGTCGCGCCCGCCGAACATCGAGGGCAAGGGTGAGGTCAAGATTCGCGACCTTGTGAAGAACACCTTGCGGATGCGCCCCGACCGGATCATCGTCGGAGAGGTTCGTGGCGGTGAGTCACTCGACATGCTCCAGGCGATGAACACCGGTCACGACGGATCGCTGACAACGGTCCACTCCAACTCTCCACGTGACACACTGGCACGTATTGAGACGATGGTTCTGATGGCGGGAATGGATCTCCCAATCCGGGCCATTCGAGAGCAGGTCGCGTCGGCGATCGATCTCGTTGTGCACGTTCATCGACTTCGCGACGGAACTCGACGCGTGACTCACGTCACTGAGGTCGTCGGCATGGAAGGCGACGTCATAACCCTGCAAGACATCATGCTGTTCGACTACGGCATGGGTGTTGACGAGAGCGGCAAATACCTCGGTCGTCTGAAGGCGACGGGGATCCGTCCGGCATTCAGTGAGCACCTGGACAACTTCGGGATCAAGTTGCCACCGGAACTGTTCGCCCCCGAACCGTTTGCAGCACGATGAGAACCCCAACGAGACTCACCGTGGCCGTTGTCGGGGCAACTGTGGCGCTGTCGGCGGGGCCGGTGGCTGCAGCCGAGCCGGTGATAGCCGCCCAGGCTCCGAAGAGCTGGCTGATCCTGCTGTCGGCAGTTGCGGCAGCACTTGGCACGTTCCTTCTGCTGATCGTTCTCTTCGGAGGTGGGCGGAACACTCGCGATACCGGGATCGCTGGCCGTCTCGGCACCTACGGACCCAAGGGACAGAAGACCTCCGGGATCTTCGGCCGCTTCGGATTCATGAGGCGCGCGGCGGCTTCAGCAGACGAGATGGTAGCGAAGCGGGGGAACACCACCGCGGTCGAGAACGCCCTCGAGCAGGCGAACATACCCATTCGGCCTGGTGAGGCCGTGATGGCCGTGTTCGGGATCGCCATCATCGTGGGGCTCATCACAGGGCTCGCGACGAAGTCGTTCATCTTTGCTGCAGTTGCCGGCGTGGTGGTGGTTGTTTTCGCCTCGGTGTATGTGAGCCATGTGGCATCGAAGCAGAAGAAGAAGTTCGACATGCAGTTGCCGGATACGCTGAATCTGCTGTCAACGTCGCTGCGCGCCGGGTATTCGGTGATGCAAGCGATCGAAGCGGCAGCACAAGAGGCGCCGGAGCCCACTCGTCGTGAGTTCGGTCGCGCCATGACGGAAATCCGACTTGGACGTCCTCTCATTGACGCCCTCAATGACATTGCCACGCGCATGGAGTCCAAGGACTTCGAGTGGGCAGTGATTGCGATTGCCATCCAGCGCGAGGTCGGAGGCAACCTGGCCGAAGTGCTGCAATCGACGGCAGAGACGATGATGCACCGGAACCGCTTCCGCCGCGAGGTGAGGGCGCTCACCGCCGAAGGCCGAATCTCGGCTTGGATCATGGCTCTCATGCCAGTCGGAGTGATCGTCGCAATCTGGGTGATGAACCCCGACTACATCACGCCATTGTGGACTACATCCATCGGGATTGCGCTCTCGATCGGCGGCGTCGTACTGATGGCGGCCGGCGTTTTCTGGATGATGAAGATCGTGAACATCGATGTTTAGGAGATGGCAATGCTGTTCGCAGTAGTCGCGGTTGGTCTGTTGGTCGGTGCGCTCGTGTTCTACGTGGGGAATGGCGTCGTCGCAGCGCGACAGAACTCCGGCAGCCGGCTCACGGCGCTCAGAACGAGGGACGAGGTGCTCGACGGCAGCTTCTCTGAGCGAGCGCTTGCTCCCATGGTCCAAGGGCTCGGTCGGACCGTCATTCGATTCACCCCGACCGGTTGGGTCGGCAACGCTCAGCACAAACTGATTCTTGCCGGTTGGGCTGATCGCATGGACGGCAACACATGGGCGGCTGTGCGAATAGTCTCCGTTGTGGCGGCTTTCTTCCTTTGGCTCCTGGTTCAATCGGTTGTCGAAGGCAATGTGATGCGGATCGTCGTCTTCGGCGTTTGTGCGTTCATAGGCTTCTTTGGCCCGGTTGCGATGCTCAATAGCCGGATCGACAAGCGGCGCAAGGCAATGGAGAAGGAACTCCCCGACGTCATCGACCTGCTCGTGATCTCGGTCGAGGCAGGCCTGGGATTCGACGCGGCATTGGGACGGGTTGTCCAGAACGTGCCCGGCGAGATCTCGCGTGAGTTCTCTCGGACGCTCCAAGAAACCCGGGTGGGCGTGAGTCGCACCGATGCGCTACGACACTTGACTGAGCGGACCGACGTCGATGACCTCAACACATTTGTCCTTGCCTTGATCCAAGCGGACCAATTCGGTGTCTCGATCGCGCGGGTGCTCAGGGTCCAGGCTGAAGAGATGCGGATACGCCGCCGCCAGCGCGCCCAAGAGCGCGCATTCAAGGCCCCGGTGAAGCTTGTCTTCCCACTTGTCCTCTTCATCTTCCCTGCACTGTTCGTCGTTATCCTTGGACCGGCCGCAATCAGCATCATGGAGTCGGTCAACAGCGGCAGCTTCGGGTAGGAGTGCCGGGTGGACGGTTCTTTCGAGGATCGGAAGAGTTCCCGAGCAGCGATAGGTCATGTCCGGGCGTCGTGTTGTCTGTCAGGTAGGCATGCGGTGCCTCCGGTCGTCGCCGCCGTGTCACCGTATCGAACACCGTCGGCGCGTTCGCCGCGAGCGTCCTGTCTCTTGATGATGTAGTTCCGGGGGGTTGGTGGTCATGGGGAGCCGGATCCGGGCGATGCCGGCAATGGTGGGCTTCTGTTCGAACAGTGGGAGCGGCAGCCCTCGTCCGCGGTGAGGGTTTGGCCCGACCGGTGCAATCTGGGGTCGATGGTGACCATGTCCGAAGCGACATCGCGGCCTTCGTCTTTGGCTCCGGCGAGGGCGAACGCGATGGGGAGTCCGGCGGGTGTGGTGATGATGTGGAGGCGGAGTCCTCACAGCCATCTCGAGTGTGGGGCGGAATAGCCGCAGGTGGGCCACCCGGCGAGGTCGGACCATTTCGCGGTCTCGCGGCTCCGGCCGTGCCTCGGACGTGTGCCCCAAAGAGGGATTGAATGACGGCGAGGGTCAACAGTTCGGAGTCGGAGAGTCCGGGGCGATACCGACCGCGGGTCGTTGTGGCGTCCATTCGGGATTGTTCGCCAAGTCGTCGTCGATGGTGACGCAGCGTGGTGTTGCGAGGGTGTCCAGCTCGGCGTTCACGCCGGGTCCGTGGACCGCTACAAGGTGCAGCGCGAATGGGCGGCACCAGACGTCGAAAGGGGTCCGGCCCTGTGGCCGAACCCCTTCGAACGTTTGACGTGGTCTTACTAGCCGCCGGTGACCGAGCCGTCCAGGGTGTCCTGGGCATTGCCGAAGACGTTTTCGATTGCGCCGGTGAGCAGGCCAATCGCGCCGATCAGCAGAATGCCGATGAGGGCAACGAGCAGGGCGTATTCCACCATGCCGGCTCCCTCTTCATTTGCTACAAACCGGCTCTGGAAGGCCGTTACTAGACGAAGCATGTTTTACCTCCGTATTGGGGATGATCCATTGCTGACTGTATCGGCACGCGGTTGTCGCGTCTGTAGGCCGAGCGCACCATTTGGACGAAATGGGCCGATGGACCTATGCGACCGTTCGCGTCTCCGGTCAGCGGCCGTTGAGGCCCAGACGGATGGCTTCGACAGCAGCCTGGGCCCGATCTGAAACATGCAGCTTGGCGTAGATGCTTGCGAGGTGGTTCTTCACCGTCTTGTGCGAGATGTACAACTCTTCAGCCAAGGCATCGGTCTGCGAGATCCCGCGTGCCAGGAGCGCAAGAATCTCGCGCTCCCGTGCCGTGAGCGATTCAGCTCCCGGAGAAAGTGTTGCCTCTTGATACGGGGCAAGTGCTGCGTCGAGATCATCAACCGAAAAAAGGTCCACGCCGTCGTGGACGGCGCGGATTGCTGCGGCCAATTCGGGAAGCGGCGTCGCCTTTGAGAGAAAACCCGAGGCGCCGGCCTCAATGGCCCTCTTCCGGTATCTGTCTTCTGTGTGCATCGTAACGACGAGTGTTGGTGGCGGATCGTCGAGCGATTGGAGCACATCAAGGCCGGTTCCGTGAGGCATCTCAATGTCGACCAGGAGCACGTCAGGACGTGTCTGACCGAGCACCTGAGCCAATCCCCGGCCATCGGTCGCCGTAGCAACGACGCCCATGTCGGGGAGTGAGTCGAGGGCTCGGTGCATTCCATCGAGAAGAAGAACGTGATCGTCGGCGATGACAACCTTGATGGGCGCGGTCATGTCTCTCCCCACTTCACCTCGATCGTTGTCCCTTTGCTGCGCGATGAATCGACCTCGAAGCTAGCCCCGATTTCATCGGCACGTTCCTGCATGCCCACCAGCCCGTAGTGGTGCGTCCGGGGCGCACGTCGCGAAATCCCTCGACCGTTGTCGGTGATCCGCAGCCAGCCGCTCGTCTGGTCCGATTTCCCCTCAATCGTGACGATTGTTCCACCAGAGTGCTCGACTGCATTGCGGACGGCCTCGCTCATGATGGCGACAACCTGGGTCCCGACGAAGGTGTCGGGAGGCTCGATCTCGTCGATGGAGATCACAATCGAGGGACCGTCCGCGGGTGAATCCGCTGCCACAATCTCCGCATTCTCGATGAGGCCGGCCACCTCTGCCGGTCGAAGGTCCGCCACCGTTGTCCGCACCTGGTCGACGAGTTCGGTAATGGTCGCCCGCATGTCGACGGCCCGTTTCCTGGTCGCAGGCTCGATTCCGTCCTCCTGGATCAGAACATCGAGTCCGAGTCCAATCGAGACAAGCGACGGACCGATCTCGTCGTGGAGATCGCGCGCCAGGCGCATGCGTTCTTCCCGCACCGCCCGGTGCGCGATCGACTGGAGCAGCACAACGTTGTCGAACGCCAGGCCGACCATTTGGAGCGAACGCTGGAGCTCGGTCGAGTGGATATCGATGTCTGCCCCGGGTATCGGCCAGAGCCGGAGGACACCGATGTCTTCACCGTCGAGCGCGATCCCGTAGTCGACGGCAGCGACCCCCGGGGGCGGTTGCCCGCGGGTTGCGACGACGATCTCGTCGTCATGGTCGAATATGGCGATGGTGCCCGCCGCATAGGGAACATTGACCGCGAGGTCTCGAAGCGCGATACGCCCGATGGTGATCGGGTTCAATTCGGCGGAACTGGCCAATTGAGCGAGTTCCGACAAGAGCTGGTGCGCCGCTACGAGACGGCCGTATTGTGTTGAGGCCGATCCAGACCGGGGTTCCTCGATCAGGATTCGGTGTGCTTGGCCGAAGGTGATGCCAAGGAGAGCGTAGAACGCGGTCACGGCCGGAAGCGGCGGCGATAGGAGGTCTTCGCCGGACGCGGCCGCAACGGCAACCAGCCCAACGATCGCGACCAGCGTCGTCACGCCTCCGAGTCGCATACCGTGAAACGCCGACGCGAAGAAGATTGGCACCGTGAGGTAGAGGAGGTAGGGACTCTCGACGCCGCCCGTCAGGCCGATCGCAAAGAGGGCGGTGGCAACGCCGAGGAACGCCAGGAGCGTGGCCACTAGCGGCAGCTGCTTGTGCCGATACGGGATCGCCTGCATGCCGATGGTGTACGCGGTGACGGCGACCGACGCCGCCACCGTTTCGGGTTCAACGCCTGTCTCGAGGATGGAGAGCCCGACCCCTACGACGAGTGCGACCCACACCAGGACGGTCTGGATCCACTCGAATCGAATCTCCCACGAATCGCGCACGGTGCAAGGGTACAGTCTTGTGATGCGCGCATCTAGACACTCCGGTGAGCCGGCGCGGGTCCTCCTCGGCGGTGGTATCGGGTGCGGCAAGTCGCTCGCCGGACACCGATTCGCAGCGCTCGGCGCTGTTGTTGTAGATGCCGACAGGCTCGGCCACGCGGTCATCGACCCGGGAGGAGAGGCCCACGAGCGTGTGAGCCAACGATGGCCGAGCGTGAGGACCGATTCCGGCATCGATCGATCCGCACTCGGACGGATTGTCTTCGGGAGCAGCGACCAACTTCGCGAGCTCGAGGCGATGACCCATCCTGCGATCATCAGGAGAATCACAGCGATCGCAGGGGATGGCGTCGATCTCGTCGTCGAGATTCCGCTCATTCTCGAGATCCCGGGCGATTGGACAGCCGTCTACGTCGACGCTGCACGCGATCGATGCATTCGCCGTGCCGTCGGCCGAGGGCTCGATGAGGAGGATGTTCGAAGGCGGATGGACAATCAGCCCCATCGATGCGAATGGCTGGCATGGGCCGATCGGATACTCGAGAACAACGGCACGCCGGACGAACTCGCCACGAGCGTCGATGAACTCTGGACGGAGTTGCGGACCCGATGAGCGAGACGAGGCCGTTCCGGGTGCACTCCGACTTCGCTCCTGCGGGCGATCAGCCAGCGGCGATCGCCCAACTCGTCGACGGAGTCGAGCGTGGTGATCGATTCCAGACACTGCTCGGCATCACGGGATCGGGGAAGTCGGCAACCATTGCATGGACCATCGAAAAGTTGCAGAAGCCGACTCTGATCCTTGCGCCGAACAAGGCGCTCGCGGCGCAGCTTGCCAACGAGTTCCGTCAGTTCTTTCCGGAGAACCGGGTTGAGTACTTCGTGTCGTACTACGACTACTACCAACCAGAGGCGTACATCGCCCAGACGGACACGTACATCGAAAAGGAGTCGACGGTCAACGACGAGATCGACCGGCTGCGGCACTCGGCGACCGCGGCGTTGCTGACGCGCCGCGACGTGATCATCGTTGCCTCGGTCTCGGCGATCTATGGCCTTGGATCGCCCGAGCAATACGAGGGTCAGCTCCTTCGTCTCGTTCGCGGCGTGGAGTTCCCGCTCGATGAAGCCATTCGGCGCCTCGTCGATATCCAATACGAGCGAAACGAGATCAACCTCATTCGAGGCAAGTTCCGGGTGAAGGGCGACACGCTCGAGGTCTTTCCATCGTATGAAGAAACGGTGTATCGCGTCGAGTACTGGGGCGATGAAGTGGAGCGGATTCTGCGGATGAATCCACTCACCGGCGAAGTGATCGACGAGCAGAGCGAACTGTGGGTGTATCCGGCCAGCCACTACGTCACCTCGCAGGATCGTATGCTGCGAGCCCTGGCTGGGATTGAGACGGAACTCCACGATCGCCTCCAGGATCTCGAGGACCGAGGGAAGCTCCTCGAGGCGCAACGCCTTCGGATGCGCACTTCGTACGACATGGAGATGATGCGCGAGGTCGGATTCTGCTCTGGAATCGAGAACTACTCGCGATACCTCGATGGGCGGGAACCGGGCGAACCTCCGTACACGCTGCTCGACTACTTCCCGGACGACTACCTCACGGTGATTGACGAGAGCCATGTCGCGGTGCCCCAAATCCACGGGCAATACGCCGGAGATCGGTCGCGCAAGGACGTGCTCGTCGATCACGGTTTCCGTCTGCCTTCAGCGATGGACAACCGACCCCTCACGTTCGAGGAGTGGTACGAGCGCACCGGGATGGCGATCCTCCTTTCGGCAACACCCAGCGCGTGGGAATTGAGGGAGTCCGAGCAGGTCGTCGAACAGGTGATTCGTCCGACCGGACTCGTCGATCCGGAGGTATTGGTGCGCCCGACGAAGGGCCAGATTGACGATCTCGTCGAGGAGATCCGGGTCCGAGCCGAGGTCGACCAGCGTGTTCTGGTGACGACACTGACGAAGAAGATGGCGGAGGACCTGTCTGACTATCTCCTCGAACTCGGCGTGCGAGCCCGGTACCTGCACAGCGATATCGATACGCTCGAGCGCGTCCAGATCCTGCGCGACCTCCGCATGGGCGAGTACGACGTTCTTATCGGGATCAACCTGCTCCGTGAGGGGCTGGATCTGCCTGAGGTCTCATTGGTCGCGATCCTCGACGCGGACAAGGAAGGGTTCCTCCGATCCGAAACGAGCCTGGTGCAGACGATCGGCCGAGCCGCCCGCAACGTCGACGGTGCCGTTGTTATGTACGCCGACGGGGTCACCAACTCGATGCGTCGAGCGCTCAACGAGACGAACCGCCGACGGGCCCTTCAGCTCGAATACAACGAGCAACACGGGATCGATCCTCAGACGATCAGGAAGAAAGTCTCCGACATTCTCGAGTTGATACAGAGCAGCGACGCTCCCCAAAGCGACCGCAGAGCGCGAGAGCTGCGCCGCCGCGAGCCGCTCGACTTGACCCTCGATGATCTTCGCCGCCTCATTCAGAGTCTCGAGGAGGAGATGCACGAGGCGGCATCGGAACTCCGATTCGAGTATGCGGCGCGCCTTCGCGACGAAGTCGACGATCTGAAACGCGAGCTCAGGGAGCTGGTGGACGGAGAGGGGTAGCCGCGTCGCGGCAAACGACCGGAGTTCTTTCGGACCACGCGCACTGCTTTCGAAATGTCGCTGGGTCGCCCACAGCAGCCCAGAAGCACGCGTATCTCGTCGTGCCGACACCTCGCGGTGTAGCGCCGGAGAACGACTTCACTACGGCTACCGAGATCAGGGAAGAAGACGATGGCGAGCGAGACAATCCACATCAGCGGTGCCCGCGAGCACAACCTGAAGGACCTCCACCTCGAGTTGCCGCGTGAGAAGCTCATCGTCTTCACCGGCCTTTCGGGATCAGGCAAGTCATCGCTGGCTTTCGACACCATCTACGCCGAGGGTCAACGCCGGTATGTCGAGAGCCTGTCGGCGTACGCCCGACAATTCCTCGGGCAGATGGACAAGCCGGACGTTGACTTCATCGAGGGACTCTCGCCTGCCATCTCGATCGATCAGAAGACCGCCAGCCGGAATCCACGATCAACCGTCGGCACCGTGACCGAGATCCACGACTACCTCCGTCTCCTCTACGCCCGCGTGGGGATTCCGCATTGCCCCAACGACGGTTCTCCGGTTGCGCGGCAGACGCCGCAGCAGATCGTGGATCGCATCCTCGAGATGGACGAAGGCACACGATTCCAGATCCTCGCTCCGGTGATTCGCGGCCGCAAGGGAGAGTACGAGCAGCTCCTCAAAGATCTTGCGCTCGAAGGCTTCAGCCGAGCCAGGATCGATGGTGAGGTCCGGGACCTGACGGACGACATCACACTCGACCGGTATTTCCAGCACACGATTGAGGTGGTGGTCGATCGGCTTGTTCGGAAGGACGGAATCGAGCGCCGTCTCTCCGACTCGCTCGAGACCGCGCTCAGGCTTGCCGACGGGATCGCGCACGTCGCGATCGAGGACGGACCGACGCTCTCATTCAGCCAGCACTTTGCCTGTCCGGAGTGCGGGCTGTCGTTCGATGAGCTCCAGCCGAGGAACTTCTCCTTCAACAGCCCGTATGGTGCCTGCCAGGAGTGCTCCGGAATTGGCACACGTTTCCAGATCGACCCTGCCCTCATCGTCCCGCAGCCGGACCGAAGCCTTTTCGACGGGGCTATTGCACCGTGGCGAGGTCGGCACCGGATGACCTACTACCAGCGACTCCTTTCGGCCGTGGCGGAGGCCGAGGGAATCGACATGGACCGGCCGTATCGAGAACTGTCGGAAGAACACCGCAGGTTGCTGATGGAGGGCAAGAGCGATCGCGCCTACACCGTCACCTATGAAAACAGGTTTGGCCGGACGCGGCGGTACGACACGAACTTCGAAGGTGCACTTCCGTGGCTCGAACGGCGGTATGCCGACTCCGAGAGCGACGCCGTACGCGAGAGCTACCAGCAGTTCATGCGCGAGGTACCGTGCCGATCGTGCCACGGCGGTCGCTTGAACCCGATATCGCTCGCCGTGAGAGTCGGCGGGCTATCGATCGCCGAGGTTTCGGGCCTCTCGCTCGCCCATGCCTCCGCCGCCCTTGCCGACCTCGAACTGTCGGACCGGGACGAGCAGATCGCCGGACGGGTGATCAAGGAGATCCGGGCCAGGCTCGAGTTCCTCCTCAACGTCGGGCTCGACTACCTGACGCTGATGCGTTCGGCCGCCACACTTGCCGGTGGTGAGGCGCAGCGTATCCGGCTCGCGACGCAGATCGGTTCGGGTCTCGTGGGGGTTCTGTACATCCTCGACGAGCCGTCGATCGGACTGCACCAGCGCGACAACCAGCGTCTGATCGAGACCCTCGTGAGACTCCGCGACCTCGGCAATACCTTGATCGTCGTGGAGCACGACGAAGAGACAATTCGCGTTGCCGACCACATCGTCGATATCGGCCCGGGCGCCGGAGAGCACGGAGGGAAGATCGTTGCCGAGGGGTCGCTCGCCGATATCGAGCGTGAGGAGTCGTCGCTGACCGGAGACTATCTCGCTGGGCGGCGCTCCATCATCGTTCCGGAGGAGCGGCGAGCGGGTTCCGGTGCCTCGCTCGTGGTCCGAGGCGCGGGCGAGAACAACCTGCAGAACATCGATGTCGAATTCCCGCTCGGCCGCTTCGTCGCCGTGACCGGTGTGTCGGGCAGCGGGAAGTCATCGCTCATCCAGGAGATCCTTTCGAAGGCGCTCCACGCTGAACTCCACGGAGCGAAGCGGATCCCCGGCCAGCACCGTGGGATCGACGGCATCGAGCACATCGACAAGGTCATCAACATCGACCAGTCTCCGATCGGGCGCACCCCTCGGTCGAATCCGGTTACCTACACCAAAGCTTTCGACGCGATCCGGCAGCTGTTCGCGGCGACGCCCGACGCGAAGATGCGGGGATACAAACCCGGCCGGTTTTCCTTCAACGTATCGGGTGGCCGTTGCGAGACGTGCAAGGGTGATGGCACCCTCAAAATCGAGATGCACTTTCTCCCCGACGTCTACATCCCGTGTGACACGTGCAAGGGACGCCGCTACAACCGGGACACGCTCGAGGTGACCTTCAAGGGTCACTCGATCGCTGATGTGCTCGAAATGTCGATCGAGGAGGCGCTTCACTTCTTCGAGAATCAACCCCGGATCGCTCGCATTCTCGGAACTCTGTACGACGTCGGGCTCGGATACATCCGCCTTGGGCAGCCGGCGCCGACCCTTTCGGGCGGTGAGGCGCAGCGTGTGAAGCTCGCATCTGAACTCGCGAAACGGTCGACGGGTCGAACGATCTACATCCTCGATGAACCTACGACCGGCCTGCATTTCGAGGATATCCGCAAGCTGCTCGGCGTTCTCGAACGGCTGGTCGACGGAGGCAACACGGTGGTAGTCATCGAACACAACCTCGACGTCATCAAGACCGCGGACTGGGTGATCGATCTCGGCCCAGACGGTGGTGACGGTGGTGGGCTTGTTGTCGCCGCAGGCACCCCGGAGGACGTTGCCCGTGTCGCCGAGTCGCACACCGGCGTTTTCCTCGGGGACGCTCTCGTCCAGTCGGTGAGCAGCGGATCCCAACGTCTCTGATGGAGGTCGATCCGATTCACGGCGAGAACGCAGTACGACCGGATGGGGCGACCGCTCCGGTGGTTGATTGGGACACGATCGCGGACTGGTGGCGCGGCGAAGCCGCAGGCGACCCGGTCTATCGGGAGGATGTCGCACCAATGCTGAGCCGGCTCATGGAGCCGACGACGGCACCGATCCTCGACCTCGGATGTGGAGATGGCCAATGGCTGCGGTGGCTCGATCGTGACGTGGGCAGGGCCATCGGCTGCGATCGATCGGGAGCCCTCTTGGCTGACGCCGTGGCCACCCATCCCGTCGCGTTGTGCGAGTTGCCGTCGTTGGACTGGTTGCAGGGTCAGACACTCGGCACGGCATTCTCCGTATTCGTGTTCGATCTCGTCGAGAACATCGACGTGTTCTTCGCCGAAGTCGGCCGAGTCGTGGTCAGCGACGGTTCGCTGGTGGTCATCATCAATCATCCGGCATTCACGGCTCCGGGATCCGGGCCGTTCATGGACCCGGACCTCGACGTATTCTGGCGATGGGGCGAATACCTCGAGCGCGGAACCAGCCTCGTGCCAGCGGGATCTGGGGCGGTGAAGATGTATCACCGGTCGACCGGCGACATCTTGACGTCCGCAGCGCAGGCCGGCTGGCAGCTCGAAGAGATGATCGAGGCACCCCTCGGCTCAGCGGCAATCGAGCGGGATCCGTCCTATGCGGGGCAAGAGGACATCCCGCGCTTTCTCGGAGTGCGCTGGCGCCGCTGATTCAAGGCACGGCCGAAATGTGCCGATAACGATCACCTGCCTACCACATACGGAGTGTCCCCATGACTGAGCATCTGGTCGCATTCGAGTACGGAACCGGTTGTGTGTGGGGCTACATCAGGGCTCGATCAACCGCCGAGATTGCGCGGATTGTGCCGGAAGTCGACGTGTATGAGCGCCCACCGTCCTGGATGCGCGAGGGTGACGTGCGGCTCCTGCGGGAGCGTGCCGTGTACCTCAGCGGCAGTGCCCTCGACTCGATCCTTCATCGAAGGGCGTCGGCTGCCTAGTCGAGCGGCAGTCGGCCGAGAGCCGATACCATCGGATTCGATGTCGGAAGCCCCACCTCGTCCGAATTCCACACGACCGTCCCCCGCGGGGGGCGTCTCGACTCTTGGGCGTCGTGCGTTCACGGCCTCCCTGGTTGCTGCCCCAACACTGCTCATCCTGTTCTTCATGATGGGATTCATCCACGTGGGGGCAGACGGTTCGGGCGTGTCGATTCAGTTCCCCGAGATGTTGCGGGTGAATACGCCGACGTCTGGTGATACCGGCGCACACGTGCTCCTTCCGCGCATCATGGAAGACATGGGATTCCGGGTGGGCTGGCCGCTCGGCTGGAGCAACGCATGGTTTGCCGGTTTCCCGGTGCTCTACTTGTATTTCCCGCTCCCGATGCTCGCGATCGTGCTCTTGGACACCGTGTTGCCCTACGGAGTCGCATTCAAGATGGTGCATGCCGCCGGTCTTGTTGCG
>Ga0316187_10003543_pt1 | contig 13549 bp, 11 predicted proteins | sample CroRivburrow1_MG_FD_204927 | JGI IMG/M metagenome (GOLD analysis project Ga0316187, IMG submission 204927) | Coastal sediment microbial communities from Maine, United States - Cross River worm burrow 1 | ecosystem: Environmental > Aquatic > Marine > Coastal > Sediment | place: USA: Maine...
GGGTCCGAAGTTCGCCAGAAAATCATGCTGCTGGCGGGGTGTCAGTTGCTGGTCGCGAAAGAACACCACGATGTTGTCCAGCCAGGCCCGACGGATCTCCTCGATGACCTCCGGTGCCATTGGTTCTGCGAGATTCACCCCGCTGATTTCGGCGCCCAGAGCAGCGGCATAGGGCTTGACCGAGATGTGCTGAAACTCGTTAGCTGCAGAATCCTGGTGGGTGGCGGCTTGGGGACTCATGGCATTGCCTGTTGTCTATTAAAGCAGTTGATTTATTCTGCGATGGGACATATTACTTGTCAATGTGGCCGCAGGCCTCGGCTGGCAAGCCTTTCAGAAATTTTTTTTCCCGGCGCCTGGCCCCATGCTTTAATTGTTAGCAGATGACCAAGGTTACCAACGAACGTTGGGCCAGCGTCTTTTTTGCCCTGTCAAAACAATAAAGCCAAGGGGTCAAAGTCATGCACAGCCATCAAGCTGTCCTCGTCCTCGCACTGTCCATGCTCTGGGCCGGCGTCAGCCATGCACAGATTGAATTTGCCGTGGGCGCTACGGGTGCAACCACCGGCCACAACGAACGGGTCCAGTCTATTATTCCCAATCCTTGCAGGGACACGACGAGAACCAGCATCGCGAATCCTGCTCCGGCAACACCCGCCTTTGCCGGCTCGTACGCCGATAGCGATGTGACGGGGACGCCGGCGTTCCGGGGAGTCACAAAACGACCTGATAAACAGTGGTTTGATCACAAAGATCCCAGGACAACCTAAAGTTGTAGTATCGGGATAGCAGCCCGCTACGCTAGCTGCGTGTGCATCGCTGCTCAGGCAAATCTTGTTGGGATGGGGGATTCGGCTACGAACTACGAAATTGTCGCTTATTCCCCGGAGTTCAGGGACAGATTGCTGCGTCTGCAGAGTCGCTCCTGGGGGCCTGACCTTGCCGGCAATTCGACCTACTTCAAATGGAAGTACGAAGATAATCCGCATGGCGACAAGCCCTTAGTCTATCTCGCCCTGTTTGATGGTGAGTTGATCGGCATGCGCGGCTTCTGGGATACCAACTGGCATTTTAACGGCAGCCGTATCCCCGCAGTTTGTGCCGGCGACCTGGTCGTCACCCAGGAGCATGAGAACAAGGGCCTGTTCCGAAAAATAATGGGTTTCGCCGAAACAGATCTTGCCAGTCGCGGTTATCAATACTTGCTGAACCTGAGCGCCAGCCCGGTTACCTACCTGCACTCGCTACGCAACGGCTGGAAAGCGATTCAGCCCTGGCAGACAGTTTGTCTTGAGACAGGTCCCTGGGCGTCACTGCAGCGCGCGCACGCGGGGATGATCAAATTGCCCTATCTGTGGCGTTTCGAAAATACCAGTTATGTAGGGAATGCCCTGAAGAAACTCCATGGCGCCATGAACGGCAGCCGAAAAGGCGACGTGATCATCTCGCATGAGCCGAGACCCGAGGCAATGGCTGCAGTGGCGGCGAGGCATGTCAGCAGCAGAGCGATTACTCATGCCATGGATAGCGATTACCTGAGATGGCGATTTCAGAGTCCCGTAAGCGAGTATCAGTTCTTTTACCTTGGCGAAGACGAACTACAGGGTTACCTGGTCATGGAGAGCCGACCGGCGGGAAATCACGGACATTGTGCTGTAGCAGACTGGCGCGGCGACACACCGTCGGTGAAGCAACAACTCATGCAGGCTGCTATCGCTGCTACCAGGCCAGCCGCAATCAGTATCTGGACTGTCAATCGATCCGAGGAAGAAAAAAAAATTCTGGCGCAGGCCGGCTTTCGTTCAATCGATGAGACGCGCGGGATCAAACGTTACCAGCCCGCGCTACTGATCAAGCCCCTGACTGACGGCCCTCAAGCGCAAGACCTGTTGAGCCAGCAGATATTTGATCCCGATAACTGGGATTCCCACATGCTGTTCTCGGACAAGTACTGATTATTCAGGGCCGCGAGCTGCACGGTGAGGGGACGGGGCTGGCTGGCGGCAGGCGGCGATCGGCCCGTGGCGCGGCCCCAACTGTGCCGATGGTCTTGACAGGCTGCCGAAGTCACCTCAGGCCAGAGCCTTGCGCAGCAGGGCATCCAGCCGATAGGCCAGCGTGAGAACGGAGTTTGCCCGAGTATATGCACACGTTTGCACCTCGATGCGACGATGGGCTAGTCTGATCTTCTCCACTTAACCCTCACTGTCGGCTCCAGTGCCGGCTCAGGAACATTATGAGCACGCCTATTGCCAACCGTGAACGAGTCCCCTGGCTAGCGCGGCTGGCCTACAGCCTGGGGAACGTCTGCGAAACCGTGCTCAGTCGTTCCTTCGAGCTGTTCGTTCTGTTCTTCTATACGCAAGTGCTGGGCTTGTCGGGCACCGTGGCCGGCGCCGCCATTCTGGTGGCCATGATTGCCGATGCGTTCACTGACCCGCTGGTAGGCGCTTACTCGGATAGCCTGAAATCCAAGTGGGGTCGCCGCCATGCCCCGATGTTCCTCTCGGCCCTGCCGTCCGGACTGTTCTTTGTCGCGCTGTTCTACCCACCCGCCGGTGTATCAACGCTTGGTCTGGGCGCATGGCTGGCGGCAACTGCTATCGGATTACGCGTATCCGTTACCTTTTTTCATATCCCATGGTCTACGCAGATCGCAGAACTCACCGAGGAACCACGCGAGCGGGTAACCCTGGCGGTGCTGAGAAATATTTTTAGTGCAGTAGCCAACTTTGCCGTCGTCGCCGTCGCGTTTGATGTTTTCTTCGTCGCATCCGATGAATTTCCGCGCGGTCAGGAAAACCCCGCCAACTACCTGCCCTTCGCACTGGCTATAGCCGGCGCACTAATCCTGGTGATCTTCCTGTCATCGGCCGGCACCTACCGGCGTATGCGCGAGCGCGAGGATAATGTAGCACCCAGTCCTCGGTTCACGATGAATGCGCTTTGGCCAGCCTGGCGCGAAATGATTTTCGGGTTCAAGAATTTCAGATGCCTGTTCCTTGGCAGCCTGTTCATCCTGACGGCGTTCTCGATGTACAACTCCATGGCCTTGTACCTGGGAAGCTACTTCTGGGACCTGACTGGCGACCAGATCAAGGTCTGGCAATTCGCCGTCATTCTGGGCGCCGCAATCACACTGCTTGTGGGTAAACTCATCGTCGATCGAGTACCCCACCCACTGCTGTTTTCCGGTGGCATCGGATTCTCCGCCGCGCTATTTGCCTTGCCGCTTCTGCTCCGTTTGTTCGGCTTTGTAGAGGTTGGCTCGGATGCAGTTATGCCCCTTCTGCGCACAAGCAATGGGCTGGCGGGACTTTTTCTGGGCATCGTAATGATCGTGTCGGCCGTCATTGCATCGGAAACAGCCGATGACTACCAGCGACGCACGGGCGTAAATGCCACCGCTTTGCTGTTCGGATTTGTCTTCCTCGCCATGAAAACGGCTTCCGGCCTTGGAAAATTACTGGCCGGTCTGATTGTTGACGCCACTGATCTGCCCACCGCGGAGAATATCGAGCTCATTACTGCAGCCCAACTCGATAGCCTGGGCTGGTGGTCAGCAATCACCCTGCTCGTACTGGGTGTATTGGGGGTGATTTCCTTCGCCGGATATCGCCCGCTGAAGCCGGCGGATCCGGGTAAAGATGGCACTCCGCTGGCAGTGAAGCCCGAAGCCGCAGGCTGATCCCGGCGCTCTGTCCTATGGCCAGCGGTTGCCTCCAGTACTTTATTGATCGCCTGGCTCAAGCATGACACGCCAGAACAAAGTGACTTCGCACGAGGTGGCAGCGCTGGCGGGAGTATCCCGCTCGGCGGTCTCCCGGACCTTTACCCCGGGTGCAAGCGTGTCAGTTAAAACACGCGAGAAGGTGCAGAAGGCCGCGGACCAGCTTGGCTACAGGCCAAATGTGCTGGCACGCAGCCTGATTGTTCGCAGCACTCATATGATCGGTCTGGTCATGTCGGAATGGCAAAATCCTTTTTACACCCAGATGCTGCGCCAGTTCAGCGAGCGCTTTCAGGCCGAGGGCTACCAGCTATTACTCCTCACTTCCACGAGCGATGCCGGCGTTGATGATTCGGTCAGGCAGCTACTGCAGTACCAGGTTGATGGCCTGTTGATTGTGTCGGCCAAGCCGTCGGAAGCCATGGCACAAACGTGCGCGCAGGCCGGGACGCCCATTGTTTTGGTAAATCGGCAGTCACCCGTCATCCGGGCCTCGAGTGTTACTTGCGATAACGCTCAGATCGGTCGGGATATTTTCTCCATGCTAAAGAGTTCAGGTTACCAGCAGATTGCACTGGTCCTTGGAGACCCGAAGGTCCAGACGAGCGTGGAAAGAAATGCAGCTATGAATAAAGCTGTGGCGGCAGACAAGGACATTAAGATCATCGCAGAAATCCACGGTTGCCTGAGCTACCAGGCCGGCCGGGAGGCTATTGCTGACCTATGGAATGGACCCAAGCGACCGGATGCCATTGTGTGCTCGTCAGATCAGACCGCACTGGGTGTTTTGGATGGGGCCCGGCTGGATCTCAAGCTTGCGGTACCTGAGGACATAGCGGTGGTAGGACTCGGCGATATTCCGCAATCATCCTGGGGCGCCTACCGGCTGACGACAGTCAATCTGCCGCTGGATGAAATGATCAATCTTGCCGTAGAGGACTTACTGGCTCACGTGGATGATCCCGAACTCAGCCCCCGGCGCATGAAAGCCAAGGCCCGGCTGGTTTTCCGAGATTCAGTCCGCCCGCTGCGCGACTCGTAATACCCCGTTAATTACCCATCACGGCTCGTGGTCCGCTGTTAAAGTTGAATATCTTTTAGAACTACGCTAAGTCGCGCTCCCGGCCAATATTGATCCTTCCTTATGAGTGACAACCCTGTAAAAGCTATCGGCGGTGCAGCCGTACCTACCACCTGGTCAGCGCTGGAATATTCGGTTTTTCGTAGTTTCTGGGTGTTCTCGTTTTTCGCCTTTATCGGCGCGTCCATGCAGACGGTCGGGGGCGGCTGGCTGATGACTGAACTGGACCCGTCGCCCGCCAGAGTTGCCCTGGTGCAGGCAGCGTTCAGCTTGTCCGCATTTGCCATGGGCCTGCCTGCCGGTGTCATTGCCGATCTCATTGACAGACGCTGGGTCATGCTGGGTGCCTTGGGTGGGCTGATGCTATTTGCGGGCATACTCGGTGCAGTCACGCTGTCCGGGCGAATCACACCGAATGCGCTGATCATTCTGACTTTCTTTTTCGGTCTGTCGGCTGCCGCCATCACGCCTGCCATGCAGGCGACCATGCCGGATCTTGTGCCGCGCGAGCAGCTGGCCAGTGCGCTGACACTCAACGGCATGAACAACAGTGTCGCCCGCGCCGTCGGGCCTGCGCTGGCCGGTTTGATTCTGGGTGCGTGGGGTGCGGGCTGGATGTTCGTGATCAATGTGTTCGCGTTTATCGGGCTGTTTATCGTGATTGCCTTGTGGCGCGATCGCGCGATGCCTGAGCGTGTGCCGGGGGTCCGCTTTCATCACGCATTGGGTGAAGGACTCAGATTCATGGCCCGGGAACGGCCACTGCGCCAGTTGCTGATTAAGATGGGCTTGAACTTCCTGATGATCAGTGTCCTGCTTGCATTGGTGCCGTCGGTCGCAGCGACACTGCTGGATGGCCGGCCACAAACCCTGGGATTACTGCTGGCCTTCTTTGGGGTCGGCTCGGTCGCCGGATCTTTCATTCTCAGCGCACTGTATCGGCACATATCACGCAGCCGGGTGATTGACCTTGCCACCCTGAGTCATGCCATCGCCGTGGTTATCATTGGTTTTTCGTCACATAAATACCTGTCGGCGTTTGCGACTTTTCTCGCCGGCCTGTCCTGGACCGCAATCATGACGTCCATGAATATCGTGGCGCAGATGCTCCTGCCGGCTCGAATCCGGGCCCGCGGACTGTCCATCAACATGGTCAACATGATGGGATCCCTCGCCGTTGGATCGGCAGTCTGGGGAGTCATTGCCGAGTCCTATGGCCTGCGCAACGCTTTTTATATGGCAGCAATTGCCGGCCTGCTGATGACAATCCTGACCAGCCGCTTCAAATTGCTGGAGGAACTGGAGTCCAGTCAGGCTGACGAGCAGGCTAAAGGCGCGAGCTGAGCGGACGATATTCGGTCGGCGCCACGCAGGCCAGCAGCGCGAGGACAGGCGACGCGGTGCGGCAGGCTTGAGACCATAAAACGCGGCGTTAATCAGCAGTTGTATCTATGGTGTGACATCGACTCAGCGAAGGCCCCCAAAGCGCTGAATTTGGCGGCATCCTGCGTGTAATGGCTGCAGCCAAAGGCACTTTTGACAGTGGTTTGCACACGCTTGCATAATCAAAATTCATTGAGGCATTCAATAATAGAGGTGGCTAAGGCCCCGCGGCTTAGCGTCCGGTCTAGTTGGTGAATAGCACCGAGGTGTTTGTGCGATGAGCATTCAAGAAGCCCTTTTTCCGCGCGGCAAAGTTGCCGGCGTCTTTCCCACATTGACCACACGGGGCGATGAAGCCTATTTGGAGTTCGTCGAGGATGCGCGCAATGTGCTGATGCATGCACAGCAAGCCCCTATTGGCACCTACTCCAGGCAACTCATCAAGGACGCGGGGATCAGCGACACACCTGACCAGAAAAATACGCAGGCTGCTATCGATCTGTTGATGCAGGATCCGACGCTCAAGATTTACTACCGGGTCAAGCGCAGCCTGCAGGAATCTTTCTGGTTTGGGCTGGGTAAATCCCTTGATCAGCGCCGCGATGCAATTATTGCTGCCTTCGATGAAGCCGATCACAGTGGTCCGGGTACTGTTGAGTATGACAAGAACTGGCAGCAAAGCGCGCCCGAATACGCCAGCCGGGAAATCCATATTCAACCGGGCGGCTATATGAATAATGAACTGGCCGGGCCGCTCTATGACTATGGCCTCAAGGTCTTTCTTGGCGGCGCGGCAGACCATGACCGGCTCGCCAAAGGCGTATCAATGGCCACGGCTATTCCCGATGACGGGAAACTTGACCGTATTCTGGACTTGGGAGTCAGTGCGGGCGCAACCACCATTGCGCTGAAAGAAAGGCATCCCGCTGCAGAGGTCTGGGGCATTGATATCAGTGCGCCCATGGTGCGATACGCCCACGTGCGGGCAATGGAAGCAGGGGCAGAGATTCATCTGCGCCAGATGACTGCCGAAGAATTGGATTTCCCGGACAATCATTTCGATGCTGTTCTGGCCTTGCTGCTGTTTCACGAATTGCCAGTGCCCGTTGCGAAGGAGGTCATCGCCGAGGTATTCCGAGTGCTGCGGCCTGGCGGCAAGTTCACCGTCCTTGATTTCCCGGGTGACCGGAGCCGCGGTGTGTACAGCATGTTCTTTGCCGAAATGGATGCGGCAGACAATGGCGAGCCTTACCTGCCGGGCTTTGTCCGCTCAAATGTCGAAGACCTGCTCGTAGCCGCGGGTTTCGAACTGGAGCATTACGACCCCAAAGCTGCCCTGACGCGCGGACGCGTCGTGGTCAAGCCAGCTGCCTGAGGAAACAGAGCACATGACGAAATTAAGTGACGAAGAACTGGCTTACACCAACGATCTGCCGGGAGCCGAGCGGGGCAATCCAAGTTACTTCGAGAACGAAGTGATTGACCATTTGCTGGGCATTGTCCTGGAACTCGGCGCCCAGTTCTGGGTTGTGCGTGATCGACTGGCCCTGCTGGAAGAACACTTGGCAGCAAAGGGCACCGTGTCGCTGGAAGACCTGGATCAAGGCAAGCCATCGGATGAGTTGCAGGCCAAACTGGCCGCGGAACGTCAGGCCATGATTCAGCAGGTCTACGGACGACTGTATTCCCGCTATGGCGGAGATAAAGCTGCAGCGACAGACGCATTCATGTCCTGACACACAGCTATCCCGCCCGCCCTGAAGAATATGCGCTGGGCGATCGCAGCAACGGTAGCAGAGCCCCTATACCCTGAGATCTGCGCTAGCTTCTCAGCGATTGAATCTGCCAGGCCTTCGCATCCTTCGCGGCCACATTGACAACGGTGCCGAGAAAATCACCGTGCACTCGCGCACAGAAGTCAGGGACATGAGCCGGCGCTTCGCCAGATGACACCCGCAAAGATTGCCAGATCCTGGGGCCGATGAGATTCGCCGGGCAGGCCACTATCGACCGGCGTGAAAATCCGCGACCAGTACCGGGTTCTCCCCCACCACGGTATCAGGAACCCCCGCGTAGGCTTCAGGCCCAAGATCAAAGGACGACATATCCATCACAAAGGTCGACAGGTTGTCGCGGCTACCATCGCTGCGCGCGAACAACATCTTCTGGCCGTTCTTCGACAGGGAGGGCAAACCGTCAAAGCCGATGTTATAGGTCAGTCGTCGCGGCTCGCCGCCAGCCAGATCGCCCAGGTAGACCTCCCAGTTGCGCCCGTCTGCCACCCGCACAAAGACATAGTGCCGGCCATCGCTGGCCGGATAGGGGGCCCAGTTCATCTGGCCGTCAAAAGTGCGCTGCTTAAGATCGCTGCCGTCGTGTTTAATGGTGAATACCGTCATAGGCGTGGGCCAGACCTTGCCGTATTCACTGGAACGCCAGGCCCGAAACAGGATGGTCTCGTTATCCGGCAGATAGAAAGGAGCTCCCGGCTGCCAGTCCTGGGTGAAAGTTATCTGCTGCTCGTCTGTGCCATCGGGGCGCATACGCCATAAATTAAGATTGCCGTCGATCTGGCGGGTGAAAACAACCCAGTCACCCTTCGGTGAAATAGAAACCTCCGCTTCATACCACTCATTGTTGGTCAGCCGGACTATGTTCTTGCCCTCCAGATCGGAGGTGTAAAGCTCGGAGCCCTGGGGATACTCGTCTTCGCTCGCCCAATCACCCATGGGCATATCCATGTTGTCGCGCGTTGACGTCCACACAATGCGCGGCTGTTCAGGAAAAAAATAGGAACAAGCATCCTGGCCACGGTCGTTAATGCGCACAGAGGATTTACCGTCATCGGTGAAAATATAGGTGAGCGCGCCGCCAATGCTTTTGCCCGGCGGTTGCTGCGCATCCGGATCCTGGGTCTGCACAATCAGGTGGTAGTCATCAGGCGCGTAATAAGCTTCAGCCGCCGGCGGAATGTTGGGGATCTGGCGCACCGGCAGTTCCTTGCTTTTATCCGGCGCAGGACCGGTATAAACGCTGGCTGCAGAGACAGTATCTGTCTTGTTATGGCCACCACCCATGGCGATTGCGGAGAATATAAGTAATGACAAGCCCATGCTGTGCAGGCCTGAGGTGCAAACTCTGGTCATTGATTGAGCCCCCCAATTCCATCTATTGCCCGCCTCCAGTCTCCGTTAGTTTCCGCCAGCGAGCAAGCATTGCGCCCCCAGGCTATGGTGCCAAGCCGATTTCTCGCAAAGACGACCAGACTGGTGCCGGCTCTCCCTGAACCTATGGGCCCAGCAGACGGGCCTCACGAAGCCTTAGTGCATCGGCCGGATAGGCCTGCTCGGAAACGGTCCTGGAATGCTGGTCAAACCAGTTCTTAGCCACTGCTTGACCTGGAGACAGCACATGATCGTGAACATAAATGATCCACAGCCGACTGCCCGGCAGATAATTCTGGAAATAGGTTTCCAGACAACTATCCGGCTCATTAGTACAAGTGGATAAAACTCTAGACAATTCCACCCGAGTGGTCGCAGCCAGCCTGCTTTTACGATCGTAATACTCAACGAGTGCTCGGCCGAAGCGGCCTTCTTCAAGAAAAAGAATGGCATCTTCCGGTCCGGCACGACGCTGCAAGTCCAGCGAAAGAGACCGGTAGTCTTCTTTTGAACTGTAGCGAAATGCATAGAATGTATTCGCACATGAGATGACGAGATTCACTGCAATCAGCAGCCAGACCAGCGAGGAGCTTCTGGTCAGGCCCTGAACTGATGCACTCAGAAGCAAGACAAAGCCAATGGATACGGGCAGCAGTACACGATTCAGATACATTGGCGCGATAAGAATGCTTAGCACGTAGACAGCGAGTATTGGCAAAATCACTGCAAGTATTGCTGTCGCAGCCGCCCACCCGCGAGAACTCCTGCCGGCGCGCCAGATCCCAATGCCGACGAGAAGAATGACGGGGATGCTCATCAGGATTACACCTGACCCTTCTGCAAGACCGATTCCCGTCAGCTTGTCCACGATCCCCGTAACGGGTATCCGTTCAAACATCAGCGTGGTTAAGATCTTTTCTATGCTGGTCAGCGCCGGAGGCGTAATCCAGGCAATGTTATCGAGTCGAAGCGCCGACTGACTCAGAACAAGCAGCCACGGAAAATAAATCAGGGCAACGGCCCCGTTGGCGACCAGGAATGGTCGCCAGGCCGACCCCTGCAGTGGCCGGGGCAAGATGAAGGGAAACAGACTGGCGACAATGGCGACGTAAACAATGCCGATTCCCTGGGTATAGGCAAGGAGAACCGCGGCCACCGTATACCCCAGCCAGTGCCGGCGTCCTCCCCCTCGCGCCGCGGCCACCAGGGCCCAAAGCATGCTGGCATACAGAAAGACCAGCAGCGCGTACATTCTGGCTTCCTGCGAGTAAATAATATGGAAGGCCATGGTTGCCATGAACGCCGAGGCCAGCAAGCCGGCATTGATGCCGAACATACGTTTACCGAGAGCAAAAACGACAGGGATCGTGGCGACTGCCGGGATCACCGAAAGTAATCTGAGCCAGTATTCCGACTGACCGAATTGCCGCCAGCCATTCATCAAGGCGTAATACAAAGGCGGATGGTTATCAGCAATCCAGTTCTGGTAGCCGCCTTGAGAAAACACCAAGGTCGCGCCCTCGTCGTACCAGAGACTCAGCGCGTCAAGGCGGTAAAGACGCAACCAGAGGGCAAGCAAGACGATTGCCGCGAGCACCGCATAAGCAATCCGCGAACCGGGCTTTGCAGGTGTTGTCGTCGCGGTGAATTGCCCGCCGGAGGTGTCGTTCGTTGTCATGGCAATAGTCTACCGATCTGCAGCTTGTTCAGGACATGGCAAGCGGGGGTAGTTTAGGGGCACGGCGACTAGGCATTGCGTGACACGAATGGTTAATGGAAAAATCTGTCAGCGTTTTTGCGTTAGCATCTGTTAACAGCATGGCCCAGACACCCCCCAGCTTCCTTAGCTTCGCCTTCCGACCGTTCTTCCTGTACAACTGCTTGTTTACCATTGGCAGCATGAGCATCTGGATAGTCCAGCTGCATGGTTTCAGCGTCTTTGGAATGGGCAGCCCCGACCCTTTGTGGCACGCGCATGAAATGCTATTCGGTTTCGTGATGGCGGCCATTACCGGTTTCTCATTGACGGCGGTATCGACCTGAACCGGGAGACCGCCGGTACAGGGCCTGACACTTGCCACGTTACTGCCTGCCTGGCTATTGGGCAGAGGCGCCCTGCTGTGGGTTACCAGTCTGCCTGCCTGGCTAAGCATGTCCCTGGACCTGCTGTTTCCCGTGGGGCTTGGCCTGGTGTTCGCGCGTGAGGTCATCGCCGGTTCCAGCCCGCGCAATCTGCCGATCGTTGCCATTATTCTGCTGCTGGCGGCGCTCAATCTCAGCTATCACCTGGGCGGCACAGATCAATCGGGTGAGACACAAAGTCTCGCACTTTACCTGGCATTGCATACCGTGCTGCTGCTGGTTACCGACGTGGCGGGGCGTATTGTCCCCAGCTTCACCGCTAACTGGTTGCGCGCACGGGGTCAGACACAGCTACCCAGGACAGTCCGGGTGCTTGAGCCTTTGGTTATAGGCGCAACCATTGCGACCGGCATCACGGCAAGTGTCGGGACTGCCCCGCCTCTCACCGCGATACTTGCTTTCGCGGCCGCGATTTTGCATGCGCTGCGACTGGCCCAATGGCGAGGACTTGCTACCACGGGTGAGCCACTGCTATTCATTCTGCATGTGGCCTACAGCTGGTTCCCGGCAGGCTATGCCTTGCTCGCATTATCCCCAGTCACCTCATGGCTGCCCGCCACCGCCGCGGTGCACGCGCTGGCTATGGGCGTCATCGGCAGCATGATCCTGGCTGTGACGACCCGCGTGTCGCCGGGACATACAGGCCGGCCGCTGCAGGCGGCAAGGCTGACCGTTGTCGCTTACTGTTTGTTTAGCCTGGCGGTGGCCGCAAGAGTCATCGGCCCACTAATGGGCAATGCCTATATGAGCTGGATCGACATGGCGGCAACCGGCTGGATAGCAAGTTTCGCGCTATTTTGCTGGGTGTACTGGCCGATACTCACCAGGCCAAAAATCGCCGGCTGAATTGCCTGCTGGTAAACGGACCACGCCGTTTTCCCTGGCGCCCAGCCGACGCATCAGAACTCCGGTATCCCCTGATAAGAAAACGGCGGCGTAATGTACGCCGCCGTTTCCAATTCTCACGGGCCATGAAAAGTTTTCTCAGCCTTACGATAACCTGGCACGCAGTGCCAATTTTGCTTTCTGTCAGCTGTCTTTTCGGTGACCTTTTACCGCCGGACTCAAAGCAAGTCAAAGCGGTCCAGGGTCATCACCTTGGTCCACGCATCAACAAAGTCCAGTACGAAAATTTCCTGGCCATCATCAGCGGCATAGACTTCTGCGACCGCGCGCAGCTCAGAGTTCGAACCAAAGATGAGGTCTGCCGAGGTCGCCTGCCACTTGAGTTCACCGGTCTCCCGATCACGGCCTTCATAAATGCCCGCTGACGCAGATGACTTGGACCACTTGGTCGACATGTCGAGCAGGTTCACGAAGAAGTCGTTACTCAAGGTGCCGGGCTGGTCAGTTAAGACGCCATCGGCAGACTGGCCGGCATTCGCGCCCAGGGCCCGCATACCACCGATCAGAACGGTCATTTCCGGCACGTTCAGTGTCAGCAGGTTGGCTCGATCGACGAGCATCTCCGGCGGCGATCTGCGGTTATCGGCAGCGAAGTAATTACGAAAACCATCCGCGGTCGGCTCAAGCACCGCAAAAGATTTCACGTCGGTCTGCGCCTGGGATGCATCCGTCCGCCCTGGCGTGAATGGCACCTGCACGTCCTGGCCGGCGTTCTTTGCGGCCTGCTCAATGGCTGCGGCACCGCCCAGAACAATCAGATCGGCGAGGGATACTTGCTTGCCGCCCGATTTCCCACGGTTGAAATCTTTCTGGATTTTCTCCAGACGCTTCAACACCTTCGCCAGTTCAGCCGGATTGTTGACGGCCCAGTCTTTCTGCGGGGCCAGGCGAATTCGTGCCCCGTTTGCGCCACCGCGCATATCAGTACCGCGGAAAGAAGAGGCTGACGCCCAGGCAGTCCTGACAAGCTCGGGTATGGTCAGCCCGGAATCAAGAATCTCTGCCTTCAGCTTTGCGATATCGCCTGAGCCAATTAACTCATAATCAACGGCGGGAACAGGATCCTGCCAAATGAGTTCCTCAGCGGGAACTTGGGCGCCAATGTAGCGCGCCCGCGGACCCATATCGCGATGCGTAAGCTTG
>Ga0316187_10003544_pt1 | contig 13548 bp, 18 predicted proteins | sample CroRivburrow1_MG_FD_204927 | JGI IMG/M metagenome (GOLD analysis project Ga0316187, IMG submission 204927) | Coastal sediment microbial communities from Maine, United States - Cross River worm burrow 1 | ecosystem: Environmental > Aquatic > Marine > Coastal > Sediment | place: USA: Maine...
TCAGGGTCCCCTCATTGAGGACTCCGCCACCGCCGCCTTCCTCGTTGCCATGCAGGATCGCCAGGCGACGCAAGCGCAAGACGACCTCCGGCGCGGTGACATGGAAAAGCCGCTGCTGGTCGTTGCCGTCAATACGTGCGTAGCCGAAATCGTTGCCGTTGTCGGTGAGGTCGGTCGCCGGATCGTTGCTGCGGATCAGGATATTGTCGAGATCGGTGAAGGCACCCGCCGTTCCCTCGATCGTTACGCTCTCGGTGATGTCGAGATCGCGAATCGACTGGTTGACGCCGGTGGCACTCTCATTGCCGGCCCGGGTCAAATGGTAGCGCCCGGCCGAAAGCCGGATGAGGTCATTACCGGGATTGGCGTTGGCCTCCATCACCGCGGCGCGCAGCGAACAGCCCAATCCGCTCGTCGGACCTGCGAAAGCGCCGCCCTCCGGCGGGCCGAAATTACCCAGGCACGAGCCATCGCCGGGATTAAAGTCGGGGAAGTCGTCAAACCTGTTGACGATGAAGGTCTGGGCAAAATTGTCGACAAAATCATCGCAGGCGTCGGGCAGGCTGGTCACCTGATGGGTGAAACTGCCGGCCTGCGGAAATCTTTCGGTATCGTCGCCGAACAGCGTCTGGGTCGTGACGTCGACCGAGAACTCGACAACGCCCGCACAGGCCTGCACAGGTGTCGTCACCTCGTAGCTGTCACTACCCACTGGCGCCATCGGCGCGATACCGGCATCGGGTGAATTGAACTCCACTTCCTCGACCGTTGCGTTCGACAGGACCTCGACCCGGAAGGTTTGCGCATTGACCGGTGGATCATAAACAAACGGTGAGGACGTCTCGTCGGATACTTGAACAGTACAGGCCGAGACCAGGCCCAATGCGGTGGCGCAGGCTGCATAGCGTTTCATCGGTTTACTCCCCAGGAATGGGTGATTGTTGACGCGCTCCTGTTCGAGGGCGTGTATTGGTCTTGCATTTTGGTTCGTTGACAGATGGTTTATCATCGATCGCTGGGCGGTGATGTGCGGAAAAACACAGCCATCATTCAGCCCGGATCAACCCCGGTGTTTCAGAAGTACAGAGCGCCTTTTCGTCCAGCAGCAGTTTCTCCTCGCCTCGGTGGGCGCCTCCGGTCGGCAGTCACTGAGACTCGCGAATCACGTCTGCGCGGCATCCCGGCACCCGAATTCGAACAACCCCCGTTCATTGGCCCGAGTGTCCCCCACTGTGCCGGCCGTCAGGCCAGCCGCCACCGAAGCAGGATGGGCGCAGTCATCGAGAAGCAGACAGGACCCGAAAGCGGCTTCGCTATGAAGATCGTCGCGCCTGTGACGGCGCGTCGGCTGAGCCAATTCGTGGGCAATCGCGATTACCGGATCTCGGGGTTTCGCGAAGCGCGGGCCGGGGATGCGAGAGGTGGACCCCGGTGGCTGGACAGGGATCGGGGCCGGATGAGCGGGATCTTCTGCAGTAACATTCTCACCGGAGAAGGAGCAGAAGATGACTCGGAGAAAACGAGGTAATCATTCCTCGGCCTTCAAGGCGAAGGTTGCGTTGGCTGCGCGGAAGGGTGATCAGACTCTGGCGGAGTTGGCTGAGCAGTTCGACGTGCATCCCAATCAAATCCAGGATTGGAAGAAGCGCCTGCTCGATGGTGCCGAGCACGTGTTCGGTGGCAACGCGGTCGAGGCGCAGCATAATGAGCGGGAGATTGAGAAGCTGCACGCCAAGGGTGGGCAGCTGTACATGGAGAACGATTCCCTGTCAAAGTTTCTCGGGCGCGACCGGTGAGCGAGCGCGGAGCTCAGGTTCGGAGCGCTCACGAACTGACCAAGCCGCGGGGCTGCGAGTTGCCCGGCCTGTCGCGTTCGACAGCGTACTAACAGCCCGAGCCAGTCAATGAGGCCGATCTGGCGTTAATGCGGATTAAGGAGCCTCCGATCTATTCGTGAACGTGCATCTTGGGACTGAAATGCACCGCTTCATCGTTGCAAATCTTGGCAATAGAACGACTATGACCCGCGATCTGCCCCGCGTTCCGCCCCTTGAATCTGCACATTTCACCCTCCAAATCTGCTTCGTCCAGAACGAATCAGAGGCTCCTTAACGACGAAATTCACCTGCATTATCCGTTTTACGGCAGCCGGCGTATCCGCGATGAACTCAACACTCAGACCCATACGGTCAGCCGCAAGAAGGTCCAGCGCCTGATCCGTCAGATGGGACTCAGGGCGCTGTATGGCCTGCTGCGGTGACGGACCAAGGCTGGAGACGCTGGGGGCGGTGAAGATACTTCGTCAGCACTTCCCGCAACGGAAGATCCACCTCATCGACGTAGTGAAATCAATGACACTTCAGCCGCGGAGCGAGCGCCCCCACGGCATCTCCGACAAAGACTTCGACGCACTCTTCACCCGGGACAATCCCGTCATTTTTGCCTTCCACGGCTATCCCTGGTTGCTCCACCGTCTGACCCACCGCCGCACCAATCATTATCATTTGCACGTACGCGGATACAAGGAAAACGGCACCACCACATTATTCGACATGGCAGTACTGAGTCATCTAGACCGTTTACATCTGGCTGGCGATGTGATGGACCGTGTGCCGAGCCTGGATTCACGCGCTGCCTAGGCCAAGCAGTTTCTGCGCGGCAGGCTGCTCGATCACAAGGCTTACATCGATAAACGCGGTAAATTAAAGATATGCTGAAAATCCGCAATTGGCGATGGAAGGGTTTTACCTCATGACCACCGCTGCTTGGCAGAAACCGTTGTACGCAATCTGGGTCTGGGTCGCGTCGATGCCGACGTGTTGCCGAGAGAAAGGCTAAGTGGGCGGTGCTGTCCAAGGCGTGGCCTGGCGGCACCTCTTTGGGGCTGGATTCGGTTTCACGGTGGCGGTCTTTCTCACTCGGCGGGTGTTTGCGGGCAAATGCTTGCCAGTGGACATAACCTTCGTGCGCGCTCTCACCTCAACATGTGCAGGCTGATCCATGAATAGGTTAATACGCCTCTGGGGCAATCTGCGGTCGAGCTTTTGGTTTGTGCCTTCGCTGGTCGTCGGGGGCAGCATTATTGTCGCGTTGGCATTGATCGAAACAGACTCCGTTTGGGGCGACCATTTGCGGGCCCAGTGGCCACGCCTGTTCGGGACCGAGGCGGAAGGCGCACGCCAAATGTTGTCGGCGCTTGCCGGTTCAATGATGTCCGTCATGAGCATCACGTTCTCCATGACGCTGTTGGCACTCACGCTGGCTTCGAGCCAATACACCTCTCGCATCCTGCGGAACCTCATGCGCAGCGGTGTCACACAGGGCACGCTTGGGATCTTCGCCGGCATTTTCACTTATTGCCTTATCGTTCTGCGCTCCATTCGCGGCGGCGAAGCGGAATTTGTTCCAAGCCTGGCGGTGCTTTTCGCGCTGCTTCTGGCGCTCGCGGGCGTCGTCGTCCTCATTTTTTTTATTCATCACATTGCCTCGTCAATCCAGGCTGCCAGCATCGTTGCCTCTGCCGCGCACGATACCATCGCGGCCATTGATCGGCTGTTTCCGGAAAAGCTGGGCCACGGATCCGGTGAAGACGAAGGCCAGGACCAGGTGCTTCGGTCTCTGGATGAAAGAACCTGGTACGCCGTGCCGGCAGCCGTGAGCGGCTACGTACAGAGCGTGGATAATGATGCCCTTCTGAGCTTCGCACGGGACGACAAGACCATCGTGCGGATGGAACGCGGGATCGGCGCATTCGTTGTGCAGAATACCGCGTTGGTATCGCTCGCCCTGACGTACCCGCCGGATCAAGAGATGATTGATGCCCTGAATGGGGCTTACAGCATCAGCCGCCATCGCACGATTGAGCAGGACCCCGCTTTCGGTATCAGGCAAATCGTCGATATGGCATTGAAGGCACTTTCGCCCGGTGTCAATGACTCGTCGACGGCCGTGATGTGCGTGGATTATCTGACGTCGATTCTGGCTCGGCTGGCCTGCCGGCAATTCCCGCCATCACACCGCTATGATGGAGAGGCGCTGCGTGTGATCACCATAGCCCCGACCTTTGAAGGCATGCTGGCCGAGGCGTTCGACCAGATTCGGGGTAGCGCCGAAGGCAATGTCGCCATCATGGCGCGTATGCTCGGCGCCATTCATACTATCGTCGGCATGACGGTCAGCCCGGACCTCAGACGAGCGCTCGACGAACAGGCGCAATGGATTGCCGAGCTGGCTGATCGCACCATCAAATCCGCGCATGATCGCGCGCGGATCGAAAGGCGGCTGATGCACATAGACGAAGCGCTCGAAGCCGAGCCTGCTTTATGCCCAGGGGAAGACAAGGCTTAGTTTTGTGAAACCGAATCGGGAAATGGAAGAAATCCCCCGTTTATCGAATTGCGGCGCGGTCGTCTCGGTGCGCGGCAGCGTCGTGGATGTGCGGTTCGATGGACAATTGCCGCCGATATACACGGTGCTGCGCGCGGGAGCGGAGAAACAGATCGTCATTGAAGTACTGGCGCAACTGGACACGCATCGGGTGCGCGGGATTGCCTTGACACCCACCCAGGGCCTGGCGCGCGGCATGGCGGTGGAGGACACGGGAGGGCCGTTGCAGGCGCCGGTGGGCAAGGAAATTCTCTCGCGCATGTTCGACGTCTTCGGCAACACCATCGACCGCGAGGCGGCGTTGGCCGATATCCAATGGCGTTCCGTGCATCGGGCGCCGCCGCCGCTGGCACGGCGTTCCACCAAGTCTGAAGTTTTCGAAACGGGCATCAAGATCATCGATGTGCTGATGCCGCTGGAGCGCGGCGGTAAAGCAGGCTTGTTTGGCGGGGCGGGCGTGGGCAAGACGGTGTTGCTCACCGAGATGATCAACAACATGGTCGGGCAACACGAAGGCGTGAGTATTTTTTGCGGCATTGGCGAACGTTGTCGCGAAGGCGAGGAGCTTTACCGCGACATGAGCGCGGCGGGTGTGCTGCAAAACATGGTGATGGTATTTGGCCAGATGAACGAACCCCCTGGTGCGCGTTTCCGCGTCGGCCATGCGGCGCTGACCATGGCAGAGTATTTTCGCGACGACGAGCACCGCGATGTGCTGCTGCTTATCGACAATATTTTTCGTTTCATCCAGGCCGGTATGGAAGTGTCCGGCCTGATGGGGCAGATGCCGTCGCGCCTGGGTTATCAGCCGACCATGGGCACCGAGTTGTCGCAGTTGGAAGAGCGCATCGCCAACACCGATGCCGGCGCCATCACCTCGATCCAGGCGGTGTATGTGCCGGCGGACGATTTCACCGATCCGGCGGCGGTGCATACCTTCTCGCATCTGTCCGCCTCCATCGTGCTCTCGCGCAAGCGGGCGAGTGAAGGCCTTTATCCGGCCATCGACCCGTTGCAGTCCAGTTCCAAGATGGCCACCCCGGGGGTCGTCGGCGAACGGCATTACGGCGTGGCGCAGGAAATCCGACGCACGCTCGCGCAATACACGGAACTCAAGGACATCATTGCCATGCTCGGCCTGGAGCAGCTTTCGCCGGCGGACCGCAACGTGGTCGCCCGTGCCCGCCGCCTGGAGCGCTTTTTCACCCAGCCCTTTTTCACGACCGAGCAGTTCACCGGCCTCAAAGGCAAGCTCGTCAGCCTTGAAGACGCGCTGGACGGCTGTGAGCGTATCCTGCGCGATGAATTCAAGGACTACCCGGAGAGCGCGCTGTACATGATCGGGTCGGTGGACGAAGCGAAGAAAAAGGCGAAAACCGACCGGCCCCCGGATCCAGCCAAGCCTGAATCAACGGCCGTGGCTGCGGTCGATGGCCATGAATCTTAAGATCCTCTTGCCCTTCCAGATCTTCGTCGAGCAAGCCGGCGTGTCGCGCATTGTCGCGGAGACGCCCGGGGGATCGTTCGGACTCCTGCCACAGCGGCTCGATTGTGTGGCGGCGCTCACGCCGGGCATTCTGACCTACGAAGCCGACGACGAAGGCGAGGTCTACGTGGCGGTGGATGAAGGGGTGCTGGTCAAGACCGGGCGGGACGTGCTTATTTCGGTGCGCCGGGCGTTGGGCGGAACGGACCTCGGCCAATTGCGCGATGCGGTGGAACAGGAGTTTCTGACCCTGGACGCGCACGAGGAAAGCGTTCGCTCGGTATTGGTGAAAATGGAAAGCGATCTGATCCGCCGCATGGCAGGATTTCACAATGACTGACGAAGTCCGGAATAAGCCTTCGAAGCCGAAGCCGTCGCTCAGTCAGGAGGTCGGTGCGAAGGCGGCGCGCAAGCTAAAGGCGCAGCGCAACGCGCCGGCGGGCATCTGGTTCGGCTTGGGCATGATGGGGCTGATCGGCTGGTCGGTCGCGATTCCGACGCTGCTCGGTGCGGCATGCGGAATGTGGTTGGACACGCACTATCCGGGCGGCCGCTCCTGGACGCTCGCACTGTTGGTGGCTGGGCTTGTCATCGGTTGTTTCAATGCCTGGCATTGGGTCGCCAAGGAAGAGAAGGCCATGCAGGAGCAACAGGAGGACGATGATGGATGAAATCGTGACACTGGTGTCGGCGGGCGTGGCGGGTCTGTTGCTCGGCGGAATCTTCTTCGGCGGCCTGTGGTGGACGGTGCGCAAGGGCGTGTCGGTAAAACGGCCGGCGCTGCTTTTTATGGTCAGCTTGGTGTTGCGGACCGCTGTCACCGTCGCGGGCTTTGCGGTTGTCGGCGACGGTCATTGGCAGCGGCTGCTGGCCTGTCTGCTCGGATTCGCCATCGCGCGTTTCATGGTCACACGGCTTGCCCGCCCGCCGGTCGAACACTACGCCGCGCCGGCGAAGGAGACCGGTCATGCGTCTTAGCCCCGACGAGATGATCTTCTGGCAGTACGGTTTTCTCAAGCTCAACGCGACCATCCTTTTCACCTGGTTACTCATGCTGGTGCTGGTCGTCGGCTCGATGCTCGTCACCCGCCGACTGTCCAAGGGATTGGAGCGCTCCCGCTGGCAGAATCTGCTGGAGGTGGTCGTCACCAGCATCGAGAAGCAGATCGAAGAGGTCGGCCTACGCCAGCCACGCAAGTATCTGGACTTTCTCGGCACCCTGTTCCTATTCGTCGCCCTCTCCGCGCTGTGCACCGTGTTTCCCGGCTTCCAGCCGCCGACCGGCTCGCTCTCGACCACGGCGGCCCTGGCGCTCTGCGTGCTGGTCGCCGTGCCGCTGTTCGGCATCGAGGGGCGGGGCCTGGGCGCTTATCTCAAGTCCTACATGGAGCCGACGATCATCATGCTGCCGTTCAACCTCATCAGCGAGGTTTCGCGCACGCTGGCCCTGGCGGTGCGCCTGTTTGGCAACATGATGAGCGGAGCGATGATCATCGGCATCCTGTTGAGCATCACGCCCTTCGTCTTTCCGATCGTCATGACCGTACTCGGCCTGCTTACCGGGATGGTGCAGGCCTATATCTTCTTCGTTCTGGCCGCGGTGTACATCGCGGCCGCCACGCAAATTCGCCAGCCGAAATCCGAACCAGTGAACCCACCAAGCAACCCCGCATAGGAGACATCATGGACAGTATGACAATCATTGCGGTTGCATCCATCGTCACCGCCGGTCTGACTATCGCCATTGGGGTGATCGGCCCTTCGCTCGGCGAGGGGCGCGCGGTCGCCACCGCGCTGACCTCGCTGGCGCAGCAGCCCGACGCCTCCGCCACCATTACCCGCACCTTGTTTGTCGGTCTGGCGATGATCGAGTCCACGGCCATCTACTCCTTCGTGGTCGCGATGATCCTGATCTTCGCCAACCCGTTCTGGAATCACGCTATCGCTCAGGTTGCCGGGAAATAGCCATGCTGATCGACTGGTTCACCGTCGGTGCGCAGTTGCTCAACTTCCTCGTCCTGGCGTGGTTGCTGAAGCGCTTTCTATACCGACCCATCCTCGATGCCCTTGACGCGCGGGAACAGCGGATCGCCGCCGAGCTCGCTGACGCCGACGCAAAAAGGGCCGAGGCCAACAAAGAGCGCGACGAGTTCCAGCACAAGAACGAGGCATTCGAGCAGCAGCGCGCGGCACTCCTGAGCAAGGCGACAGATGAGGCGAAGGTCGAGCGTGCACGGCTCCTGGACGAAGCGCGGCAGGCCGCCGATGCCTTGAGCACCAAGCGACAGGAAACGCTGAGAAACGAAGCCCATAACCTCAATCAAGCCATCAGTCGGCGGACCCAGCAGGAGGTGTTCGCCATCGCGCGCAAGGCACTGTCCGATCTCGCTACTACGGGTCTGGAAGAACGCATGGGCGAGGTATTCATGCGCCGCTTGCGAGCGCTGGACGACCAGGCCAAGGAGGATTTCGTCAAGTCCCTGAACACGGCCACCGAACCCGCGCTCGTGCGCAGCGCGTTTGACATGCCCGCGGAGCAACGCGCGGCGATACAAAATGCGCTCAACGAAACCTTCTCGGCTGAAATCCGGGTCAAGTTCGAGACCGAGCCTGATCTGGTCAGCGGGATCGAACTCACCACGAATGGACAAAAGATGGCTTGGAGTATCGCGGATTACCTTGCGTCGCTGGAAAAGGGCGTCGACGAACTGCTGAAAGCGCAATCCAGGCCTGAAGCCAAAGCCGGAACAATGCGTCCATGAACAGGGTGCCTAAGAGCCTCCAGGACGCTTTCGATGGCGCTTTCGCAGGGATAAGCCAAGCGCGAGAGGCATTCACGTCGCAACTGAAACCACGGGAAGTCGGAACGATCACCAGCGTCACCACCGGCATCGCAAAAGTCTCCGGTCTCCCCAGCGTGGGTTCCGAGGAGGTGTTGAAGTTTCCCGGCGATATATATGGCATCGCATTCAACGTCGACGAAGGCGAAATTGGTGTCGTTTTGCTGGGTGACTACTGGCACTTGCAGGCGGGCGACGAAGTCGAATGCAGCGGGCACGTGGTGGATGTGCCGGTGGGGGACGGGTTGGTCGGGCGCATCATCAACCCGATGGGGCGGCCGCTGGATGGCAACGGCCCTGCGGTTTCCAGCGCACGCCTGCCGGTCGAACGCCCCGCCGCGCCGATCATGGACCGCGCGCCTGTCACCGTGCCTTTGCAGACCGGTATCAAGGTCATCGATGCTCTGATCCCCATTGGGCTCGGCCAGCGCGAGTTGATTCTCGGCGACCGCCAGACTGGCAAGACCGCGGTGGCGCTCGACACGATACTCAACCAGCGCGATCAAGATGTGCTGTGTGTGTATTGCGCCATTGGGCAGCGCGCGTCCGGTGTGGCCAAGGTGATCGCCACCCTTCGCGAAAAGGGCGCGATGGATTACACCATCGTGGTCGTCACCGAAGGCAACGATCCGCCCGGCCTCGCCTATATCGCGCCTTACGCCGCGACCAGCATCGCTGAGCATTTCGTGGAGCAGGGCCGCGACGTGCTGATCGTCTACGACGACCTTACGCATCATGCGCGCGCCTATCGCGAGCTGTCCCTGCTGTTGCGAAGACCACCCGGCCGGGAGGCCTTTCCCGGCGACATCTTTTATATCCACTCGCGGCTGCTGGAGCGGGCAACCCACTTGCGCTCGGAGCTCGGTGGCGGATCGCTGACCGCGCTGCCGATTATCGAAACCGAGGCGGAGGACATTTCCGCCTATATCCCGACCAACCTGATTTCCATCACGGACGGGCAGATCTACCTCTCGCCGTCGCTGTTCGAATTGGGCGTGCTGCCTGCGGTAGACGTCAGCAAATCCGTTTCGCGCGTCGGCGGCAAGGCGCAACGTGCGGCCTACCGCGCGGTCGCGGGCGACCTCAAGCTCGCCTATGCCCAGTTCGAGGAACTCGAGACCTTTGCCCGGTTCGGCGCCCGTCTGGATGAAGGCACGCGCAAGATCATCGAGCACGGACGTCGAATCCGCGCCTGCCTCAAGCAGCCGGAATTCGCCCCGGTGTCGGTGCCCGCACAAATAGCCATCCTGCTCGCGGTGACCGCAGGGTTCTTCGACAAGGTATCGCTTGAGCGGATGACGAACGCCGAGCAAGCCGTGCGCATGGCGGCGGCGGACATCCCGGGCGATGTGATAGAGCGATTGGGTACCGCCGAGCAATTGAGCGATAAGGATCGCGAAACGATCATCGACATTGCCCACCAAGCGCTCGTTCGCTTCCAGCCAAAGCCTGAACCCGGGCCCGATGCGGCAGCGAAAGAGAAAGCATGAGCAACACCACAGCGAGCCTGCGTCGAAAGATCGGCAGCGCCGGAGATCTCCAATCGGTCGTGCGCACGATGAAAGCCCTGGCCGCCTCGAACATCGGACAATACGAGAACTCGGTGCGCGCATTGGGCGACTACTATCGCAGCGTGGAGATGGGGTTGAGCATTTGTTTTCGTGAAATCGCGCCGGCGGCGCAGGTTGAAATCAAGGCGCATCCCGGAGAAGGGGCCATAGGCGCGGTCGTGTTCGGCTCGGACCAGGGGCTGGTGGGCCGGTTCAACGATGTGGTGGCCGATTATGCCCTGAAGACCCTCGCCGCGCTGCCAGGAAAACCCCTGGTCTGGGCCGTCGGTGAGCGCGTAAATGCCCGCTTGGCGGACGCAGGCCTGCCGTTGGAGGGCCACTTCACCGTACCAAACTCGGTCAAGGCCATCACGCCGCTGGTCGGACAGATTCTGGTGGAGAGTGAGGCGCGCTACAGCCAGGGTGCAATCAGCGAACTCCGTCTTTTCTATAACCGCCCCATGTCCGGCGCGATATATGCGCCCGTCCCGCAGCGGCTGCTGCCGCTGGACGAAACCTGGCGACGCCAACTCGCCGAGCTTCCCTGGCCGACAAGGAGCTTGCCGGAAGTCATGGGCGGCGAAACCGAGACCTTGCGGGCGCTCGTCCGCGAGTATCTCTTCGTCTCCCTGTTCAGGGCATGCGCGGAATCCCTTGCCAGCGAGAACGCGAGCCGCCTGGCGGCGATGCAGCGCGCCGAGAAAAACATCGGGGAGTTGCTGGAGAACCTCAACGGGTCATTCCACCGTTTGCGCCAGAGTGGCATCGACGAGGAGCTGTTCGACGTGATTTCCGGCTTCGAAGCGCTGAGCGCCAAGGCGAATTGAGATTGCAACTGGCAGCTATCACAAGCTCCTTGCGTCATTGGCCAGGACCGACCTGGTCGTGCTCCATGATCTTGGCAGCGGGCAACTCACCGACGAACACCGCCGGGATCCACTGGAGCTGCTCAAGGATCGTTACGCACTGCGCTCCACCCTGGTCACCAGCCAGTTCCCGGTCGATCGCTGGCATGAGCCGATCGGCAATCCCCCCCCGCCGACGCCATTCTGGATCGCTTGGGTGGTGCCGATGCGGTGGTGGGCGCCGGTGGGTGCCGCCAATCAATGCCATTGGATTCGAGCAGGGCGATTAGGCGCGCGTTTTCGACGCGTAGCTTTTTCGGCTCATTGGATTCGTTCGACATTGAGCGTCCTCGCGGGTCTACGCAGCTTCGCCAACGAGAACTTCTAATGGGATGCCAAGGCCTGCATGAAGTTTTCGAATCATTTCGAGCGAGAGGCCGCGTTTACGGTTGAGAACCTCGGACACACGATGACGGGGTCCGATATACGCTTCCAGATCTCTGCGCTCCAGGCCTTGCTGCTCCATCCGAAAGAGTATGGCTTCCACCGGATCTGCGGCGTTCACCGGAAAGTAATTCTGCTCATAGACGTCGACCAGCGTGGCAAGTACGTCCAACTCATCGCCATCGTCCGTACCCGGTTTCGCTGACATGAGCACCTCTAAGCGGCTAAGCGCTTTCTCGTGGTCTCACTTGGTCTTAATCGGGCGAATATCCATCAGATGGTCTCCGGATCAATTCGATCGTACTCGGCGTGGGTGCCGATCAACTTGATATAAATAATCCGAAAGTCGTAGTTCACGTGCGTTATCAAACGGTATTTGTTGCTGCCAATATTGAAGATGACTCGATGGTCGGCTGGAAAACTTGCGTGTCTATATCGGCGCCTTATTGCCTGTGAATTGTTCCAATTCGCAGCCTGCGCCTCGGCAAACCATGCCTTCAAGGGTCGCTCGGAATCTGGATGGCGCTCCCAGAGGGTCCGGAGCGTGCGTCTGGCGATAATCCGCATGCCAGTAAGCGCAGCATGTTCCCGAAATGGGAACAATATCCCTGACTGTGGACGAAACCCGATACGGCAAGGCCTTGGAAAGGTCGGCGCAGGATGAACTGCGGTCCGCAACCCAGTGAAACGGAATCGTGGTCAGCGTGGAAACGCCGATAAAAAAAGCCGCGATATATCAAGGCTTAAATGGCGTTATCTGGTGGAGGCGGCGTCTTCTTTATTTCTAAGACAATCAGCGCCTACATCCCGATATTCGCCAAATATCCCCGAGAACACCCCCCGCGTTTCGTGATAGGGACAGTGACAATTTACGGCTGTTCCCTGCTTCTCCTGTAGGGGCGTCACAACCAGCCATCCCCGTTCATGCTGCTCGGTTTCCCACTCGCTGAGCTTCTCCAACGTATCGGGAAATTTTCTCACCATCAATCCCAGAAGGGTGTGCGAGCAGCTGGGTTCAGTTTATTCTCTTCCGCATCGATAATATGAATATTTCATATTCCATTGGGAGAGTGGCATGGGCACGACCCGTAAAACCATTGCGGTAACCGATCAGCAGGACGCGTGGATCAAGGCGCAGATTGAGACCGCCGGCTTCACCAACGACAGCGAATACATCCGCGACCTGATTCGCCATGACCAGACGCGCCAAGCAGAGCTCAAGGCGATCCGCATGGAATTGATCAAGGGCGAAAAGAGCGGGGCACCCCGTCCTTTTGACGCGGACGCATTCAAAGAGAACATGAGTGCCAAACATGCCAAGCGTGCGCACTGAATATCGCTTAACTCCCGGGGCCGAGCGCGATCTGGAATTCATCTGGCTCGACACCTCTGAAGCATCGGGACGTGAACAAGCTAACGGCTATACGGATGACCTCGCCAACGCTTTTTCGCAGCCGGCTCATAACCCGAAACTGGGAATGCGTTGCGAGGACATTCGACGAGGGTACCGTCGGTTCCGTGTCGGGCGACATGTTGTCTACTATCGAATGAGCAATTTCGGAATTGCTGTCGTTCGAGTCTTGGACAAACGCATGCTGCAGACGCGGCATCTGCAGGGCGCCACATAAATGGATTTCTCTACCCTCGATAGCCTACGTCAGAATCACCCGGCGTGGCGGCTGTTGAACTCGCCGCACGCTGCTCTGATCGTGAGCTTTCTCCATCGCGTTTTCGTCCTGCCCAACGAGCGGTTGATCGCCCAGGCGGACCTGGCCGAGGCCCTCGAGGACGAGCTGTTCTCGCTGCGTGAAAGCCAGGGTGACGAAGCGTTTCCGAAGTCTGCGCTGGAATACCTCAATGACTGGGCGGACGCTGACAAGGGCTGGTTGCGCAAGTTCTACCGCCAGGGTTCCGACGAACCCTATTTCGACCTGACGCCGGCCACCGAGCAAGCGATCGGCTGGCTTGGCAGTCTGACGGCGCGCGCCTTCGTCGGT
>Ga0316187_10003548_pt1 | contig 13546 bp, 14 predicted proteins | sample CroRivburrow1_MG_FD_204927 | JGI IMG/M metagenome (GOLD analysis project Ga0316187, IMG submission 204927) | Coastal sediment microbial communities from Maine, United States - Cross River worm burrow 1 | ecosystem: Environmental > Aquatic > Marine > Coastal > Sediment | place: USA: Maine...
GATGCAAAGGTTGTTTCCGCAAAAACTACTTACCATCATTACTATGGATACACTCGAGGACACTCTGGCCGAGATGGTTCGTCGCCGTGGCTCCAGTGGTTACACGATTGTTGAGGCGCGTGGTGCCGGCTCCAGCGGCGAGGTTTCAGGCGAGCTGGATGTGGATACCAGTATAAAATTTCATGTGATCGTTCCTGCGGGCCGCATGTCGGGTATGCTGGATGATCTGGAGGAACTGCTGCGGGCAGGTCACCATATCACTGCTTTCGTTTCTGATGTGGCTGTTCTGGGGTCGGAAAAATTTGAAAAACCCCTGGTAGAGTCTGAAATGCGTTAAGACGAGGTGGTTGCAACCGGAACCATACCTTCATGACCGACACATCCTGCAGTGCAGTGTAGCAAAGGCTTATTCACATGGTTTCTTCGGACGACAACGAGTACACACCGGCAGCAGCGATGCCGGATTACCTGATACGGCACACTACATTGCGTCAGTTGCAGGTATTCGAAGCTATCGTCAGGCTCGGCAGTTTCACGCGCGCAGCGGAGGAATTGTTCCTGACCCAGCCAACCGTGTCCATGCAGATCAAAAAGCTGACAGATGTCCTGGGTTTGCCCTTGTTCGAACACGTCGGGCGTAATGTCGAACCGACCGAGGCCGGTCTTGCGCTTTATAAGTCAAGTCGTGAGTTGTTCGAAACGCTGGCAAACCTTGAGATGACAGTTGCCGATCTTAAGGGTCTTAAGGTCGGACGCCTGCGCATGGGTGTGATCACCACGGCGAAATATCTTGCGCCAGAAATTCTGGGTGAGTTCAGCCGCCTTTATCCTGGAATTGACCTTGCACTCAAGGTCACGAATCGTGAACGTATCATCGAACGTATGCATCGGAATGAGGACGACCTGTATATCATGGGTCAGGCACCCGATGATGAACTTGAGGTTGAGGCATTCCCTTTCGCGCCCAATCCATTAGTCGTCATGGCACCGCGCGATCACCCCTTGGTAGGAAAGAAAAACATTTCGCTGTCCGAGATTATCGAGCAACCGTTTATCATGCGTGAGCCCGGATCGGGTATAAGGGACGCCACGCTCCGCCTGTTTGGTGCCCAGGGTTTGCGGCCGCGGGTACGTATGGAACTTGGAAGCAATGAAGCGATCAAGCATGCCGTGGTCGGTGGGCTGGGAGTGTCGGTCCTTTCACTGCATACTTTGGCGCTGGAAGGTGCAGACGGGCCTGTAGCTATCCTCGACGTAGAACAATTCCCGATTCACCGGCAGTGGTACATTGTCTATCCCAAAGGCAAGGAGTTGTCCCTCGTTGCCCGTACCTTCCTCGAATTCGCTATCGCCAGCGAAGCCCGAATCCGTGAGCGCATGATGTCGATGTGGCCGCTGTTAATGCAGCAGCCCAAGACCCGTAAAAAACCGGCTGCCCGCAGGAAAAAGGCAGCTACGAAATAGTGACCCTCCGGCGTGCTTATCAACGCCAGGCTATAGCTCCCATTGCCAGAAACAATTAGTCACCGAGCCCGACCGCTTCCATAATCCAATCCACGTTAGAGTTGCCATTGACGGCTCACGAGGCAGGTGTTGGAAGCAATGCGGACAAACACTATCTTCAATGAAATAAATTTGCGCAGTCCTCGCGGCGATATATTCGGCGGCATAACTGCCGCCGTAATCGCCTTGCCGATGGCGCTGGCATTCGGAGTCGCCTCCGGTGCCGGCGCTGAAGCTGGACTCTACGGCGCTATTCTGGTCGGACTGTTTGCTGCACTGTTTGGTGGATCGCCGACGCTGATCTCTGAACCCACCGGGCCGATGACGGTTGTATTCACGGCGGTTATCGCCAAACTCATCGCGTCGGATCCCGTTAACGGGACCGCCATGGCATTCACCGTCGTGGTGATGGCCGGTATGTTTCAGATCCTGTTTGGCATTATGCGCCTGGGTAAGTATGTAACCCTGATGCCCTACACAGTGGTATCCGGATTCATGTCGGGTATCGGCGTCATACTCATTATTCTGCAAATCGGGCCGATCCTGGGACAGGTTTCGCCGGGCGGGGGCGTTATTGCCACCTTGAATAACCTGCCTGAATTATTGGCCGGTATGCGTGTGCAGGAGACGGTGCTTGCCCTGTTGACGGTCGCCATCCTGTTTTTTGTACCCGCAAGGCTGAAACGTTATTTGCCGCCACAGTTGCTTGCCCTGGTCGTGGTTACACTGGCATCCATTGCGGTTCTGGGTAATGCAGATATACGCCGTATCGGCGAAATTTCAACTGCGCTGCCGGAACTGAGAATGCCGGTGTTCAGTGTCGAGCAGTGGCAGGTTATGCTGCTTGATGCCGTGGTCCTGGGTATGCTTGGTTGCATCGATGCACTACTGACATCTGTAATCGCCGACAGCCTTACCCGTACCCAGCACAACTCGAACAAGGAGTTGATTGGTCAGGGCGTCGGAAATGTCATGTCGGGCCTGTTTGGCGGCCTGCCCGGTGCAGGTGCGACCATGGGTACAGTGGTGAACATCCAGGCCGGCGCACGCACGGCGCTATCCGGGGTTATAAGGGCGGGCATACTGCTGGTCGTGGTACTGTGGGCGGCCGGGCTTACAGCGGTAATACCACTGGCCGTGCTCGCCGGTATTGCGCTCAAAGTCGGCATCGATATTATCGATTGGGATTTTCTCAAGCGCGCCCATCGTCTCTCCGGGAAGGGCGCGATTATCACCTATGGCGTTATCGCGCTAACCGTGTTCGTGGATCTTATAGCGGCTGTGGGTATAGGTCTTTTTGTCGCGAATATAATGACGGTCACGCGGCTTTCCGAGTTGCAGGCAGACGATGTAAAGGCGGTGACGAATCCGCAGGAAACAGATCTGGCACTGACACCAGATGAGCGAAAAATCCTGTCCGCCGCCGCCGGCAGGGTTTTGTTATTACATTTGCGCGGCGCCATGATTTTCGGGACCTCGCGTGTAATCAGTCGCAAAAACTCCGAGGTTGAAGGCATCAGGACCCTTATTGTCGACGTCACCGACGTGGTGCATCTGGGCGTGTCGGCGGCACTGGCAATTGAGGAGGCAATTTTGGACATGATCGATGCCGGGCGTTCCGTGTATTTGGTCGCCGCGCCCGGGCAACCTCGCCAGCGATTGGAGAACATGGGGGTCCTGCAACGAATGCCGCAACAGAACGTGGTCGAAAACCGTTTGGCTGCATTGGAATGTTCGGTATATGGCGACAGATCGCCGGTGCAAGCAACCGGCACCCCGACAGACGGCATCTACAGTGTTAGATAAATCGGCGCAGGAATTTATCGACATAGTATTGAGCCTCGATCTAACCCATTAGAGTAGGTGTAAAAAAATACTGGAAGCTAACCAGATGTTCGCAATACAGGAGGATAGATGTCATGCAGTCAGATCACAGTCGCGCACCCGTCGAGAAGGTGCATTTCCTTGATGAGCTCGAGAGGCATATAGAAAACACCTTGTCGGATAACTGGATTCTGCGTGTAGAGCATACGCAGGACGTTAATCCTGTCTGCACACAATGGCAGCAATGGGAAAAAGCGCTGTATTGCGTCAAGGAGGCAAGACCTGTAATCCGCAGCATTCAGGCATGCCGGGCAACATATCCGAAGCACAGTGTTCGACTGTATGCGGAAAAGAGCAGCCCCCGGACGCGATTTATATACCCGGTGTATCGCCCGGAGGGGAATACCGGTTCCGCGCAGATGCTGCCCGGAAAATGGATTGCACAAGCAAGCCGCTTCGGCACCTGGTTGAAACCACTCCAGGCAGGCGCCATCGCAGCTCGTACCCGAATATGGCGCATTATCACCGTTATAGGTGTGTTGCTTGCCTCGCTCTTAGCCTTTGAAGAAGCAATAGCCTGACAGGACTGCCGGATACTCAATGGCCCTATAGTTTGATCTTTATCTCCTGGGCCGATGCCATCATGCGAATGGCATGCTCCAGATCAATCTGGTCGGGATTCTCGACGCTCTGCTGTTGCAGTGTTTGTACCAGCTCTTCTTGCTCAAGGGTGAAATAATAGCCGTCGCAGTCCTGGATATAAGCGGCCCAGGGGACGAATTTGGTGAGCGGGAAAAGCTGACCGGATTGCGGAGAAATGTCGATGTTCAGCCCGGCAATGAACACGACCTTCTTGCCTTTATAGGCATGCTCTTTCACGATAGTGCGAAACGTGCGGTCGAATTCTATCTGAGTGGTAATCTGGGCGGCCAGTAGATGGGGTGAGTTCGAGGTGACGATTTGTGGCATATAGTGGATCAGATTATGTTCGAGGTGATGCGTACCTTCTTTCATCTGTGGTATATCACGCCGAAAATAAAACATATCCGCTGTCAGACTGGCGCCAATTGGCTGTGGTGTGATGCCATTGAAAGCCGGCTCCCCCATTCTGTCGACAAACTCCTGCGCCGGTGAATAGATTTTCGCCGTACTCAGCATCCTCAATGGTATGGGTTGTTGCCTCGAATCAGTGGCGATAAGCTTCTCGAGACGAAGTAACAGGCTATCGTCGCGGTCCTGGCGCAGCAACTGGTTATCGACGATGATTATATTTTTGCCGTCTTCGTTATGCAGCAGAATGTTGTGGCGGGCGAATTCATATTCGTTCTGATACCAGGAAATCACCTCCTGAATTTTTCCGCAGCTTGAGCTGCATTCCATGTGAGTGGTCTGGGCGCGCCGATACGTGCCGAACACATGATTTTCCGGGTCGTAGCCGACGTGACTGGCCTGGATGATAAGCATATCCTGACCGTGTGTGGCGTGCGGTGCGTGCCTGTCTGTGGCGACGATTCCACCGACGACACCATGATTGAACGGAAAGGTACCGAAGTGTTTGGCGATCATTATGATGGGGTAGCCCTGGCTTTCATCGGAACAAAATGCACGCGACGGCATGACTTTCCCGGGAGTAAAGCCCAGCGATTTGCACCAGTTGTAGAGACGGGGCACAAACACATTGTAACGCATCATCATGTCGTGGATCGGGAAGCCTGCAGCGGGCTCCGCCGTGTTCGCGGCTAGTTCTGGCATTGGGTTTTCCCAGGGTATCGTAAAGATATTCTGATAATATTATTGTGGATTATACTCAATCACGCACAGTTATCCCATCCGACGCGATGGTTGGCTAACTAAGCTGTGCATGGCGAATTGCTGCTTAAGCGGCTACAGGCAGCTGGTAATAGACTGCGGCAGTGTGATTTCCACCGGAATTGGCTGCGGTCAGCGAGGCGGATTTTGCTTTTTTTGGACATCTTTGCGGGAGTGGTATCGTCAAGTGCAGTATGCGCGCGGTGCGAGTTGTAATATTTGCGAAAATCAGCCAGCTTTCGCTCCAGGTCACTGGCATTCCAGAAAATCGTCTGATCAAGGAATTCTCGACGAATGGTCCCGATCAGCCGTTCAATTTAACAGAAATACCCCAACATCAGGCCAGGCCAGGATTTCAAGGGTTACCAGTAGAAATTATGTGTCGTACCCAACCAGAAAGCGGTTATACAACCACTACCACCAAAGATATTGCCACAAAACGTAATCCGATCGCCGCTGCTTTCAGCGACTCGATGACAGACACGATGCCGCTGCGAGCACTGATCGAAAAATACATTGACGCGGAGATGATCGAAGCCATTGCCCGGGAGCATAACAAAGGGCGACGTCTCTATATTGGTACAGTCAATCTCGATGCTGGCCGCTCGGTGATCTGGAGTATCGGTGCCATCGCAGCCAGCGACTACCCTCAAAAAGTCGATCTGATTCATGACTTGCTTCGTGCTTCCGCTGCCATACCGATTGCGTTCCCACCCGTGGTGATTCCCGTGGAAGAAGGGGCCACCAGGCTTCATCGCGGAGCACTGAATTTTATTAGATGGATATAGAGAGAATGAAATACATACTGGCTAAGTGATGGTTGACTGGGGGAATTCATTCACCAGGTGATCAAGAACGGTAGATTTCATCCAATTTTCAGAAGCCCATATATCGAATATGTTTGAGCTTGACCTAAAAGGTAGCAGGTCTCATACCCTCTGTTGAATGTGTAGCTACGACTACGTAAGGCACCTGTTTTCCGGCAAGCGGGGACGTTGGTCCGCCAGCCTGGAGTCGATCTTCACTTCAATTCGGTCACCCATACACCGACATTGAAGCTCGCTCCCGGGGGGCCAATGAACGAGCCTGCCACTGGCGGCACTGATTCGGGTAGCCGTGCCACCGCAACGGCAATATGATCGGTGCCGACGACTTCGCCGATGGTGGGATCGAATCCTTTCCAGCCCGCGCCGGGCAGGAACACTTCGGCCCAGGCATGGGTAGCACCGAAATTGGCGGTGGACGGTGCCGCATGCAGGTAACCGCTGACGAAACGCGCAGCAAGACCGAGATGGCGTGCAGTTTCCATGAACAGGAAGGCCGAATCGCGGCACGAACCGGTCCCGCGGGACAGGGTCTCGGCGACGCTTTGCACACCGGGTTCCTCGCGCAGTTGATACGCCAGCGTTTGCTGGATATACACGCCGAGGCGCTGCAATAAAACGTATGTCTGAATCGGTTCGCCGGGTTGCCAGAAGTTCGCCACCCATTCCGCCAGCAGGTCATTGCTCTCGGACTCAGTGACGCTTACATAGGGCGACAACACGGCAAGGTCCTCCGGCGTATAGACAAACGGGTAATGGGTCGCGTAGTTGGCTACCAGGAAATCGAGCGGGGCCTCGTTGTAATGCTGGATGACGATCTCGCTCTCCACCAGAAGCTGGCTGGCAGGCATATCAAAGCTGGCTATCGCAACGCAATTGTCCTCTACGTCACGGTGCCAGCGCAGGCTGGCCGGCGGGGTGATTTTAAGGCTTGAGGACTCGATGCGCAGCTCATGCCCCTCCCTGGGTCGGAGGCGCAATGCGTGTGGCTCCAGCCGCACGGCGGCGGAGAAATTATAGTAGGTGCGATGAAGGATGTTGTAGCGCTGCATGCCTCATCGTACTCGTTAACACCGACTCCGTCGAGCCGCTGCCGGGGGGCGGGTACAGTTAAAATTACCGTTGCTTTTCAGAGGCCTGGCGCGTTCAAAAACAGCTGTTGACGGCGCCGGGCAACGCTTCTTACCATACACCCGGATGCGGCATGGACCGCGAAAAGGTTGTTACCAATGACATATTGTGTTGCCGTTCGGGTTGATCAAGGCCTGGTGTTCGTTTCAGACTCACGCACCAACGCCGGTATCGACCATTTAAGCACCTATAGCAAAATGTTCACGTTCGGTGCTGAAGGACAGCGCGCGTTTGTGGTGCTCACGGCCGGTAACCTCGCCACCACGCAATCCGTCATCGCGCAGATAAAGCGCGATATCAAGCAGGCGTTCAGCCCCAATCTGATGACGGTCGAAGGCATGACCGAAGCGGCCGAGTACATCGGCCGCTTGAGCGCATCCCAGCAGCAGAAACACTCGACGGTGGTTGCCGGGGCCGGCGTTAATACCAGCGCCAGCTTTATTCTCGGCGGGCAGATTGCCGGCAGTTCGCCGGGCGTATATATGATTTACCCGGAAGGTAATTTCATCAAGGCAACCGCGGAAAACCCCTACCAGCAGATCGGCGAAATCAAGTATGGCAAACCGATTCTGGATCGCATTATTACGCGCGAGACCCCTCTCGAGGAGGCCGCACTGGCGGCGCTGGTGTCGATGGACTCAACCATGCGTTCCAATGCCACGGTAGGGCCGCCGATCGATGTACTGATTTATGCCAAAGACAGTTTCAGCCTCTATCGCCACTTTACCCTGCAGGACGACGACCCCTATCTGCACGAAATCAAGGCATCCTGGGACCAGAAACTCAAGGAAGCGTTCACTGAACTCAGGCGAGTCACCTGGAATGAGCCGCCACCGGTAAGCACGGAAGACTGACCTGAATCACTGCGGTTTAACCGCGTCATCCAGTTCAAGAGAGAACCAGGTGCCGGAAATCTGCTGGTGCAGGTCGCCGAATTCGAGCTGCATCCGGTCGATAAAATCGTGCAGCCCCTCGGTGTGCAGTTTTTCCACATTGGCGTCCGCGACCAGGCGCTGCAGGCGCAGTACCGCACGCAGGGGTTCCTCGTTATGTGGCAGCCGTTTCTCGATACACGAAGCGATCTCGCCGAGTGTGTGCCCGACTGAACGGGGAAAATCGCAATCCTGCAGCAGGAAAGCCAGTACCCGTTCCGGCCGTACCTGACGGCGTACATACAGGCGGTACATCTGGTGTGCGCTCAGCGAACGCAGCACATAGGTCCACAGCCGGTTTTCCAGGCGTTCCAGTTCCACGCCAGGGGCGATCAGCGTGGTCGAGCCGACGTCGATCATGCGCGTCGTCATGTCGGCGCGTTCCAGGTTGCGCCCGATTCGCACGAACTGGTAGGCCGCACCATGGCTCATGGTGCCGGCCAGCAGACCGGTGATTTGCTGGCAACGCATGACAATTTGCGAAAGAAACTCGTAACGGTCCTTGGGTAACGTTTTGGCACCGAGTTTCTTCCTGGCGAACAGGTACAGTTCATTGACGTGCTCCCAACCCTCGCTGGGGACCAGGTCGCGGGTCGTGCGCATATTTTCCCGCGCCATGGCCAGGCTGGTAAGCAGCGATCCATGACTATCGGTATCGCTGAGCATGAACTTGATGACATTGCGTTCACCGCTGGACCGGTAGTTCCTGTCGAAGTGCTCATGCGCGCCGCTGATATCCACCAGCTGGCGCCAGTTGATACCGACGCCGTTAGGCAGATCCAGCATCATGTAAGAATACACTTTGACCAGGCGTGCGGTATTTTCGGCACGCTCCAGGTAGCGTGCCGTCCAGTAGAGTCGTTCTGCTACGCGCGACAACATGTCAATTACCTCCCGTTTCCACGATCCATGTGTCCTTGCTGCCGCCACCCTGCGATGAATTTACCACCAGCGAACCCTTGCGCAAGGCAACTCTGGTCAACCCGCCGGCCGTCACATAGGTGCGGTCCGACTGCAGGATAAAGGGACGCAGGTCGAGGTGGCGCGGTTCCACGTGCTGTCCGCAGATGGTCGGCGCGGTAGACAGTTTCAGGGCCGGTTGCGCTATGTAGTTACGCGGGTTGTGTTTAATCAGGCCGGCGAACTTGTTGCGCTCGGCGGCGCTCGCGTGCGGCCCGACCAGCATGCCGTATCCGCCGGACTCATTGGCGGGCTTGACGACCAGGGTCGCCAGGTTGGCCAGGACGTAGTCACGCTGAAGCTTGTTTTCGCAACGGTAGGAGGGAACATTGGGGAGTAGCGGGTCCTGGTCAAGGTAGTACTTGATGACTTCCGGCACGTAAGTGTAGATCACCTTGTCGTCGGCAACTCCAGCGCCAGGCGCATTGGCCAGCGCCACGTTGCCGGCACGCCAGGCACGCAGCAGGCCACGGACCCCGAGTACCGAATCTTCGCGGAAAGCTTCCGGGTCGAGAAATTCATCGTTCACCCGCCGATAAATGACGTCGACGCGCTGCAGGCCGTCGATGGTTTTCATGTAGACGCAGTCGTCATCGTTGACCACCAGGTCGCCGCCTTCTACCAGTTCCGCGCCCATCTGTTGCGCCAGGAAAGCATGCTCGAAATAGGCCGAGTTATAGATGCCCGGCGTCATGACCACGATCTCGGGATAATCCAGCGGCCGCGGCGACAGGGACGCAAGCATGTCGAACAGGTGGGCTGGGTAGTCATCCACCGGCAGGATGCGATGCTTGCGGAACAGCTCCGGGAACACGCGCTTGGTGATACCGCGATTCTCTATCATGTAGGAAACCCCGGATGGCACCCGCAGGTTGTCCTCGAGGACATACACCGTGCCGTCGCTGTCGCGTACCAGGTCGGAGCCACAAATATGCGCCCAAACGTTGTAGCGCGGACTTGCGCCGATGCACTGTGGCAGGAAACTTTTTGACCCGGTGATGAGCTTTTCCGGCACTATGCCATCTTTGAGAATGTTCTGGTCATTGTAGATATCGTGGATGAACATATTGAGAGCGGTCATGCGTTGCTCCAGGCCTTCCTCAATACCTGACCATTCAGTTTGCGGGATGATGCGCGGGATAATATCGAACGGCCAGGTACGGTCGATGTTGGTGCCCTCGCTGTAGACTGTGAAGGTCACGCCCATCTCGGCAATCGCCAGATCAGCCGCGTTCTGGCGGCGGCCCAGTTGCTTGGCACTGAGCCTTTGCAGGTAACCGGCGATGGCGCGCGCGGCGCGGCGTGGGTTACCCGGCGAGCTGATCATCTCGTCATAAAATTCGCCCGAGTCATAGCTCTTCCAATCGATTTCCATCTACTTGCCTCCAGGCCGCTGCCTATCCGGTTATTGACTGTTTTGGTTATGCAATAGTCACAAGGGTCTTGGATGAGGCGGATACTATGCCACTCGAAGCTACGCTTGCATAGCGAAGCAAGCGGCGGTGTATTCGCCGGGTCCATACGAACATCCGCCAATCCGCAACGCTCAAAAAAAGCCACCCGAAGGTGCTTTCGAAGTCTAAACTGGCACCGTTTTGCCCGGCGTGAACACCGAAACCGGTCAGACGGCGAGTGAACTGATCCATCACCACCAGCACCCAATGGCTTTTGAGGCGAATTGACTCACATCGGAACAGATCGACACTCCAAAGGCTATCCTTCATATGGCCAAGGAAAGTGAGCCAAGAGTATTCGGTCGGCCGTTGAAAGATTTGACGGCCGTCGATGGGAACGTGTGATAACCGGCAGTTGCAGCTTGAGGAGGATGTTTTCGGCAATGATGGCCTTTGCGCCACCTGGCTCTAGGAGTTTGGCGACGGTGGTTAGCAGGTGAGCCAACAGAATGACTATGTCCTTCATGCTGGCGCAGGTTAGGGTAAGCTGATAGGGAGTGTCAATATTGCATAATGTGCCTTTACCAAGGGAGAATTACGAATTCGAGACGGAGTATTGTGCGTTTATCGCTCTACCAGGCTGACGTTCCATGTTCACCCTTGAACGGGCCGACAATCTCATCGGTGATCCAGCCACCGTAAAAGCCGCCTGCCTGTGCACGCACACGCTCGCCATCGACATAGCATTCAAGCCGGCCCGGGTAAAACGCCAGGTAATTGTTGATTGCTGTGAATTCGGCAAAGGATTCAGGATAGGTCCAGGCTGCATTCTTCACACAGTGGTTACCCTCGCAGACACTGAAATACGATGCGCGTCCCTTCCATTCACAAAAACTGGTGTCAGCGTCAGCCTGCAGGCAGTCGAACTGCACTGATTCGGGCGGGAGGTAAAAAGCCGGCGGACTTGCGGTCTCCAGTACCCGCCTGGCTGAACGGGTCTCGGCAATGAGCCGCCCATTGAGCCTGACCTGTACCAGCCGCGTGTCATTCACGATGACCGGCGGGCGAGGGTAATCCCAGACCGATTCCTGCCCGGGACCGGGCTCTAGCGCTCCGGCAGGCCGAGCCTGCCCCCGTAACTGCCAGGCGGCGCGGGCGCGCTTGAGATCATCGTTATCCATACAGCTACCACCTTCGGTAGTCGGTTTTTACAACACCAGCGGTTTCACCGGCGCTTCCATCCATGAGGAGTCGCTGTTCCAGTCAAACGCCGGATTATCCACGAACAGCTCGACTTCATTGCCATCGGGGTCACGCAGGTAAATACTCTGGCTCACCGTGTGATCGGACAGGCCTTCGATCGCGTAACCCTGTTCACGTATACGGTCCCCGGCCTGTTTCAGGGCGTCCAGGTTTTCACCGATTTTCCAGCCAACGTGATACAGACCAATACGTTTTCCCGCCAATGGGCCCGTTGCTTCGCCAACCTCGATCAGCAGCAGCTCGTGATGCGTGCGGCCTCCTGTCAGCAGAGCAGCGCGGTCCTGGAATATTTTCCCACTGACTCCGAGACCCACTGCTTCATGATAAAATTTTAACGAGGCTTCCAGGTTTCGTACGTAATAAACTACGTGGCCCAGTTCGGTCATCGTGCGCTACTCCCGCCTTGATTTGCTTTCTGCAATCGACATTGCACTCTTGCTGCACTGATACAGTTTTCATCGATGATTTCAGGATACAGGTGCCAGTGGTGCTCGACCGATACCGCCTGTATGTTGAGACTGTTTTCCATGCGCCCACGCTCATGCCTGCCCAGGTGTTGCAGGGTAAGCAAGGAAGGTGATATCCACTCGATATACTCGCTGGACAGTTTTGCCTGTTCAGCTTCAGGCCAGTCCTCGGTAAGCAGGAAAACCGGAAATGCTTCGGCGTTCATGCGGCTGTCGGTTGCCTCGACGATGCCACTGCCATCGTCACACCGGGTAATCCAGTGCTTTTTTATATTAAAACCGGCGCGTTGTTTGACCAGTGCTTCAAGCGCGCCGGCAGCAGGATACCTGCGCTGGCTGGGAACACCGTCGGCACCGATATGTGATGTCCAGTATCTGGGTTCGGGCGAAGGCGGTGTGCTGCCGGGTATCGCCGAGGCCAGCAGCGCCAGTGGCTGCCGGTCATCCGGATCGAACAGCCACAGCTCGCACCTGTCTTCAAGCCCAAACGGCAGTTGCGTGAGAAGCCCGCGAATACAATTGATAAGCTCGTTGCACTGTTGCGTAAAGAATTCATTATCAAGGAGTGGCGCCAGTGGCCGGGTCACCAGGCCGTCTTCCAGTGACCACAACCCGTAGCGATAATACGCCACCTGCGTTTTATTTCGATTCAGGCTTCCCCATCCGGTTGCCCGTTCCGCAAGAATTTCGATATCCCAGACTACACCATTGGTACTTACCGCACGTCCACCCGCGGTTTCTATGACCTGCAGCACGCCGAGAAACGGGTTGACGCGCCGTATGGCGTAACTGCGCACAGTGCCCGTCACCGACGGCTTGTTGTCGTTAGCTGACATCCGCTAGTTTTTTGCGCAGCATGGTGATGAGCGTTTCAGCATTATCCTGCATCTCCGGGGGTATCACCTCGAACAGGTACTCGAGTTCATCGAGCGCTGTTTCTATTTCACTCCTGGTGTTGAGTTCATGCATTTGCATCGATACCTGTTGCATGTAGGCATAGGGGTCAATACCGCTCATAATCATTATCTCTTGCCTTTGGCTCATAGCGAATGGTTAAACAGATCTCTGCGCTTATCGTAAGCCGGCGGTAAAGATCTGGTTTCCAATTTAATTTTCGCGTTCTAGTTAATGGAGCCGGTATTCGGGTTATCCGCCATATCATCATATATTTTTTTCAAACCGCTCATGTCATCGGAACCGTGTACCGGGATATCCAGATACTCCTGCTTGTTTTCTTCGGACTCGAAGTAAATCTTCAGGGCATTATCGCCTTTACCTTCGATAACATAGGGCGCGTTTTCCAGGTCCGTGACGTCATTTGTTGAGATAGGGTCGATTGTTGAGGTGATCATGGCCATTCTCCTTTTTGATAATGGAATCAGTAATCGGTGCTCGACAGGGGCGAGCGCAGGGTCTGCGGTTTGGTCAGCAGTAACTGT
>Ga0316187_10003549_pt1 | contig 13544 bp, 11 predicted proteins | sample CroRivburrow1_MG_FD_204927 | JGI IMG/M metagenome (GOLD analysis project Ga0316187, IMG submission 204927) | Coastal sediment microbial communities from Maine, United States - Cross River worm burrow 1 | ecosystem: Environmental > Aquatic > Marine > Coastal > Sediment | place: USA: Maine...
ACATAACACCTTTACAAAATCCTCAAACAAATCTCGGGTTCGGGTATAACGATGCGGCTGAAAAACGAGCATCAGACGCTTATCAGGGAACGCACCACGCACTGCCGCCAGCGTGGCAGCCATTTCAACCGGATGATGCCCATAGTCATCAATTAAAACGAAGCTGCCTCCATTTTCCAGATTTATTTTTCCGTAGTTTTGGAAGCGTCGGCCTACGCCTTCAAATTCCGCCAGAGATGCAACAATTGCTTCACTTTTCACGCCCACTTCCAATGCGACTGCAATTGCAGCCAGCGCATTTAAAATGTTGTGTCTACCTGCCAAATTTAGGGTAATTGCCAAATCAATATTGGCTTCACTCTGACGACATTGAGCGGTAAAGCACATCTGTCCGCCCTGGTGATGAACATCAATTGCGCGAATATGAGCACCTTCGCTGAAGCCGAATGTCGTAATCGGTTTACTGATGCGCGGCATAATTTCACGAATATTGGGATCATCTACGCACAGTATTGCCATACCGTAGAACGGCAGGTGCTCAACGAAATCGATGAATGCCTGTTTGAGCTGATCAAAATCATGCTCATATGTCTCCATATGATCAGCATCAATATTGGTAATCACCGCAATTATCGGCTGCAAATGCAGGAATGAAGCATCCGACTCATCTGCCTCGACCACAATATATTCGCCAGTGCCCAGCTTAGCATTGGTTCCGCTACTATTAAGTCTGCCACCAATAACAAAGGTTGGATCAAAACCTCCTCTGCCCAGTACACTTGCTGTCAACGATGTCGTGGTGGTTTTTCCATGCGTACCCGCGACCGCAATTCCCTGACGCAAGCGCATAAGTTCAGCCAGCATCATTGCGCGAGGCACTACCGGAATTCGGCGAGTACGCGCAGCCATTACTTCTGTATTGTCATCACCGACGGCGGTAGAAATAACGACCGCGTCGACATCGGTTAAATTCTGCTCTGCATGCCCAAGATACACCTCCGCGCCAAGCTTCTTGAGGCGTTTGGTTGCAGCATTAATTCCAATATCGGATCCACTCACTTGATAACCGAGATTGAGCAGTACTTCAGCAATTCCGCTCATTCCCGAACCACCAATACCGACAAAATGAATATGTTTGATCTTGTGTTTCATGATCCCACCAATGCTCCACAGATCCGAGCAACTTTCAACGCGGCATCTCCCCTGCCTACTTCGCGCGCACGACAGGCCATAGTTAACAATTTGTCCCGGCCACTCTCAATGTCCAATAACTCAGTCAGTATTTTTGCCAGTGCCTCAGCATTAAATTCACTCTGAGGCGTTAATATCGCCGCCTTTCGCTCACTCAAAAAGCGCGCGTTACTTGTTTGATGGTCGTCCACTGCGGAAGGATACGGAACCAATATACTTGCCACTCCTGCTGCAGCCAGTTCTGCAACAGTCAATGCGCCTGCACGACAAATAACCAAGTCTGCATTTCCATATTGCTTTGCCATTTCATCTATAAAGGGTATGACTTCAGCCATTACTCCAGCCTTCTGATACGACTGCGTCACCTCTACTAAATGTTGCTTGCCAGTCTGATGAACCACATTCGGCTGTATCACTCTTGGCAGTAGCGCAAGTGCCAATGGAACAATTTCATTGAGGACTTTTGCCCCAAGACTACCCCCTACTACCAATACATTAAGCCTGCCTATATGCTCGGCATATCGGACATTCGGTTCAGGCAATGAAGCAATATCTACTCTTACTGGATTACCACACCAGATCGCATGCGGCAGCACATCAGGAAAACCACTCAATATTTTCTGTGCGAATCGCGCCAGAATTTTATTACTTAAACCAGCAATAGAATTTTGCTCATGTATCACCAGTGGGCGTCGCAGCAAAGCTGCCATCACCCCTCCCGGGAAAGTAATATATCCTCCCATTCCCAGCACTACATCTGGGCGATGACGAAATATTGCTGTCATGCTTTGCCACAGTGCCCGCAACAAATTGATCGGCAACATCAGTTTTCGCCGCAAACCCTTGCCGCGCACTCCCGAAAATCTTACCCACGCCATATCGTAGCCATGCTTGGGTACCAACTCGGCTTCCATACTGCCAGGAGCACCAATCCAGGCAACCTTCCAACCTTGATCACGCAATATATCTGCCACTGCAAGTGCAGGAAAAATGTGCCCACCAGTACCGCCAGCCATGATTAGAATAGAACGGCTCATACTGGAAGCCCTCGCGCAATCCTTCTGTTTTCATAATCAACGCGCAACAATATTGCGGCTGCAACACAATTCACCAGCATGCCACTTCCACCAAAACTCAAGAATGGCAAGGTCAAGCCTTTGGTCGGCAACACACCCATGTTCACACCTATGTTGATCATTGCCTGAACACCAATCCATACGCCAATCACCTGAGCAACCAACGCTGAAAAATTGCGCTCAAGAAATGCTGCTTGCCGCCCGATCATTAATGCTCGAACCACCAACAGGGCGAACAACATGATTACAACTGTTACACCAACCAATCCCAATTCTTCCGCAATCACTGCCATCAGAAAATCAGTATGCGCTTCCGGTAAGTAAAACAGCTTTTCCACACTGCCACCCAAGCCCACACCAAACCATTCGCCACGTCCAAATGCAATCAATGCATGGCTTAATTGATACCCCTTTCCAAAAGGGTCTGCCCACGGATCCATAAACCCGATGACACGCTGCATTCGGTAAGGTGCATAAATTGTGAGTGCGCCAAACATCAGAGGCAAGGACACGATCAAACCAGCGAACACCTTGAGGTTGAATCCACCCAACCACAACGCGGCCAAAGCGATAGTGCAAATCACCACAAGAGCACCCATATCCGGCTCCAGCAACAGTAGTACACCTATCAATGCCATCACGAATAGCATCGGCACAAATGCTTTGAGAAACAAATGCTTTATTTTCCCTTTACGTACCGTATAGTCAGCCGCATACAACAACGCGAACAACTTCATCAACTCTGAAGGCTGCAGATTAATGAAAAACAGCGACAACCATCGTCTACTGTGATTCACGTCACGCCCGATGCCTGGTATAAGAACCAATACCAGCAATGCCACACCAAACAAAAACAAATAAGGCGCGTAACTCTGCCAGTTCTGCACCGGCACCTGAAAGGCCAATATTCCACCAATCAAACCAACACCAATGAATAAAGCATGGCGGAACAAATAATATGCAGGTTCGAATCCGATATGTTTATTCGCCTCTGCAGTAGCTATTGAGGAGGAATACACCATCACCAATCCAAGCGAGAGTAGTCCAATTAATATCCAAATCAAGAATTCGTCGAACTGAACAGAAGTAGGACTGATGCGTGTTCTGACTGCAGAAGCACGGGGTCGGTAATGTCTGTCGCTCGACTGCTTAACACGTACAGATTTTGTGGATGTAAACGAGTTGAAAAAACCAAACAATCGCTTACCTATTAACAGGATAGATTTTTCCTTGAGTCGCACTGACGACTGCCTTGCCGCATTTCCGGAGTGAGTTAGTGTGACCAAGATTCCTCCTTGGAAATTCTATCTACAGCCTCGACAAACACTTCAGCACGGTGTTCATAATTTCGATACATATCGAAGCTCGCACAGGCTGGCGAAAGCAACACTGCATCCCCGATTTGCGCTAGTCGTGTCGCCAGCTGCACCGCATCATTCATATCAACCGCATACAACACATCGACACCACAACCATTCAGATAAGTCGCTATCAGTGGCGCATCTCGCCCAATCAATACCACTGCCCGCGCATGTCTTGCCACAACCGGAGCTAGCGATGTAAAGTCTTGCCCTTTCCCTTCACCCCCGGCAATCAAAACCGTCATACGCCCTAACCCTTGCAATGCAGCAACAGTCGCTCCCACATTTGTACCCTTAGAGTCATCGTAATAAGTGATGCCATTTACTTCAGCAACGCGCTCCACCCGATGAGGAAGTCCTTTAAAACTGCGTAAGGCATCAAGCAAAACATGCATCGGAAAATCTATTGCACGGCTTAACGCTAATGCTGCCAGCGCATTCGCCACGTTGTGCATTCCAACCAGCTGCAACTCGCTAGCCTTGAGTAATCGACTATCACCTTGAACCAGCCAGACTTCTCCGGAATCATTCTCTACACCAAAATCACTTGCGTTATTGGGAGTGCCCAGACCAAATGTAATGACTTTACAATCCTCTCGCGCCATACTTATGCTTCGCTCATCATCACGATTTAACACCTGCACACTACAGCCAGAAAATATTCTGGTCTTAGCAGACACATACTCACTCATGTTTGCATAACGGTCCAAATGGTCTTCACTGATATTCAATACGCTCGCGGCATCAGCATTTAATGAATTGGTGGTTTCCAACTGGAAACTCGACAATTCCAGTACCCAAACCTCTGGCTGATTTACACCACGCTCCAGCACAACATCCAGAACTGCTGGAGAAATATTACCTGCTGCGACAGTGTCTTTGCCTACAGCTTTGCACAGATGCTCGACCATGCTGGTAACAGTGGTCTTTCCATTGGCACCAGTAATTGCAAGTATGTGAGGGCGGTTATCCTTAGGTAAGGAACGCGCGAACAATTCGACGTCTCCCACCACCTCGATACCGCGCGCGACAGCCCTTGCTACCGCCGGATCTCGTAGAGGCACCCCAGGACTGATAGCTATCATTTCGATGCCATCAAACAACGCATCAGTAAAATTTCCGCAATAAATCTGCCCTGCGGGAACATATTGTCCAATTTTGTCTAAACCCGGCGGTTGATTTCTACTGTCTGCCACCCGCAGACGTACGCTTTGCTCACTCAGCCATCGCACCATAGATAGCCCGGTTTCACCCAAACCAAGCACCAGAACTGATTTTTCCTTATGCTGTTTCATCTCAACTTAAGGGTCGCAAGCCCCAACAAAACCAGCAAAATAGTGATAATCCAAAAACGCACCACAACCTGCGTCTCTTTCCAGCCTTTTAATTCATAGTGATGATGCAGTGGTGCCATACGAAAAACACGTTTTCCGGTAATTTTGAAAGAAGCAACCTGAATCATTACTGATACTGCTTCTACAACAAACACACCACCCATAATTAAAAGCACCAATTCCTGTCGCACGATGACCGCTACAGTACCGAGTGCCGCACCTAGCGCTAGTGCACCAACATCACCCATAAATACCTCAGCGGGATAGGCGTTAAACCATAAGAAAGCCAGCCCTGCACCAGAGATCGCTCCGCAAAATACTGCCAGTTCCCCTGCGCCCGATATATATGGAATACCAAGATATTTCGCAAACACCACATTGCCCGCCACGTAGGCAAAAATTGCCAGTGCGCCGCTCACCAGCACAGTTGGCATGATTGCCAGACCATCTAAGCCATCAGTCAGATTCACAGCATTACTGGTACCTACAATGACAAAATAAGTCAGCGTAACGAATACAAATATAGGTAGTGGAAAAACTAGAAACTTCAAAAATGGTACGATAAGTTCAGTATGTACTGGTTGAGTAGCACTGCTCCACAAATATAAACCAACCGCTAATGCAATAATGGATTGCCAGAAAATTTTGGCTCTAGCTGACAACCCCTTTGGATTCTGATATACCACCTTGCGATAGTCGTCCACCCAGCCAATTACGCCGAAACCCAATGTAGTTAGCAGAACAACCCACACATATTGATTACGCAAATCACCCCACAATAAAGTCGTAACTGCGATTGAAACCAAAATAAGTGCCCCGCCCATGGTTGGCGTACCCGCTTTCACCAGATGAGTTTGCGGGCCATCACTGCGTACTGATTGACCTATTTTATAGACGGTCAATTTACGAATCATTCGCGGCCCGACTAAAAATGATATTCCCAGTGCTGTCATCGCAGCAAACACAGTACGCAGGGTAATGTAGTTAAATACACTGAAAAACCTGATATCTACAGCCAACCATTGCGTAAACGCTAAGAGCATGATCTCTCCTTTAATCGAGAAACATCATCAGTTGTTCCAGTTTGCAAAAACTGAACAACACGCTCCATCTTCATGAAACGTGAGCCTTTCACTAGCACTACACTATTGCTATCCAATTCTTTTTCAAGTGCCAATTGCAGGTCTTCGAGACAATCAAAGTGCCGGCCATCTCCAAACGCTTTTGCCGCATTAGCGCTTAATGTACCCAGCGTATAAAGCATGTCTATCCCGGCTTTACGCGCATATTCTCCTATCTCAATGTGCAACTTTTCAGATTGCTCACCCAACTCACCCATCTCTCCCAGCACCAGCACCCGCTTACCAGCATTTTTTGCCAACACCCTGATTGCAGCTCTCACCGAGGCTGGGTTAGCGTTGTAGGTATCATCAATAAGCATACCGCCATGCGATGTAACTTTGCGTTGTAGACGCCCGTCTACTCCTGCAAATTTTTCCAAGCCAAGGGCGATAGTCGACAGAGGAATATTGAGAGCAATCGCTGCCGCTGCCGCAGCAAGCGCGTTGCTCGCGTTATGCTCTCCCAACATATGCAACTCAGTAGTAAAATTTCCCTGACGGGTTTTCACATCGACTTTCATACCAGAGTCATTTGATTTCCATTCACCAGACACATCAGCTTCTTGTCCAAAACCAAATTCGAGCAATGGAATCCCGCCCGCTAGCGCCCTCCATAACGGAGCGTTAGCATCGTCACTATTGATGATTGCGGTACCCTTTGCCCCAAGACCTGAAAATATTTCACCCTTGGCTTCCGCCACTGCATACACTGATCCCAAGCCCTCAAGATGTGCATCGCCGGCGTTATTAATCACCGCCACGTCAGGACTGGCTATTCTCGTTAAAGCATCTATCTCGCCTGGATGGTTCATCCCAAGTTCAATTACCGCGTAACGATGTTCTGCACCCAGTCTCAATAGCGTTAGTGGCACTCCAATATCATTATTAAAATTACCTTTGGTTGCTAGCACTGCAGAAAATTTTCCTGCTGCCACACGCAAAATGCTGGCCAGCATTTCTTTTACCGTAGTCTTGCCATTGCTTCCGGTAATTGCCACCAAGGGGATTGCAAACTGCTTGCGCCAATAGGCTGCCAGCTGTCCCAAAGCGAGGCGTGTGTCTTCTACTACCAACATAGGAAAATGAGAATGTTCTTCTGCTATTCCTTTGGTTGCATAACTCTCACTATTAACCATTAATGCAACTGCGCCACTCTTAATCGCCTGAGTAATAAATCCGTAGCCATCAAAATATTCACCCCGCAAGGCAATGAACAAATCTCCTTGCACTAAATTGCGAGAGTCGCTACAAACGCTACTGAAATACACCTCCTCACCTATTTGAAGTCCATTCACCGCTTGCGCCGCCTGCGAAAGCGCCATCATGCACACACCCCGAAACGTCTATTTTTCAGCGCTTGCAGTGCAACCTGCGCATCACTAAAAGGGTGTTTGATACCGTTAATTTCCTGATATGCCTCGTGTCCTTTACCTGCAATTAATACAATATCGCTTTGCTGTGCATCATGAATTGCACCTTGAATCGCGCTGGCTCTATCCACCATTATTTCGTGATTACCTGAACTCATACCACTGACAACATCTGCAATGATGGCGTGTGGATTTTCGCTTCGAGGATTATCTGAAGTGATAATGCAATAATCTGAAAATCTTTCAGCTACTTTTCCCATCATGGCTCGTTTCCCACGATCGCGATCTCCACCACAGCCGAACACACAAATCAACTTCCCAGAATATTGCTTGTTGGCTTGAGGTTTTCTTATCTCACGAATACCAAGCAATACTTTTTCCAGCGCATCCGGAGAGTGGGCATAATCGACAATCACCATAGGTTGTTGCGCCGAACCAAAACGCTGCATACGCCCGTCCACAGCCTTCACTCTACTCAATGAAGCAACAGCTTCATTTAAACTGATATCGCTCACCAATAGAACCGCTAAAACAGCGAGCAGGTTTGCAGCATTGAAGCGACCGATCAAAGCACTGCTCAACCGCGCTCCACCCCAACTCGTGTGAATATCCAACTGCAATCCGTGCTCATTCATTTCGGACAAATTGCCATATACCATACGAATGCCAAGCTTTCCGGCAAACTGCATGGCTGTATCACTCATACCGAAACCAATCACTTCGACGGTCTCGCCCTGCAAGTGCATAGCCAATTCCGCACCAAACTCGTCATCAAGATTCAGCACTGCATACTTCAATTGTTTCCATTCGAAAAGTTTGCGCTTACTTGCCGCATAACTCTCCATGTCTCCATGGTAATCAAGGTGATCACGGCTAAGATTCGTCAGTACAGCCACGTCAAAGCGCACACCGCAGACCCTCCCCTGAACCAACGCGTGCGAAGATACCTCCATTGCAACCGCCTTCGCACCACCACGCAAATAATCGGCCAACATAGCATGCACGCTGATAGCATCTGGCGTGGTATTGATGCTAGCCTGCAATTTGTCACTGAAACCATTACCCAGGGTTCCTATCATTGCGCATAGACTGGCATTGTCGCTCAGCGCTTGAGCCACCCAATGGCACACAGAAGTCTTACCATTGGTTCCGGTGACACCCACTGACCATAGGTTTTTCGAAGGTGATCCGGACACCTTATCTGCCAACCACCCAATCTTATGACGCAAGTCAACAACACCAAGATTTGGGATATGCCATGCATCCCTCCATGTGAAGTGCTGTGATTCCCAGATAACCGCATTCGCACCCTTCTCGATCACTGCCGGTATGAACTGTCGCCCATCAATTTTTTCGCCGGGACAGGCAACAAACGTATCACCTAATTGAATTGCTCTGCTATCCATCACCAAGTGTGAAATGGGTACATTCAGTAACGCCAACTTTTCAAATGGAAATTTCACACCTCCTCCCTGATAAAGTTTGAAGGCGCAACAATTACGTTATCCAGGGAAGCATCATTCGGAACATTGAGTGCACGCAGTGCCTCCCCAGTTACTTTGCTGAATACCGGCGCAGCAACTAAACCACCATAATGCTCGTCGCCACTAGGCTCATCTATCATCACTGCTACTACCAGGCGTGGATTGGATACTGGCGCAAAACCTACGAACGAGGCGACATAACGCTTAACATATCGTCCACCTTCCAATTTATGAGCTGTTCCGGTTTTACCGGCCACACGATATCCAGGCACCTGTGCCAATGGTGCTGTCCCACCTGGCTGGGTTACCGACTCCAACATATTCCTCATTGAACGAACTGTACTACTGGAAAAAACCTTCACTCCGGTTACAGCCTCATCCTGTTTTAGCAAGGAGACCGGCTTCAGCTCGCCATCACTGGCAAAAATGGTGTACGCGCGTGCCAACTGCAACAAACTGACCGAAATTCCATGCCCATATGAAATAGTTGCTTGCTCGATTGGACGCCAGGTTTTTGGATCGCGTAACTTGCCATATGCCTCACCCGGGAAATTACTTCCGGTTTGCTTACCGAATCCGCTTTCCGACAAGCCCTGCCAAAGCGTTTCTGATTTCATCATCAAAGCCACTTTGGCGGCGCCTACATTGCTTGATCTTTGTATCACCTGCGCAACACTCATCATCGCTGACGGATGCAAATCATGAATTTTTCTGTTACTTACTGTAAAAATACCGTTTTCGGTGTTGATCAATGTACTCGAACTTACTTTGCCAGCTTCAATCGCTGTTGCCACAGTAAATGGCTTCATCGTTGAACCAGGCTCAAACACATCTGTTATTGCCCGGTTACGCATGGCTCCGATATCCGGATCATTCCGTTTGCTGTTGGGGTTGTAGCCAGGATAGTTGGCAAGCGCCAACACTTCACCTGTAACTGCATCAAGAACAACTATCGAACCCGATTTGGCCTGATGCAGCTTTACAGATTTTTTCAATTCCCGATAAGCCATATGCTGCAAATTGCTGTCCAGGCTGACCACAACATCACTACCCGGTCTTGAGGCATGAAGACTGCCAACTTCTTCTACTATATGTCCTCGCCTATCTTTAATGACCCGCTGACTGCCTGACCTACCTGCAAGACGCTCCTGCAAGACCAACTCCAAACCCTCCTGACCATTGTCATCTTGACCAGTAAAGCCCAATGTCTGCGCAGCCTCTTCACCGGCAGGATAATAACGACGGTATTCGCGCTGCAACATAACACCAGGAATATTCAGACTGACTATCTTTTCAATTTGATCAGGAGGTAATCGTCGCTTCAAGTAAACAAAATCACGATTTTTATCAAACAAACGAGATTTGAGCGCATTTACGCTCATACCAAGAATCCGTGATAGTTTTTTAATTTGCAGTGGATTTGCCTCCACCTCGGATGGACTTACCCACACCGACTCCACTGGTGTGCTTAATGCCAGCGCCTCTCCGTTACGGTCAGAAATCTTGCCACGATGAGCGCTCACTTCAATCAAACGGCTATAACGAGCCTTACCTTTTTCTTGCAAAAAATCGTCATGTATTCCCTGCAAATAGACTCCACGACCGAGCAATATTGTCAATCCGACCAACATTACTGCAAATAACATAGTGGCGCGCCATCCCGGCAATTTCACCGTCTTATTCGAATGTGCGCGTGCCACGTATTTCATTCTTGATCTTTTCTCCGCTAATGTTTAGCTCCCTTGTCCCTACTGTTGTGCGCTCTCCTTTTTGTTAGGACCGGACACCACATTGGATCTGCGCAAAGGCTGCTTCAACTGTATAAATTGAACCTGCTCACTTCTTGGCAATTGCATTTTCAACTTCTGCACTGCAATCTTTTCAACTCGCGCCGGCGTTGCCCAAGTGCTTTGTTCCAATTGCAATTGCCCCCACTCGACCTCCATTTGTTGCGCATGCTCCTTTTCTTTTTGGAACTCGATATACATTTTTCGAGCCTTGTGCTGGGAGGTAACGACACTCAATGCACACACAACCAACGCCACCAACAACAAACCATTCAGTCCATTTCTACCAAGCAGCATCACCGCGCTCCGCAACACGCATCACTGCACTGCGTGCACGCGGGTTAATGCTCAGCTCTCTCTCTCCGGCACGCACCGCTTTTCCAATCAAATGCAACTTACCTTCCGGCACCTCACTAGCCCTGACCGGCAGATTGCGTGGCAGTTTGTCTCCCTCTGCCATATCACGCATAAAATGCTTCACAATCCTATCCTCTAGAGAATGAAAACTGATCACCACCAATCGCCCTTTTACTCTTAAGCACTTCACGCAGTCTGGCAGTATCTGCGCAAGCTCTTCGAGCTCCTGGTTGATATAAATCCGTATAGCCTGAAATGTCCTGGTCGCCGGATTCTGCCCTGGCTCGCGGGTGCGCACCGACTTGCCGACCAATTCGGCGAGTTGCCTCGTCGTGTCGATGGGATGAATTGCGCGTGCCGCAACAATCGATCTTGCAATCTGCTTAGCAAACCGTTCTTCGCCGTAATCATGTATCACCTTTCCAAGTAAAACTTCATCCACTGTCGCCAACCATTGCGCTGCCGTCATACCTCTACTGACATCCATACGCATATCAAGCGGGGCATCAAAGCGAAAACTAAATCCGCGCCCCGCATCATCTAATTGCGGTGATGACACACCTAAGTCGAGCAAAATACCGTCCACCTTTTCTATACTCTGCTTGATTAACACCTCTTTCAATTGTGCGAATCCGCTATGTACAATTTGAAATCGCCCGTCTTGCCATGCTTTGCCCACCTCGACCGCTACTGGATCCTTGTCCAGCGCAAACAACTTCCCCGATTCACCAAGCTGCTCCAGTATTAGCCTGCTATGCCCTCCTCGGCCAAAGGTGCCGTCCACATAAACGCCATCAGGTTTGATTGCTAACGCTGCTACAGCCTCTGTCAACAGTACTGTGGTGTGGGCCAAGCCCCCACTCACAAAGAGAAGCCCTCCAGTTCAGGCGGCAATTCACCATCCATAAACGACAATCCCGCTTCCTGTTGCGCTTGCCATTTCGACTCATCCCACAATTCAAATTTGTTACCTTGACCAACCAACATCACGCGTTTGTCCAATAAGGCATAGTTACGCAATGCTGGAGAAATTAGCACCCGCCCAGAGCCATCCATCAGCATTTCCTCGGCATAGCCGATCAGCCTGCGCTGCAATGCACGTATCTTTGGATTAAGGGAAGAAAGCTTGAGTAGCTTTTCGCGAATCGGCTGCCACTCCGGTTGCGGATAGACTAACAGGCATCCATCTGCATCAGCAGTCACCACCAGACTCCCCGCGCAGTGCGCGAGAAGCATGTCACGATACCGTGTCGGTATTGCAAGCCTCCCTTTGCTATCAAGATTAAGTTGCGCCGCCCCCTGAAACATCATTATTCCCCACTTTTTCCCACTATTCACCACTTGAACCCACTATATTTGATAAAAACACGATGGTCAAGCACTAAAAACAGGTTTTTTCTTTATGGGACAATGAGTTAGCGTCAAAAGTTAAAGGCAAATAAATACTCTTAATAAATAAAGCATTACGAAAGCAAGCTAATGTGATTTATTATGAATAGCATCACACCTTCTCGCAGTGAAATAATAATTTACCGCCATTGTCATGGTTGCATCGTCATTAGGAGTGGCCCAAAGTCAAAGATTAGTTACACGAAATTCGTATTAGGTGTGTCAAAATTCACGAAAACACATCAACAAGGTCGAACTGGTGTTTTATTTATTGGTTCAGCAAACCGAATTAATTTCAGTACCGCTACAAGCATCCGCTTGATTCACACCTCTGGGCTGGATAGGATATGCTCTGGATCAGTGATTTTGATTAACGCCACACTATCCACATCGCAAACAACCGGATGAACAAACCATGAATAAGATTTCACTTGCCGCATTGTTAGTAGCCCTGCTCACTACCTCTGCCTCAGCAGAAAATATGTATATCGGCTTAAAAGTGGGAAAGATAAAACACACTATCAACGGTGTACCGAGCACGCCAACCGATGTAGGCATATTAGGTGGCTATATGATTAGTCCAGAACTTGCATTTGAAATTGAGTACATAGATTTAGGAAGCTATGGCACATCCAGAGCAAACGCAACGGATGTCAGCTTGCTGTATTTTTATCCTGAAGATGAACCATTCTCTCTGTATGCCAAACTAAGTTACGCAGCCAGCGAATGGAGAACTCCCCCTCAGTCCGAATACTACTCTGGCTTTACCCATGGCTTGGGTATTCAATACAACGACAGTCCGGTTTTAAGTTATAGATTCGGCCTCGATCGTCACACACTGGGTAACCAGGCTGCCATCAACGTAGATGCATTAAGCGTCACAGGAATTTTTCATTTTTAATGCAGTCCACATATATAAGCACATTCCATCAATCAACCAGAAAGGTATAGATCATGAAAAATATTTTGATGCTCATTGCATTGCTGACCACTTTTTCAGCAACATCCGCCATTGCAGCAGACACCAACTTATATATTGGTGCAAAGTTTGGAAGTGTTAGTTATGGTTATGAT
>Ga0316187_10003550_pt1 | contig 13543 bp, 12 predicted proteins | sample CroRivburrow1_MG_FD_204927 | JGI IMG/M metagenome (GOLD analysis project Ga0316187, IMG submission 204927) | Coastal sediment microbial communities from Maine, United States - Cross River worm burrow 1 | ecosystem: Environmental > Aquatic > Marine > Coastal > Sediment | place: USA: Maine...
CACGACACGATGGCAGTAGAGCCTATGTTGTTTGTACGGGGGGTGAGCCATTGTTGCAGCTCGACGATGACGCCATCGAGGCGCTGCATTTGGCTGGATTCGAAGTAGGTGTCGAGTCGAATGGGACGATTGCGGCACCGGCTAACATCGACTGGTTGTGCATCAGCCCAAAAGGGCGTGCCGAATTGATTCAAACGAAAGGTGACGAGCTCAAATTGGTCTATCCTCAGAGCGACGAAGAGGCGCAGCCCGAGAGATTCGCGGGGCTTGATTTCAGTCATCATTTTTTGCAGCCTCTGGATGACGAGGATGTCGCTGCCAACACCCGCGCCGCCGTCGACTATTGTTTGCAGAACCCCCACTGGAAGCTTAGTCTCCAGACGCACAAGATTATTGGGATAGATTGATGTCAGAGCCCGAGAAGCAGACTACAAAGCCGGAAGGCAGACATAGATACATTCAATGGATCGTTGCGATCGCGGTTGGCGTCGTTCTTTCGCTGCTGGCCTTTCAGAGAGTGACCGACCCGGAGCCGGCGCGACAAAAGCTGATAGAAGAGGGCGTCGTCATGGAGGCTCGCCTGTTATTGACCAGCTACGTGCTTCCCGGCGGTGAGCTGCAGCTCGTTGACCCGCTGGCGCCCGATCGCAAGATCGGCAAAGTGTATATCTGGCCGCTTGACGATGGCTGGGAGGTATCCGGGTACTATCGCCGGAACGCACAAGATCCGTGGCATCCTTTCCTGATGAACCTGGACGCTGAGTCCAGCCTGACGTCCCTCGCCGTGAAAGACAGCAACGAGCGATTGATAGGAATGTCCGCCCAGGATCCGAATTTTTCTGCTGTGCCGTAGTTCAGAGCGGGCGCCCGCAAATCCAAACGCTTTTGCAGTTTTACGCATCTAAACAATTAACGAGGTCGCAGAATGCCGGCCTTGAGCGAAAACGGGGGCAAAGAATCTGAAAATCGCCGATACATCTGCGCAGGACGTGCAACTTGCGCCAAAGAGCAGTCGCAACCGCAACATCATCGGTGGCAGCGCCCTGCTGTTGCTGCTGACGCTGGTCTGGATCGCTGTGCCTGCGGTCAAGCGCTGGTCGGAAGCGGACGTCAGCGTGCCTCTGGAGCGGTTACGTATTGCCAGCGTAGTCCGGGCGGACCTGGTGCGTGATGTTTCTGTTCAGGGCCGAGTGGTGGCCGCTGTCAGTCCGACCTTGTATGCGACGGCACCCGGCAGAATCTCACTGAATGTTGAGGCTGGGGCGAGTGTCGAAAAAGGCCAGGTGCTCGCAACAATCGAGAGCCCTGAAATCGCCAGTCTCCTCGAGCAATCGGAATCTTCCCTAGAACAGCAATCGATGGAGCTTGAGCGTCAGAGAATCGAATCGCGCCAGTTGGCTCTTGATAAAAGAAAAGCAGCTGATCTCGCAGACGTTGCACTTGTTGCAGCTAAACGCGAAAAACGTCGCGCCGATGAGGCGAACGACGTCAACGTAATATCGATTATCGATTATGAAAAAGCTCAGGATGAACTGCGGAATGCAGAACTTGCCTACCAGCATGCCATTGCCGATGCCGACTTGTTTGAAGAACGACTGGCATTCGAATTAAAGGCGAGCGAATTGTCGCGAGATCGCCAACAAATGCTGGTTGCCGATTTGCAGCGACAGGTTGATGCGTTGTCATTGACGTCGCCGGTCAGCGGAATTGTTGGTGACTTGCTGGTTAGTCAGCGAGCGGCGGTATCGCGAGACACACCGGTGATGGCGGTTGTCGATTTGTCCCAGTTTGTTATCGATGCGTTAATTCCCGAGAGTTATGCAGATGATCTTGCAATTGGCATGCAGGCTGAAATCCTGGTTTCGGGTTCGTCATATGACGGTCAGCTCGTTGCAGTGTCACCGGAAATTATCGCCAACCAGGTACGAAGTCGTATTCGATTCAGCGCTGAAATGCCCGGCAATATTCGCCAGAACCAGCGCCTTACAACAAGAATTTTGCTGGAGGAGCGGCCGGCAGTCCTCACCCTGCAGCGTGGCCAGTTTCTGGAATCCGGAGCCGGGCGTGTTGCCTATGTAATGCGTGGGGACGGCTATGCCGAACGGCGTGAAATATCGATTGGCGGACGCTCGTTGAGTGCTGTTGAGATTGCAAGCGGCCTGCAGGAAGGCGACGAGGTCATTATTTCGAGTATTGATCAGTTTCGCGGTGCCGAAACCGTAATGATCACAGATTAATTATTAAACCGGGAGTCAAAACGATGCTCAGCATGCGGGAAATATCAAAAGTTTACCGAACCGATACCGTTGAAACACATGCCTTGCGGCAATTTTCCTTGTCTGTCGATGAAGGTGAATTCGTTTCTGTCACCGGCCCATCTGGTTCGGGTAAGACCACCTTCCTGAACATCGCAGGATTGCTCGAAGAGTTTTCCAGTGGCGTTTACGAGCTTGATGGACGTAATGTTGCAGGTCTAAACGACACGGATCGATCGCGTGTGCGCAATGAAAAAATCGGATTCATCTTCCAGAGTTTCAACCTGATTCCGGATCTCGATATCTTTGACAATATTGATGTGCCGTTGCGCTATCGCAAATTCAATGCAACGGAACGGAAGAACCGCATTGATCACGTACTGGAGATGGTTGGGCTTGCCTCGCGACAAAAACATTTGCCTTCGCAACTGTCAGGTGGACAGCAGCAGCGCGTTGCGATCGCGCGAGCGCTTGCGGGCGAACCACGTTTTCTACTCGCCGACGAGCCGACTGGAAACCTGGACTCGCACATGGCCGACAGCATTATGGATCTGCTGAGTGAGATCAACGCCAATGGTACAACCATCATCATGGTGACGCATGAACCGAATCTTGCGATGCGGGCAGATCGAAATATCCTCGTGCATGATGGGCAGGTGAGCACGACGGAGCCCGAACTGCATATTGCTGCTCAAACAGGTTAAGCGGATGGCTGGAGAGGTCGGACTAATTGCGGCTTGTCTTCTGAATCGACTCCTGTTGCCACTCAAAGACATTCAGTTCGATGAAAATAAAGGCAACCAGCCACAGGAACGCATCCCAGAAATCCACAAAGTCGCCTCTAAATCCCCAATAAATGGCTGCCAGGAACAAGGCGGAATAGAGAATAAACTTGCTCAGGTTGCTGATGCGCAATGCTGTGCCGACAAGGAGTTCCCGGTCAGCAAGCCGAACGTCGATTTCCAGTACCAGGACCACCAATAGCCATACCGCAGAGTTGATGACATCAACCCAAGCGAGCCGAAAGATTTCAGTCCTGCCGACTTGATCAATGACCGCGTCCATTCCCGGAAAACGATAAAATCCGGTTGCGTCCGTGAATGCATTACAGTTCGCGGCGGTGATCGCCTCGTACTCATCGTAGTCAACAGCGTAAACCCACTGGTCTGCGACGAGTGTGCATAAGTCACTTACACCGGGTAAGGCGGTAACGCCAAATTGAAATAGCAGCTTGGACAGGTAGCCGTAAAAGGCGTAAAGAATAAATGCGTAACAAACGGCGCGCAGGCTGTGTAACGCGATCGTTACCTTGCGAGTGAAGTGATGGTCTTCCAGCACACGCGTCTCAAGCTCGAACATGAGCAGCAACACCACCCAGGCGGCGGTGTCGATAGTGGCCGCGAAACCCTCAATAATCTGGGCGAAATCTATACCGTTGGTAAATCGATGAGGGGCGGCCGCCCACTCTTCGGAAAAGAAAACAACGACGTTGAAGGCCAGTAGTGCATAAACAGTGTATTTAAACAGCTGAAAAAGCTTGGAATGAATCATCTTCCGAATCCGCGCCTCGTCAGGTCGCCAGCTCTCGCACTATCCAGTCAATGTAGATACTTTCAGGGTCTTCCATTTTGGAGAATGGGCCGGGTTCGTAATAGCGCGATTGAACCCCTTTCCAGTTATTGACGATGATTTCCTTGTCGGCCTTCGTGGTGACGTCCCACAGCCACGTAAGTTCGTCAACGTCATAATCCTTCGCAGCGACTGCATCATCACGAACCAGCCAGTAGATCTCACACTTGCAGTTCAGCGCGTCGACCGGCGTGAAAACATAGCCGACGACATGATCGCTATAAGCGAGCAGGAAGGTGAAAGGCCCGATTGAAAAGTCTGATGCGCCATTATCGTAATCTTTCAACTGGCCGAGCAGGGGCGCGACCGCTTCTCCGTCCCGACTGCCCGTCTTGTATCCTTCGAACATTGCGGTACGACTGTAGCCGTATCCCTGTTCGCCTTGTGGCGCAGCAGTGTCGATATGGTCGATCTCGATTTGTTTCAAGCCACATGCAGCAAAACGTTCCAGCATTTTGCCTTGAATTCGGTCTCGCTTTGTATCGTCGAGCATCAGAGTGTGCATTTTTGCGTACTCCGGATGCGCTGTCGCGCAGTGATAACACTCCTGGTAGTTTTCGATCGCAAGTTTCCAGTTCGCCGAAATTGGATACGTCTTTTTTGCGGCGACCTTGAGATTCTCGAATCCGAACATGGCAAAAGGTTCGGCAAGGTTTTTCTTTGCTGATTCAAGCGACGGCGGGTTTTCGGAAAAGCAAATAAAGATCATTCCGGCCAGGATTTCGATGGACACGGGTTTTAGTCCATGAGTCGACCTGTCAAATTCGTCGGGCATTGAACGCGCTGCGGTCAGGTTGCCGTCAATATCGTACATCCAGCCGTGATACGGGCACTCGAATTTTCTTACGGATCCGGAGTCGTTCAGGCAAATCAATGAGCCGCGATGTCGGCAAACGTTCGCGAACGCTTTTACCGTGCCATCAGACCCACGCACGATGATTGCCGATTCCTTGTCCATCTTGCCAACAATGAAGTCGCCGTTGTTGGGGATCTGTGAAACGTGACCTGCAAGAAACCAGTTCCTAAACAAAATTTTCTGCAATTCCAGTTCGTAAATATCCGGATCCGTGTAAAACCGCTGGTCGAGCGACCATCCGGCTTTTCGATTTGCAATAAGTTCCTGAAGGGCGTGTGTGTCTGACATGGAAATAATCTATGACGGTTAACGGCGAAGCGACGACGATATCACAGCCGATTTACGTCGGTTTTGTAGCGTCCACAATCTGAAACTGGTGTTAGTGCACCCGCTAAAACCGTTCGTTGCTAGGTACCAGCCGATTCCAGTGACTCCGCCTCGGTTTCCACGCCGGCGTAGTAAACCCAGACGTTTTCCTCGCCGGACAACAGCTCGATGTATTTGGGATGAACAAACAGCGTCTCCCTGCCGGATTTGATTTCCTGCAATACGCCGATGTCGGCCAGTTGCTTCAGATACACAGAAGCGGTTTGTCGTTTGGCAACGCCTGCGCTCACCAGGTTGGCGATGCGACAGTACGGTTGGCGGAACAGGGCCTCGACCAGTTCCCAGGAATACGTCTTGGGCAAATTCGCCTGCACGTATTGGCTGGTATGCTGCATCAATTCGCGAATGGCCTTGATCTTGTCGGTGGTCCAGATACAGGTTTCCTCGACTCCCTGAAGCATGAACATGATCCATGGCTCCCAGGACTGGTCGCGAGTCACCTCCAGCAGCAGCCGGTAGTAATCCCCTTTGTGCATGATGATGTGCCGACTGAGGTACAGAATTGGCGTGTCGAGCAGTCCTTGCTCCACCAGGAACAGGATGTTCAAAATCCGGCCAGTGCGGCCGTTGCCGTCGGTGAACGGATGGATGGCCTCAAACTGGTAATGCTGAATAGCCATTCGCACCAGCGGGTCGACGTCATCGGACTGATGGATGAAATCCTGCCAGTTATCCAGTTTTTGCTGTAGTAGATTCTGGCCATCCGGTGGGGTATAGATAAATTCACCGGTGGCGCGGTTCTTCAGCTTTGTTCCAGGTTCTGCTCGAATATCCAGCTCCATGTCCTTGATAGTACTGCAGATATGAATTGCCATATCGGTGGTCAGCATACCCCGCTGCACCATTTTGCTGCCCTCAAACAGGGCAGTTCGGTAGCGCAAAGCCTCCTTGGTGGCGGCATCCGCTTTTTCTTCCGAGATGTCTGCGAACTCGAACAGCTTGTCGGTCGTCGTGACAATATTTTCGATTTCGGAGCTCGCTTGCGCTTCCAGCAATGGAAGCGCATTGACGAGGACCGCCGCGTTTGGGATCAATTCGGCCGCTTGCTTGAGTTCGGCTAATGCCACCCTGGCGTTAATACACTTCTTTAGAATGTCCGTGGTTTCGATCAGCTCGGCTTGCGGCGGCAGCAGGGGCAGGTCATTGAAAGGGACTTTTGGATCAAATAGGGCCACTCGCTTATCTCCGGGTCAATCGACTGTGATTCAGGAATATGTCGATGGAACTCACGTTTGTCGACATGAGTCTGTTGATGGTCGATTGTATCGACACATCTGGCTGATATGTCGATTTGCGGCATGTTTTTCGACATATTGGGCGGATGTGTCGATCAGTTCGACCTGTTTTGCCAATATGTCGATGAAATCATTAAATATCGACATATACGGAGTATAGGTCGATGTTGTCGACGTTTGAGTGATGCAGCTCGCATAACCCGTGACTGGCCGGAGTGGCACTCGTGGCAAACTATGTTATGTCAAATCACTTGCTGCTGACAGGATGGTGATACGGAAAGCCGACCCGTGTCCGAACGCCGGTGATCGGCACAGCGCTTCCAAATTCCCGGTTTGATACCCGGGGTCAATCGATTGCGGGTAAATCCGGCATCAGGAATTGTTGTCGGGCATGATCGGACGACAGGCGTTCTTTCGAGTAATGAGACCCGATTAACTCCTTGCTCTCGTTAATCAGGTCCGCGTTCGCCTCAGTAAAGTCAGCCCAGGTCTCAGCTTGTGTGCGTAACTGCCTTTCGGAAATCAGGATCATGAAAAACCAGGTGATCGTTTCATGGTATTTGCTTTCCAGACTCAGCTTTTTCGTCAGTCGTCTGAGTGTTGTCGAATAACGGTCGATTGCCTCGGTAAGTGGGAAAGTCCGCACCATTTCCCAGCCCACAAACACATGCGCCGTATGATCGAACGCTTCCGGGTCGAAGGCAAGGCGTTCGAATTCGGCAATGGAGGGGTATGAATCTGTAGTAAGTGCATCCGGGTTCATTCGTCAGCTTCCCTTAGTTTGTGGCTGTCTGCGGCGCTGAGTTCGCAGTTGTAGATCTTCATCAGGTCGCTAATTGCTTTTCGGGTTTCATCTGAAAACGGCGGTTTTCCTTCGAAGCTGTGGAGAACGATCCCCTCCAGCAAATCGCCCATGGACAGGTCGCAGTACTCAGCGAGTCCCTTCAGTACTTTCAGCAGGGACTTTTCCATGCGAACGCCGGTTTGGGTGCGTTCAACGAGTCGTCTATTCATGTGATCCCTCTCATTACAGTTATGTTGGTAACAAGGTAACAATATACGCGGCTATTGCAAGCTGGCCGGTCGACAAATAAGCGAAAAGAACCACCGATAAGGCGATTCCTGATAAATTTGTCCAGGCTGAAAATATACGGTCGAAGAGGGCGAACGGGGATGCCGGACAAAGATGCATTAATGCAGGGTTTTCAGATGGGGCCCTGGTCCGTAATGCCCGAACGGGGCTTGTTGAGGCTGGATGGCGATGAAAAGCATATCGAGCCGCTTGTAATGGATGTATTGGTCGCACTGGCTGAATGCCAGGGAGACGTCCTCAGCAATGACCAGCTAATCGACAAGGCCTGGGGTGGGCGCGCAGTTACAGACGACGTAATCGTTCGTTGCATCGCCGTTCTTCGACGAAACCTGGGTGACAAAGCCAGGGACCCCGAATATATCGAGAATATTCCGCGCCGGGGCTATCGCCTGAAGATGCCCATTTCGGTTCAAGATAAGAACAAAACACCGTCTCAGAGTCCTGCCGTTGCGCCGGCACTGAGACCGTCCTACTACTGGCCGCTAATTGCCGGCTTTGCCGGTATCGCGTTGATTACGTTTTTCGCCATGTTCAGACCCGGCCTTGAAAAGGATGTAGGCATCCGGTCTCTTGCAGTGTTCCCCCTGGAATGTGCTGAAGAAGACAGGATTGTTTGCTACAGCATTATTGAAGAACTGGTCAGCCAGTTACTACAGGCGCAGGACGCCAACAACATAAAGGTGGTTCGAAGCCGGGATTACTTTCCGAGAGATCCGGCAGAGAAGACGATTGCCGATGAGCTAAATGTTGACGGTATTTTTGTTGGCGGACTACGGCGCACCCAGGGCGGGATTCGGATAAGTGTTGAAATCCAGAATCGAAAAGACGGATTTGTTTTCTGGAGCAACACCTACGACGGCTCTTTGGATGAAGTTATCGGTATTCGATCCGACCTGGTGGGGGATGCCGTCGAAAAACTCATCGGTGAGAATGCGAAACTGCTGGAGGCGGATAGTCGTCCAAAGTCGGTAGAAGCGCTGGACGCATTTGCGGCGGGGCAGTACGAACTGTCGGGTCGCAGCGCGGACTCAATCAGGCAGGCGATTGACTGGTTCGAGAGGACCATTGAGCTCGATCCGGCGTTCGGACCTGCCTATATCAGGCTCGCCTACAGCTATATGTTGCTGCCCGAATATACGTCTGAATCCAGGACGTTGATGTATGAAAAGGCATTGTTGCGCGCCGACGCAGGTGTCGAAGTAGATCCGCGCATGACCGGACCGGCGCAAACGGTTTATGGCTTCATTTATCACAAACGCGGCCAATGGACGAGAGCGACCGAAGCACATATCGAAGCCATCAGTGCAAGTACCGTGTATCCGATTTCGCATCAGTTGTATTCGCGTTTGCTGGCGAGTGTAGGTCGTCTCGATGCATCACTTGAAGAAGCGCAAAAAGCACACGAAATTGAGCCGCAACAGGCGGTGCAAATCAGCCGCCTTGCGGTGGCCTACTTTTGGCTGGATGATCTTGATAATGCCGCGACTTATTTCAGGCAATCGGACGCGCACAAGGAGTACGAAGCACCGATTCACGATCTCGCGTATTCATTATTTCATATACGTAACGGCGACTACGACCAGGCAATGAGTGCGGCAAGTACCGGCATGGAAAAACTCGGCCTGGATTCAAGCTGGGTGGCGCCTGTATTCGGAGGACTGGCCGATCCGGCAAAGCACGATGCCGCGTACGACATCGTGACGAGATTGTCTGAGGACGAGCAATTACCCCCGATGGCGGAAATATCGTTATGGGTCCTGTTAGGTGATGGCGATCGGGCTATGACGGTCGCAAATCGCCTTAAAGTCGACGGTGAAATATTTGAAGCAGAATTGATGTTTATTCCGCAGTTCGCGGTGCTTCGGGAGCATCCCGATTTCTTACCGTTGCTTGATGCTATCGGCCTGACAGAATACTGGAGCGACAACGGCTGTAAATGGGATAATGATCATGTTGTTTGCGAAGACATCGGCGACAAAACGACGCTTGCGTCGAACTAGTTATCCTTCGTTCGGCTTATCGCGGCTTCGTTTGAGTTTTCCCCGACGACTCTTGCTATCCAGGCGTTTCGCTATAGATCTTTTGCTGGCCCGGGTTTTCTTTCTCGGTTTCTGTTCGTGCAACGCATGCTGAATCAAGTCCTGCAACCGCCTTAAGGCATCGTCCCGATTCTTTTCCTGGCTCCTGAATTGTTGTGCTTTCAGGACAATGACACCGTCACTACTAATCCGTTGATCGCGGTGCCGAAGTAATTTGGCACGAATTTCATCCGGTAAGGAAACTGCTGATGCGATGTCGAATCGCAAGTGTATGGCGGTTGACACCTTGTTGACGTTTTGACCTCCCGGGCCCTGCGCACGGATAGGCGTCATCTCGATTTCCGACAAGGGGATTGCCAGATCGTTTGAAATATAGAGACTGCTCACCTGGACAGTATAGCGATTGTCAGTGCAGGTGGCGTAGCGGTAGCGCATGTGATGAGGTGTGTGTGAGAATGCCGCGCTGTCCCTACCAGGTCGCACGCCAAATGTACTCCCGGAACTTACCGATATTGATCGCTTGTCAGTTGATTTCGACGACAGGATAAATTGTCGTCGTAACGCTGGGCGGAATTATTGGCACGTCACTTACCGATAATCCTGCCATTGCCACGTTTCCTGTATCTGCGCTCGTCTTAAGCGTTGCGATTGTCGCTATCCCGGCAACGATGTTGATGAAGCGGGTAGGGCGCCGCGCCGGATTTGCAGTTGCTTCGCTAACCGCGATCGGGGCAATGTTACTGGCTGCCTGGTCATTGCAGCAGCAAAGTTTTGTCTGGTTTGTCGTTTCGTCGGCTATGCTCGGCATTAACATGGCATTTTCGCAGCAGTATCGATACGCAGCTGCAGAGAGCGCGGATACCGCCCATGTCGGCAGGGCGATATCACTGGTACTGGTTGGTGCGATGGGTGGCGCAATTGTCGGGCCGGAATTAGTGATTCGAGGTCAGCACTGGATAACGAACTCGGCATATACCGGCACGCTGCTGGCTGTTGCCGTCTTGTATTTAATCCAGTTCGGGTTGTTCTTGTTCTTGGGGCAGACCCGGGTCGAATTTGAAGCGGCTGTACATGCAGAATCACGCCCGTTAGGAACGATCGCACGGCAACCTTTATTTGTTGTTGCCGTTCTTGGTGGAACGGTAGCCTATGGCGTAATGTCGTTGATAATGACCGCGACGCCTCTCAGCATGCATGTGCATGACGGTTTCTCGATTGCCGACACAGCCAGCGTAATTCGTGGTCATGTCCTCGGCATGTACGCGCCGTCGCTGATATCAGGTTACCTGCTTGATCGGTTCGGCGTCGCTCGAATCATGAAGGTCGGAGCTGCGGCACTGTTATTGTCGATTGCAGTCGCATCACTCGATCGGACATTCATGCATTACTGGATTGCGTTGGCAATCCTGGGTGTCGGGTGGAATTTCCTGTACGTCGGTGGCACGACAATGTTGACATTGACCTACGAACCGGCAGAACGATTCAAGGCGCAGGCTGTAAACGAGTTCAGTGTGTTTGGCACATCGGCAGCGGCATCACTGTTGGCAGGCACTGTTGTTCACCTGTACGGTTGGACGCCTCTGATTTTGCTTCCCTTGCCAGTATTATTGCTGATACTTTTGGCGTTGTTCGGTGTCCGAAGCGATATCCGGATTCAAGGTCAGCGAAACAGGCGGCGATAAGCAGCGGTAGAATCAAAGCGATGTCCGACATAAGAAAATTGCTCGAAGATGCGGCCAGGCGATCCATTGCCTATCGTGAGTCAATCGAGAGTCGAAATGTCGCTCCATCGGATCAGGCGATTGCAGCGCTTGATGGTTTTCGTGAGGAGTTGCCAGAGCGGGGTGCTAGTGAGGGCGATACGCTGGCATTGCTAGACGAACTGGGATCACCGGCGGCTGTTGCGATGACCGGGCCCCGGTTTTTCGGTTTCGTAATTGGTGGATCCATGCCAGCCACGCTTGCAACAAACTGGCTGACCGATGCATGGGACCAGAATGCCGTTATGCACGAAGTCACGCCGGCAGTGGCTATCCTCGAGCAGGTGTCTATCGACTGGATGATTGACCTGTTGGGTCTCCCGCAAAATTCAGGTGCCGCATTCGTCACTGGCGCTACCGTCGCCAATTTCACAGCGTTGGCGGCTGCCAGGAACAAGGTATTGCGGCAGGCGGGTTGGGATGTTCGTGCAGACGGACTCTTCGGCGCACCGGAGATAGCCGTATTCGTTGGTGCCGAGGCCCACCCTACAGTACTCAAAGCATTGTCAATGTTAGGCCTCGGTGAACGCCGGCTAACCACCATTGATGTCGATGATCAAGGACGAATGAAAATCGAGCAGCTGTCCGCTGTGGATGGACCCTGCATAGTTTGTTCGCAGGCAGGCAACATTAATACAGGCGCATTCGACCCATTAAACGAAATATGTGATCAGGTTGGTGAAAATACCTGGGTGCACGTCGACGGCGCGTTCGGGCTCTGGGCAGCGGCGTCATCGGAGCTTGAACACCTGTGCGCGGGTCTTGATCGTGCTGACTCTTGGGCGACGGATGCTCACAAATGGCTGAACGTCCCGTATGACTGTGGCATCGCATTTGTGAAGGACGAGGCATCATTGAAATCTGCTATGGCAATAACGGCCGACTATCTCGTAACTGATAGCGAGTATCGTAATCCATCGGATTACACGCCAGAACTATCGCGCCGTGCGCGAGGTGTCGATGTGTGGGCGGCACTTAGAACGCTCGGCCGACAGGGCTTGGCCGAACTGATTGAGCGATGTTGTCGCCATGCGAAAAGATTTGGAGACGAGTTGTCTGCCGCTGGATTCGAGGTATTGAACGATGTCGTCTTGAACCAGGTGTTGGTGTCGTTCGGCGATGACGACACAACGTTAAGAGTTGTCGATGCGCTTCAGAAAGACGGCACTTGCTATTGTGGCAGCACAGTCTGGCAGGGTAGAACAGCAATGCGTATCAGTGTCAGCAATTGGTCGACGACCGACGATGATGTTACTGCCAGTGTTGAAGTCATGATCAGACTGGCGCGGGCATTAGGCTAATCCAGATTCGACATTGCCGTCAGGACATCCGCCCGGACCAGGACTCGATATCGCCACTGCCAGGCTGATTAACGCTAGCGAGTGCCGTTTTATTTATTCCGGAAATTTAAGCGTAGCGATGCAGGATTCTCCACGCCAGGCCAATTGGTGTGCGTAACTGATCCAAGTGTATTGTGTACACTTCTGCGTATAGACAGCCAAGGCGGGGCAAAGTGCAGCGGCTTTATCACGAAAACATGTATCGCTTCGGTGAGGCACAGCCGTCGTATTGGGAGGCGACCGCCGATCGTGATCAGGTAACACCGGAGAGCCTGTCCGGCGAACAGTCTTGCGACGTCGCTGTCATCGGCGGTGGCTATACCGGGATGTCAGCAGCGTATCATCTGGCTCGGGACTACCAGACTGATGTCCGCGTGCTTGAGGCGGGGCATATCGGATGGGGTGCGTCGGGCCGTAACGGCGGCTTCTGCAGTGTTGGTGGAAGTAAGCTCGAACTTGAGGCAGAACTGTCCGCATTCGGCATTAAAAATGTCCGCCAATATTATCAGTCGCAGGTTGATGCGATTCGTCTCGTCAAAGAGATTATTCAGGACGAGAATATCGATACCCCGATTCAAGGTGACAGCGAATTGGAAGTGGCTCATACGCCACGTGCGTTTGCGAATATGAAATCGCACGCGGCAAGGCAATTAAGATTGCTGGGGCTTGATATAGAGGCTCTGTCGGCGGAAGCGTTTCGCGAACGCTATTTCGATTCCGCCGAGCTGCATGGAGCGACACGCTTAAGACCGACCTTTGGTTTGCACCCACTGCGATACGCGCTTGGCCTTGCCAAAGCGACGGAGAGAGTCGGCGCCAGACTGCACCCGAAGTCCGAGGTGTTGAATTGGAGTAAGGCAGACGGCAAGCAGGTGCTGACTACTGCTGGTGGCGTATTGCGGGCGAAGAAAGTCGTGATGGCTGGTAACGGATTCACGCCTGAACACTT
>Ga0316187_10003551_pt1 | contig 13542 bp, 14 predicted proteins | sample CroRivburrow1_MG_FD_204927 | JGI IMG/M metagenome (GOLD analysis project Ga0316187, IMG submission 204927) | Coastal sediment microbial communities from Maine, United States - Cross River worm burrow 1 | ecosystem: Environmental > Aquatic > Marine > Coastal > Sediment | place: USA: Maine...
TGAGGGTTTTCATGGTGTCGGGGGATTTATTCTGCACGGCATGATGGGGCCAGCGTTCTGGCTGGCCATGCTGGGGCTGGGTTCTGCATGGTTCATTTACATGAAACAACCGCAAATTGCCGAACAGGTGCGTAATACATTCTCTCCTGTCTATAACATGTTGATGCGTAACTATGGCTGCGATGAGTTTAATGAAAAGTTCTTTGCCTTTGGTAGTCGCCGTCTCGGCAGGTCGTTATGGAAGGGTGGAGATCAGTTTGCTATCGATGGGATTATGGTTAATGGTAGCGCCCGCACCATCGGCTGGTTATCTACCGTGCTGCGGCGTGTGCAGACCGGATTTTTATATCACTATGCCTTTGCAATGATTATTGGTTTACTCGGCATGTTGACGTTTTTTGTGATTCTGTAATAGAACAGTGATTAGGGATTTGTAATGGCTTCTGGATTATCTCTGCTCAGCCTCGTTATCTGGGTTCCCATTATTGGTGGGTTGCTTGTACTGGCTGCAGCTAAAAGCAATAATCAGCAACTTGTCCGTTGGTTATCACTGCTGGTCTCGCTCCTGACCTTTGGTCTGTCAATCCCGTTGTTTACCGGATTTGATACCACGACCTACCAGATGCAATTTGTGGAGAAATTCACCTGGATACCCACCTTTAATATCAATTACCACCTGGGTGTTGATGGTATTTCGATGCCGTTAATACTGTTAACCACCTTGGCTACGGTGCTGGTTGTTATCGCTGGCTGGGAAGTTATAAAGTTTAAAACTGCACAATACATGGCCTGTTTCCTGATCATGGAAGGTATGATGATCGGTGTCTTCAGTGCCCTGGATGCTATTCTCTTTTATGTATTCTGGGAAGGCATGTTGATACCCATGTTTCTGGTTATTGGTATATGGGGTGGGGCTAATCGTGTATATGCGGCAATCAAGTTTTTCCTGTACACATTTCTTGGTTCAGTTTTTTTATTGATCGCGCTGATCTATCTGTATTTTCAGGCAGATAGTTTTAGCCTGCTGGATTTTCATGATGTAAAACTGGGGCTGACGGCTCAGATACTGATATTTCTGGCGTTTTTGGTTGCTTTTGCGGTCAAGGTGCCAATGTGGCCGGTGCATACCTGGTTGCCTGATGCCCATGTTGAGGCACCAACAGGGGGGTCAGTCATCCTGGCGGCAATCATGCTGAAACTTGGTGCCTATGGTTTTGTTCGTTTTATGTTGCCAATAACTCCTGATGCCAGTAGTGAACTGGACTGGTTGATCATTACCATGTCCCTGATTGCTGTGGTCTATATTGGTTTTGTGGCATTGGCTCAGGAGGATATGAAGAAGCTCATTGCCTATTCTTCGATATCTCATATGGGTTTTGTGACGCTGGGCTTCTTTATAGTATTCAGCATTGTTGAACGCAGTGGCAACATCAGTGGTGCTGCCATGGGTATCGAAGGCGCTTTGATCCAGATGGTGTCACATGGTTTTGTCTCAGGCGCCTTGTTCCTGTGTGTAGGGGTTATGTATGATCGTATGCACTCGCGGAATATTAGTGACTACGGTGGTGTCGTAAACACGATGCCCTGGTTTGCGGCATTTATGGTGTTGTTTGCGATGGCCAATGCCGGCTTGCCGGGAACCTCCGCTTTTGTTGGTGAGTTCATGGTTATTCTGGCCGCCTTTAAGGCCAATTTCTGGTATGCCTTTCTGGCTGCAACAACGCTTATAATCGGTGCAGCCTATACCCTGTGGATGATCAAGCGAGTTATTTTTGGCGATGTTGCCAATGATAACGTTGCTCAGCTGCAGGATATTAATAGCCGCGAGGCCCTGGTGCTTGGTGTACTGGCTGTGTTTGTGATATTGCTTGGTGTATGGCCGGACCCGCTGGTCGAAGTCATGCATAGCTCTGTTGATCATCTGCTTGAGCAGGTAATAGTTTCGAAACTGTAAAATGCCTGGCGTAAGCCCGGCAAGAGAACCTGATAATGAATTTTGAACTTGTTGACCTGATCCCGGCATTGCCAGAGATATTCGTATTAACGATGGCCTGTCTGGTGCTGGTTATTGACCTGTTTTTAACGGATGATAACCGTATCATTAGTTATCTGCTGACCCAGGCAACGTTGCTGGGCGCGGCCCTGTTGACAGTCAGTCTGCATAGTGCCGGAACCCAGATGGCATTCAGTGATATGTTTATCAGTGACAGTATGAGTGATGTCCTGAAGGTGTTTATCTATCTGGTGAGTGCCGTGGTATTCCTCTATTCACGTGAATACCTGCGTGAACGCCAGTTATTCAGCGGTGAATTTTTTGTACTGGGTTTGTTTGCCGTACTGGGAATGATGATCATGGTGTCGGCTAACTCTATGCTGATGATTTACCTGGGGCTTGAAACGCTGTCATTGTCCCTGTATGCAATGGTCGCCCTGAACCGTGATTCTGATCATGCGGCCGAAGCTGCCATGAAATATTTTATATTGGGTGCCATAGCATCGGGCATGTTGCTGTACGGTATGTCAATGATTTATGGTGCCACCGGTAGCCTTGGTTTGCCGGCGATCGCCATGTTTGTACAACAGGGGCAGGGCGATAACCTGATATTGGTGTTTGGTCTGACCTTTATCATTATCGGATTGGCCTTCAAGCTGGGTGCTGTCCCCTTCCATATGTGGTTGCCGGATGTATATCATGGGGCACCAACAGCAGTAACACTTTTTATCGGTACTGCGCCTAAGATCGCTGCATTTGCGATGGTAATAAGATTGCTGGTTGATGGCCTGGCCGGGTTACATGTGGAATGGCAGGATATGCTGGTTATTCTATCCATCCTTTCTATAGCGGTTGGTAATGTGGTTGCTATAGCCCAGAAAAATATAAAACGAATGCTGGCCTACTCGACTATTTCTCATATTGGTTTTTTATTGCTCGGGATATTGACCGGGACGATGGAAGGTAACTCGGCAGCTATGTTTTATGTGCTGGTTTATACTCTGATGTCATTAGGCGGGTTCGGCATGATTATACTGTTAAGCCGTAATGGCTTCGAGGCCGACCAGCTGGAAGATTTTCGTGGTCTTAATGAGCGTAGCCCATGGTTTGCGTTTATTATGCTGATCCTGATGTTTTCAATGGCGGGTGTTCCACCAACAGCCGGTTTTTATGCCAAGTTATCCGTATTGCGTGCAGTCGTCGATGTCGGCATGGTCTGGCTGGCAGTGGTGGCAGTTATTTTCTCGGTGATCGGGGCGTTCTATTATCTGCGGGTAATAAAGTTGATGTATTTTGACCGCGCCGAAGATGATTCACCATTAAGCAGCCCGTTTGATATGAATGCGGTTATGAGTGTAAATGGTTTGGCAGTACTGGCTCTGGGTATCTATCCCAGTGCCTTGATGGCATTGTGTACAACGGTTATGACCTGATGTTCATGTTGATGACGCGTGATCATTATCACTGTTATCCATGAATATATTGCTTAGTAATGACGATGGCTACCTGGCGCCCGGTTTGCTATGTGTTGCGAAAAAACTTGAGTCCTATGCAGATATCAGTGTAGTGGTGCCTGACCGTGATCGCAGTGGTGCGAGTAATTCATTAACACTGGATAAGCCATTACGCCCCATACAGGGTGATAATGATTTTTTTCGTGTTAATGGTACACCGACAGATTGTGTCCATCTGGCTATTACCGGGTTGCTCGAACAGGAGCCAGATATGGTTATTTCGGGCATCAATGCCGGTGCCAACATGGGCGATGATGTACTGTATTCCGGTACTGTTGCTGCAGCTATGGAAGGGCGTTTTCTGGGTTTTCCGGCTATGGCCGTTTCACTGGCGGGGCAGCAGCTGGAACACTATCAGACAGCGGCCGAGGTTGTTATGCAGATACTTAAACGACTGCATGATGCGCCATTACCCTCTGATATCATTTTGAATGTCAATGTCCCTGATGTCCCGTATCAATCATTACAGGGTTTTGCGGTAACGCGGCTTGGAAATCGACATAAATCTGAACCGGTGGTCGAAATGAAAGACCCGCGCGGACAGTCTGTTTACTGGGTAGGGCCCGTCGGTGGCGAACAGGACGCCGGACCGGGTACGGATTTTTATGCCATTAAAAATAATCAGGTTTCGATGACACCATTGAAGGTCGATTTGACCCGCCACGGTGAGTTGGCCATGTTGTCAGAATGGGCGACGGAGATCACCCTGTGAGTAATAGCCGCCATCAGGGCATTGGTATGACCTCCATGCGTACCCGCGAGCGTTTGATCCGGCGCCTGCAGGATGAAGGTATCAAGGATATCCGAGTGCTTGATGCCATGCGCAATACGCCTCGACATATCTTTGTTGATGAGGCCCTGTCCAGCCGTGCCTATGAGGACACTGCGCTACCGATCGGTCATGGGCAAACGATTTCACAGCCCTATATTGTAGCCCGCATGACTGAGGTGTTGCTTAATACCGGCCCACTGGACAAGGTGCTTGAAATAGGAACCGGATCAGGTTATCAGGCGGCAATACTGGCAGCGGTAGTAAAACAGGTTTATACCCTGGAACGCATTGAGCCGCTGTTGCTTCAGGCCCGGCAGCGTTTCCAGGAATTACAGCTGCGAAATATTCGCTGCAACTATGCCGATGGCACAATTGGCTGGCCGGATCAGGCGCCCTTTGATGGTATTATTGCTACCGCAGCTCCGGAGCAGATTCCCCAGGCATTGCTGGAACAATTGCGGGTAGGGGGGCGGCTGATTATTCCAGTGGGTAAACAGGGTGTACAACAACTGACGCTGATTAGCCGCGGCGAGGATGGTTTTGAACAGCAGGTGCTTGAAGCCGTCAGTTTTGTGCCAATGTTATCCGGTAGCAGTTAGTTCACGCCAGGTATCATTTTTAATGAATCTGTTTTCTCGTCTCTATGACAAGGTTTTATACTGGGCTGCACATCGACATGCCAGCTGGTATCTGGCGGGCCTGAGTTTTTCTGAATCCTCTTTTTTCCCCGTGCCGCCGGATGTCATGCTGGCGCCTATGACACTGGCAAATCGTAACAAGGCCTGGTTTTATGCCATGTTGACGACCCTTGCTTCAGTGATTGGTGGGGTGTTGGGTTATCTGATTGGCATGCTGGCCTTTGACAGTGTAGAACCATGGATACAACAGCTTGGTTATATTGATGCCTATCTGCAGGCCCGTAACTGGTTTGACCAATGGGGTGTCTGGGTGGTATTTCTGGCCGGCTTTACGCCTATTCCCTATAAGATATTCACGATCAGTGCCGGGGTTGCCGGCATGGCCTTTTTTCCCTTTGTCCTTGCTTCATTGATTGGGCGTGGCGCACGGTTTTTTCTAGTGGCCGGTGTTATCTATGTCGGGGGTGAAAAGATGGAGCGTTTATTACGGCAGTATATAGACCGTATTGGCTGGTTGATAATTATTCTTGTCGTTATTGGATATTTCGCCTATCTGAATGGCAGATGATGAACTTGTTACGCTGATACGAGGCGAAGATGAGTCTGCATTTTGGATATAGTATACAAAAGAATGAACAGCCGAGTCATATGCGAGTATTGTCTGCACTAGTAATCATTATTTTAATTACTGCGATTCTGAGTGCCTGTGGTAGTCATGTCTGGCACTCGGTGAGAAAAGGAGAGACCTTATATTCAATCAGTTTTCGCTATGGTCAGGATTACAAACAGGTTGCGCAGTGGAATAATATTGCGGCACCTTATGTCATTAATCCCGGTCAGGCTATCCGCATTGCTGCGCCACCGCCTGGTCAACGCAGCCCCGTTATTTCTACCGCAACAAAAAACACTCCCGCCATTGTTTCCAGTTCAACTGTAACAACAACCCGAAAAAATACAGCGGCAAAAACACAGCCAAAAAATACGATTATCGTTACCACCAAACCAGCGCCGCATTATCCCGACAAGGTCATCTGGCGCTGGCCGGTCAGGGGTAAAGTAATTCAAACCTTTTCAGATAAACAACCGGGCCGTAAGGGTATCGACATCTCTGCGGCCAGAGGCACACTCATCAAGGCCGCAGCCAGTGGCCGTATCGTCTATACCGGTGCAGGGCTGACCAGCTATGGCAAACTGATTATTATTAAACACAATGAACAGTTTCTAAGTGCCTATGCCCATAACCAGAAGTTACTGGTGAAAGAAGGGCAGGATATAGCAGCAGGCACAGCCATAGCAGAGATGGGTGATAGCGGAACCGATCGAGTTAAATTACATTTTGAAGTTAGACGTAAGGGTAAGCCGGTTAACCCGTTGAGATATTTACCTAGTCGTTGATGATCATAACGTGAATAGTCGGCAGGGATACTTGACGCGCTGCAATTGAATCTTGCTGAAACGAAAAACACTTGTGTTATCGCAGCTTGCCGTCTATCTCGAAAATGAGTTGTGCTTGCATTCTGAATTCAAGTGTATCATTTACGGCACAGTTGCCAGTTTTGACATAAACGAGGTATTTAGTTTCTGCAGTCATTAGCAGCTCTGACTGGATGTACTTTTTGCCCAGAGTTATAGCAAATACCCTGGCTTCACCACGTCATTCGAAGATGTGTACCAGTGTTCGAGAAAGGATATCACTGAATGTGATTTATTTGCGGACTGCTTATGTGTCGCGCTGGAATGAGTTATCGTGCGGCAACTGAAATTATAGGTGAATCGTCATCGTCTTTGCTAGCCTGGGTTGTGTGTGTGTCTAGCCCTCTGTCATCAAGTGCCAGCCAGCGTGCCAGAGGTAACCATTGTTCGCGTTCCAGGCATGTTTCTTCCTCATCCATTTCATAAATGCCGATACCCTGTTCGGCCGCGATGATGTAGTTATCGGTATCGGATAAGGTAGTGACGAAGGGTATTTTCAGGCTGCCGAGAAATTTCTGTAACGGTTCATAGGTCGGTGTATGGCGGCGTACGCGGTTGGCGATGACGGCCACCCGAATACCCTGTTTACGAATCTTGCCGATAAGCAATAGATCCTTGATGAAATCGGATGTGGCATGAATATCGATGGGCGACGGCGCGACCGGAATAACAATCATTTGTGTCTTGCGTAACATTTCCTGCAGCATCAGGCCTGAGGCTCCCGCCGGGGCATCGATGATTACGCGTTCTGTATGTGGTGGCAACTTCAACTGCCAGGTGCGGGTTTGTTTAGTTTTGGTGGCACTGGCATCTACGACATGGATGTTATTTCTGGAGGCGGCGCGTAATTTGAGCCACTGCAGACTGGAACCCTGTGGGTCATAGTCCATAATCGTAGTTTTGACTCCCCCTGAAGCAAACAGGCTGGCAATATTGGTAGCCACTGTGGTTTTACCACTGCCGCCTTTTGAATTGAGGACCAAAATTGTCTGCATAGTTACACCCTGTTCTATCTGCTACCAGGTTTATCGACTGTTTTATAATGAATTTCAGTTAATTGCTCATTTTTTGAGCAGATTTCACCAAATTTGGGGTTTCTGTCACAAAAGCTCAAAATTATCGATTTAAACGATGCTTGGCTGTTATTTAGATCATCATCAGGGCAGCGGCTACGCGCCGCTCATCGTTCATTAGAATGTTATAGGTACGGCAGGCAGCACCAGTATCCATGATTTCGACACCAATTCCAGCATCAATCAAGGGTGCGAGCATGACTGGGGAAGGGCGGAGTAGTGTTTTCCCTGAGCCGAAAACCACGACTTCAGGTTCGTATTGCAGCAGTTGGGCAAAATGTTGTCCACGAAGCTCGTCAAATGTATCTGCACCCCAGTTTCGCAGCAGTCCTTGCGGGGCGATGATAAAGCTGTGGTGCAGTGTCTCACGCCACATGGATAGCTTGTTGCTATTGTCCTGATGCCCTTCAGGTGGCGTCTCAAGCTGTTTTGGAATGGCTATCGTAATTTGGCCGTTCTCATAAGCATGGATACGGTAACTGGCGCTAGTGTTTTCCAGGGTGACTTGCATAATGGTACGGATTAATCATTTACTATTTACAAGGTTATTTCTGCTTATATAATGTAATGAGCTTAACTTTTTTTGTACGGGCTGTCAGCCCATGACGCCAAGGAGGTAATGATGGCAACAGCTATAGCGCGACACATTCTGGTTTCCGATCAACAGCAATGTGAAGAGATAAAGGCCCAGATTCAGGCGGGATCAGGATTTGCCGAACTGGCTCAACAATATTCCCTGTGTCCCTCGGGCAGCCGTGGCGGTGATCTGGGTGAATTCTCACCGGGTATGATGGTCAAGGAATTCGATGATATCGTTTTTAACGAGGCGGTAGGACAGGTCCATGGACCCGTACAGACCCAGTTTGGTTACCATCTGATTGAAATTACCCAGCGCAGTGATTAAATTCAGGACTGAGGACTGAGTGATGCGTGTCAGTCCTATGATTTTCCCTGTAGTTGTAACAAAATTGCCTCGTTTTCCAGGGTCGAGGTATCCTGGGTAATTTCCTCTCCGGCCGCGATATTGCGTAACAGGCGGCGCATGATCTTGCCTGAGCGGGTTTTGGGCAAGTTGTCGGCATAACGGATATCGCTGGGTCTGGCGATGGCGCCGACCTCCTTGCTGACCCAGGCACGCAGTTCCTGAGTCAGGGTTTCATCGACACCGCCGGCCGGACGTTCACCTTTCAGCACAACATAGGCAAAAATTGCCTCGCCGGTGATTTCATCAGGGCGACCGACAACAGCGGCCTCGGCGACCTTGGGGTTAGCGACCAGTGCCGACTCAACCTCCATGGTACCAAGACGGTGCCCGGAGACATTCAAGACATCATCAATACGTCCCATGATCCAGAAATAGCCATCCTCATCCTTGCGGGCACTGTCGCCGGCCAGATAATACTTACCGCCAAACATTCCCCAATAGGTATCTTTGTAACGCTGTTCGTCACCCCAGATGGTGCGCAGCATCGACGGCCAGGGCCGCTTAATGACCAGATAACCGCCCTTGTTCGGGGTGGTGATGCTATTGCCATCTTCATCGACAACATCTGCGGCGATACCGGGCAGGGGTTGTGTGCAGGAACCGGGTTTGGTGGCCATGGCGCCCGGTATCGGGGCAATCATGTTGGCCCCCGTTTCAGTCTGCCACCAGGTGTCTACGATAGGGCAGCGCTCCTGACCAATGATAGTGTGATACCACATCCAGGCTTCGGGATTGATGGGTTCACCAACGGTACCGAGCAAACGGATACTGGAGAGATCGTATTTTGCCGGGATAGCATCGCCACATTTCATCAGGGCACGTATCGCTGTGGGGGCGGTATAAAATGTGGTGACCTTGTGGCGTTCACAGATGGCCCAGAAACGGCCAGTATCCGGTATGGTAGGCGCCCCTTCATACATCACCATGGTGCCGCCTACGGCCAGCGGGCCATAGGCTACATAGGAGTGCCCGGTAATCCAGCCGACATCGGCTGTACACCAGTAGATATCATCGGCCTGATGGTCGAATACCCAGTGCATGGTCACGACCGCGCCGAGCAGATAGCCGGCGCTGGAATGCTGGATACCCTTGGGTTTTCCGGTTGAGCCGGAGGTGTAGAGCAGGAAGAGTGGGTGCTCGGCATCGATCCAGGCAGGTTCACATTGATCATCACAGCCGGCGATGGCATCTGACCACCAGATATCACGGCCTTGCTGCATGGCAATGTTCTGGCCGCTGCGTTTTAAGACGATGACTGAATTTACCGGATGCTGGCTCATGGCCAGGGCTTCATCAGCGGCTTGTTTTAGTTCGATGATCTTGCCGCCGCGATGACCACCATCGGCCGTGATGACCATGCTTGCACCGGCGTCCTCAATCCGGTCTTTGAGTGCTGTGGCAGAGAAACCACCGAAAACCACGGAATGAATAGCGCCGATCCGGGCACAGGCCTGCATGGCAATAACCGCCTCAGGGACCATCGGCATATAGATGATGACCCGATCGCCGCTTTTGATACCCAGAGTCTTCAGGGCATTGGCAAAGCGGCAGACATCACTGTGCAGTTCTTTATAGCTGATATGACGGGTGTCACCCTGTTCGCCTTCAAAGATAATCGCTGTTTTGTCGCCCTGTTTGTCCAGATGTCGATCGAGACAATTATAGGAAACGTTTAGAGTGCCATCTTCAAACCAGCGAAAGTGGGGGGCTTCGCTGTCATTCAGGACTGTCTGGAACGGCGTTTGCCAGGAGATATGTTCGCGGGCCTGTGCGGCCCAGAAACCTTCATAATCAGCCTCTGCCTGATCCCACAGCGCCTGTAATTGTGCCGGGCTGTTGATAGCGGCGGTATTGACGAATGCCTCGGGTGGGGTAAACAGGCGATTTTCCTGCAGGATGGAGTCGATATTATTGTCGCTCATCGATATTCCTCAGTGTTTCCGGCTTGTGTTGATCGTTTCAGGCGCTGATTACGCTGGCCTGACTTGAGAGTGTCGTTCAGAGTAGCTTCCGGGCTTATCCCTGAACGATATTCATCAGACGCGCGATTGTTTCTCGCGTATTTCATCCAGGGTTTTGCAATCGATACATTGTGTTGCTGTAGGGCGGGCCTCCAGGCGTCGAATCCCGATTTCGATGCCGCAGACATCACAATAACCATAATCATCATTACCCAGGTTTTCCAGTGATTCGTCAATTTTTTTGATCAGTTTACGTTCACGGTCACGGGTACGCAGTTCCAGTGCGAATTCAGACTCCTGGCTGGCGCGGTCGTTGGGATCAGGGAAATTGGCGGCTTCATCCTGCATGTGATGTACCGTACGATCAACTTCTTCCATTAGTTCCAGTTTCCAGTTCCGCAGGATAGCGCGAAAATGGGCTACCTGGGCCGGGTTCATATAGATTTCACCGCGTTTTTCCTTGTAGGGTGCGACGCCATGCAGGCTGATGCTGGTTACTGCCGCAGCGGTATTTTTACTCATTGTTGTGGGCGCCTTTTGTTTGGTTGAGGCCTTTGTTGCAGCAGGCTTTTTGGCAGCGGTCTTCTTGGTGGCTGCTTTTTTCTTGGCTACCGGCTTTTTGGTGGCTGCTTTTTTCTTGGCTGCCGGCTTTTTGGTGGCTGCTTTTTTCTTGGCTACCGGCTTTTTAGCCACAGTTTTTTTCTTGGTGGTTGTTTTTTTCTTGACTGCCATTTGTCCACTCCCATATGGACCTGAAATAACCTGATATATATACCAGAAAGATCATATTTGCTCAATATAGAATGCCTTTATCGGCATCCGTGCGGTGAGCTTAAGCAGGCGCCAACTTGCTGTCCGAGTAATGTTCAGTCATGGTATCTTTGACCATTGTTTGAAACGAGGGTGTAGAGGAGGAATATGATGAGTGTGAAGCCCGTGGCGATGATTTTTGATGTAGACGGGACGCTGGCAGATACCGAACGAGATGGGCATCGCCCGGCTTTTAATCGCGCCTTTGCCGAGGCCGGTCTGGAGTGGGATTGGTCGGTTGAAGAGTATGGCCGTTTGTTGCGAATTACCGGAGGTAAAGAGCGCATGTTTGGCTATCTTCAGGGTAATCCTATTAAAAATATAGAAATCAATGATATGGAGTCGTTTATTGCGGGGCTGCATGAGGCTAAAAACCGTTATTATGCTGAAATGGTCAAAGGTGGGGGGATTCCTCTGCGTTCCGGTGTCGAGCGTTTGCTGAATGAGGCGCGCGAACAGCGGGTCAGGTTGGCTATCGCCACAACAACAACGCGTTCCAATGTTGAGGCCTTACTTGAAGCCAACCTGGGCGCTGAGTCGCTGGGCTGGTTTGAGATCATTGCTACGGCTGATGAAGTACCCGATAAAAAGCCTTCGCCGGCCGTATATGACTATGTTCTGCAAGGATTGGGGCTGCCTGCGGCCGATTGTCTGGCCCTTGAGGATTCACAGAATGGGTTGCGGGCTGCTCAGGCCGCCAGTTTGCCGACCCTCGTGACCATAAATGACTATACGCGTGATGATGCCCTGAGTAGCGCTGAGTTGGTCGTCGATCAGTTTGGTGAGCCCGGTGATCCAATGCGGCTTATTGGCGGTATCTGGGCGCAACGCTTGCCTGCCACCACCCACTGTATTGATTTGGCAGCGCTGGGACAATTGCTGGGTGAATAAGGGTAAACAGAAGCAGCCAGTACCCATGGCCCGGCGTATGGAGGGTATAGAATCCTTCCATGTCATGGATATCCTGGCCCGGGCCCGGGCAATGGAAGCCGCTGGCCGTAACATTGTTCATATGGAGGTTGGTGAGCCGGACTTTGTGACGCCGCAGGCAATTATTGATGCCGGTATTCAGGCTCTGCAGCAGGGGCAGACACATTATACGCCGGCCCTGGGTTTGCCGGCCCTGCGTGAGGCCATTGCCGCTTATTATCAGCAGCATTATGGCGCGGCAGTGGCCGCTGAGCGGATTATCATCACACCCGGTGCTTCAGGTGCATTACAGCTGGCCCTGGGGGTGTTGGTGAACCCGGGTGATGAGGTGTTGATGGCTGACCCTGGTTATCCCTGTAACAGGCATTTTGTACGTTTGTTTGAGGGTCGGGCGGTCAGTATTCCGGTGGATGCCGAGAGCGCCTATCAGCTCACTGCTGAGCTGATACAGAAAAACTGGCAAGCTGCAACCATTGCTGCAATGCTGGCGTCTCCCTCAAACCCGACCGGAACAGTCATTGCCGTTGACGAACAGCAGGCGATTTTGACTGCTGTGTCGCAGCGGGGTGGATGTGTCCTCGTCGATGAGATTTATCATGGTTTGATTTATGACGACGAGGAAGCAACAACGGCGCTGTCATTGAGTGATGATGTGTTTGTCATTAACAGTTTTTCCAAATTTTTTGGTATGACAGGCTGGCGCCTGGGATGGCTGGTTGCCCCCGAGGCTTATATTGGGGCCATCGATCGCCTGGCCCAGAATATTTTTCTGGCGCCATCAACGCCGGCCCAGTTTGCCGCGTTGGCGGCCTTTGAGCCGAGCGCCATGGCTGAATTGAAGCAGCGTCGTGATGAGTTCAAGATCCGGCGTGATTTTTTATTGCCGGCCTTAAGAGGTCTGGGTTTCGAAATCCCGCTGGCCCCACAGGGCGCCTTTTATCTATATGCCGATTGTTCTCATTTTACTGATGATAGTTATACCTTTGCCCTGGATGTTCTGGAGCAGGCGGGTGTGGCGATTACGCCGGGACGCGATTTTGGCAGTTATCACGCGGAGCAACATGTAAGGTTTGCCTATACCACGGCACAGGACAAGCTGGAGCAGGGAGTTGAGCGCCTGGGGCAGTATCTAACAAAGTTATGAGTGATGTGTAGTGGGTCATGAGGGTTGATGATTCAGACATGATGACCTCTAGCGAACACTGAAGAATAATTTGTAACAAATTGTTTTATATGGGTAAATATATTCAATCAAGAGCAGGGGGTCGAACCTGTCGACACAAGTTCTTAGCGCTGCCCCTCATTACTCATGACCCATATCTCGTCTCTTGTGTTATAGAGCCAGCAACAACACGATCCCGAGTCCCAGCCTATAGATGACAAACGGCAGCAT
>Ga0316187_10003554_pt1 | contig 13539 bp, 12 predicted proteins | sample CroRivburrow1_MG_FD_204927 | JGI IMG/M metagenome (GOLD analysis project Ga0316187, IMG submission 204927) | Coastal sediment microbial communities from Maine, United States - Cross River worm burrow 1 | ecosystem: Environmental > Aquatic > Marine > Coastal > Sediment | place: USA: Maine...
AGCGAACAAGACAATCCTGATCACCGGCGCCGGTGGCGGCTTCGGCCGGCAGATGGTCCTGCAGTTTCGTGCCGCGGGCGCCAAACTGATTCTGACGGACATCAGCGATCAGGCGCTGAAGGGCGCAATTGACGATGCCGGCGACGGCCTCGTGGCCTCGTTTACGGCGGACCTGTCTTCGGAGGAGGGCTGCGCCGCAGTGGTTCAAACCTGCGCATCCCTGGACGTTGTCCCGGATATCCTCGTGAACAACGCCGGCATTGGTATTGCCGGCCGGCTGGACCACGTTCCGCGTGATCACTGGGAAGCCCTGATGCAGCTCAACCTGATGGCGCCCATGCGTCTCTGCAGCGCGTTTCTTCCCGGCATGATCGAACGCGGTAGCGGCCATATCGTGAACATTTCCTCGATCGCCGGCTGGACGGGCGCCGAGGGCTTGTCCTCTTACTGTGCGTCGAAGTTCGGGTTGCGCGGATTCGGTATCTCGCTGGCGGCCGACCTGGAGAATACCGGCGTCCAGGTGACCAACGTGTATCCGTGCTTCAGCCGGACACCTATTCTTGACTCGCCGCAGCATGGTTACGAGGAGCACCGGACAGTGCCTGAGTACCTCATCTCGGATCCCGCTCATGTCGTTTCACGGATCGTGCAGGGTGTTCGGCGCAATCGTGTTCATGTTTTCCCGGACAAGTACGCGCGCCTCATTCACTACCTCACACGATTTGCACCGTGGCTACTGCGCATACTCGACCGGCGAGTCCAGGCTGATTCGGTGTAGTTCGATCCGTTTAGTACAACAGGCTCGTCATGCGTCTTCGATACTGGTTAACGCGCGGATCGTCCCCGAGTAGGTCGAACACTCTCAATAGCAGGCGTCGCCCGGCGTCATCCTCGAATTTGCGATCTTTTTTCATGAGCTGCAGGAGCAGTTCCATGGCAGTCTCGTAATCCTTGTCTACTACCTTGCGCAGCGCCAGTTGGTGCAATGCCTCGAGGTCGTCCGGATTCGCTGCGATCCTGTCCCCGAGTTCGGTTACGGGAGGCGCCGCGGCCACCTGGTCTCTGAAAAACAGCAGCTTGCGCTCCTCTTCTTCCGCGGCAGCGGCCTCGTCGACGATATGCTTGTCGAGAAACTCCCGGACCGCCTGCTCCGGCAGCGCGCCCATGAACTCGTCAACGGGTTGCCCATCGCGGAAGAGCTTGACGGTCGGAATACTGCGAATACCGAACTGGGCCGCGATTTCCTGTTCATCCTCGGTGTTCAGCTTGCCGAGCAGAAATTTGCCGTCGTATTCCTCGGCCAGCTTGACCAGGACCGGTGTCAAAGCCAGGCAGGGCTGGCACCAGCTGGCCCAGAAGTCGAGCAGCACCGGTACCTTGAAGGAGGCCTCCATGACCTGCTGGTAGTTTTCCCGGGTGACGTCGATGATGAACGGTGAATCGGCCATTTTCACTCCCTGTTTCGCAGTGCCGCCATGGCCAAACATGGGGGGGCTTGCCGGTTTTACAAGCTCACGGGAGGACTCCCCGCGATCGTTGGGCATTTTTTAATCGGCGATGATCAGGAAGCTGCTGGTGTTCTCGATCGCAATGGATACAACCACCATGTAGGTAAACAAGATAACGGCGGACTTCCATGCGACGGCAAACCAGTTCGATTGATACACGCGGCGCACGGCCATTACGAAGTAGGCAAGGAAACCGGTCATGACGAGCACCTGAAATATCAGCAGTGCCAGATGGCGGCTGGCAAGCATCTTGAGCGGCAGCATAAGTGCAAAGACTATGTATGCCGCGCTATGCAGGTGCAGCGAGAAAATCAGGTGATCAAAGTACAGCCGATTGGAAAAGACAATCTTCACTAGCAGCGCAAATATTGGCAGCAATATAAACATCAGGCGCGGCAAATCGTCGGCGAGAAATCCGGCCTGCACAGCGGCATCAAATTTCGGGTCCTGTCCCGGGTCAAGCAAAATGCCGCTGCTTGCGAGCCAGGCAGCCAGTACAAAAAAAGAAATACTGATCACAAGATAAAGTCGCAGCGGCGACGTATACGTGCGACGACGGCCGGCAAGAAATTCACTGGTCAGTTTTCCGGGGTGGCGAAATAGCGTCTTGATGGTCACGGCCGCACGCCCGTCGATTTCGAACGTTTCCTTCACCACGTCGCCGATGAGGCCCAGTATCGGCCGCTCGAGCTCGATATCCCGTTGGCCGCAGGTGGAGCAGTAGGCGTTGTCGAGCCTGGCCTGGCAGTTCTTGCAGTTAGTCATCAGACAGTGATACCGAGCCGGACGCGCCAGGTCAAACGGCCATTTGCAGCGAGCCGCTCATGGAGATGCGTTGGCTTTGTTAGACTGAGGCGCTATGAGACTGCCAAGACTTCGCACCGTACTCCTGGTGCCGCTGATCCTGTTCGCGATGTTCTACCTCGCCGGCGCCATTTTCCTGTTGTTCGACGATGAGACCATCGCGCCAATGTCGGATCCGCCACTGGACTACGCAAGTATCGTCATCTTCGGTGCCAGCGGCACGGCGGGGGACGGCATTCTGAAAGCGGTGCTGGCTAACGCGGACGTCAGGGAAATCCACGTCATTACACGGCGGATGACGCCACGTATCGAGGCCGGTATCGCCTCGGGTAAGGTTATCGCTTCCTTACACCAGGATTATCTCGACTACTCGGCCGTCCATGATCAAATCGCCTCCGCGAATGCCGTGTACTGGGCAATTGGAACGAGCACCGTTGGTGTTGATGAGGAGACCTATGGACTGATTCACGTCGATTTCCCGGTTCAATTTGTAAAGGAATGGCTGAGTGCAAGTACGGCCGACGATATTTCGTTTCATTACATCAGCTCCAGCGACATTTCGGCCGATTCGCGCATGATGTGGGCGCGTGAGAAAGTCCGCGCCGAACAAACGCTCGTCAAAACCGCGCAAGGTTCGCACCTTAGAGTGATCGCATATCGCCCGGACTATATCGGCCCAACCCGGGAAGAGGCTCATCTCGGCCAGACTCTGCTCTACTGGTTTTTTGCGCCTGTTGGTGCCGCCGTGAGGGCGACGCAAATCGGCCAGGCGATGCTGGAGGTGACCGCGCGAGGAACGGAGTTTGCGAACGGCGACCGTCTTGGGACGCGCAATATCATCCGCTACAGCGATGCGTACGAGCAGCGCTATAGTCCTGCCCCATAACGCGAACCGGGCAGGACATACCCTTTACTGCCGAACTCTGCGGTATCAGTTAGAGGGCGTCAGCTTCAGCAGGCGTCCCCGACTGTCTCTGCGATCATCCTCAAGCACCCACAGCGCGCCGTCGGGGGCTTGGGCGATACTGCGAATACGTGCGTCCAGGGAGTAACGCGCCACTTCGCGAGCCTCATCGCCACTGACTTCGATCCGGACGAGGCCTCTTGACGAAAGCCCGGCGGCAAGCAGGTCGCCGTGCCAATCGCTGAACACCTTGCCGTCATAAACCATCAGGTCCGCCGGCGAAATGACGGGTGTCCACCAAGCTGCGGGCTGCAGGAAGTCCGGGCGGGTATCGTGGTCGGGCATCTCGCGACCGTCGTAGTGGTCGCCGTTAGAAACGGTCGGATAACCATAGTTACCCCCGCGCACCACGAGGTTTAGCTCATCGCCACCGGCCGGGCCCATCTCGATAACCCATAGTTGCCCCTCGAGATCAAAGGCGATGCCAAGTGGGTTGCGGTGACCCATTGACCAGATTTCCCCGTAGACACCAATGTCGTCAACCAGCGGCTCCTGGTCGATGAGGTCGACGAAGGGGTTGTCGCCAGGAACGCTGCCATCGTCATTAAGGCGCAGTATCTTGCCGATGTTGGACTGCATGTCTTGTGCCGGCGTAAATTTCTGACGGTCACCCGATGAGATCCACAGGTACCCATCCTGGCCAACTACCAGGCGATGTCCATAGTGGCCAAAGCCCACGACTTTCGGATACTGCCGCCAGATGACCTCGGCATTGGAAAGGAAGCCACCGCGGTCGGTGAGCGTTAATGTTGCCCGGATTACGGCGGCGCCGCGTGTATCGCCGATACCGCCTTCAGCGTAGCTAAGGTAGATGACGCCGTTGTCCGCGAAACCCGGATGCAGCGCGACATCGCCCAGGCCGCCCTGGCCACCGTAGTCCACATCCGGCAATCCGCTCACAGCGCGAGACTTTTCACCGTCCTGTGTCACGATGAAGAGGTTGCCCTTCTTCTCCGTGACCAGCATGCGGCCATCGGGCAGGAACGTCAGTGCCCATGGCTCATCGAATGACGTCACGGGCGTCACTTCGAAAGGCAGATCATCCTGTGCGCGCACACAGGCGCTTGCTATCAGGAGCGCGCCTAGTGCGGTCGCAAGAATTCGGTTAATGGTCATTCAGATTTCTCCTCGCAGAGTGGCTGCCGTCCTTTTAGCGGACGGTATTCGTTTGTTCACCGCCGTCGATTCCCTGTGTGCAAAACATCATGTAGTTCACAGCGTTTGACGAGGTGATGTGAAGGCTTCGGGCGAACGGGTTCACAGCGACTCCTACGGTATCCCTGATGACGAGTCCGCCAGCATGGAGATGCGCAGCGATCTCCGCCGGTTTCTGGAACATGGACCAGCGATGCGTGCCGCGCGGCAACCACCGCAGCACATACTCAGCGCCGACGATCGCGAACAGCCATGCGAGCGGCGTTCGGTTGATCGTGGCGACAAACATGACGCCGCCATCTGCCGTCAGTCTCGTGCAATCACGCATGAACAGTTTGACGTCAGCCACGTGCTCGACAACCTCCATGTTGAGCACAATGTCGAATACGGCACCGGAAGCCGCAACGTCTGAAGCCGTTACGGCCCGGTAGTCAACATCGACGCCTCGCTGCGCGGCATGCAGCGACGCGATTTGTATGTTCTTGTCGACAACATCGATGCCGGTGACGTTTGCGCCCAGCTTCGCCATGGATTCGGAGAGAATACCGCCGCCGCAACCGACGTCGAGAACACTCAGGCCTTCCAGAGGCCGTTCGGCCGCGCTGCTACGGCCGAAATGCTGACAGAGCTTCTCCTTGATGTACCCGACACGGAGTTCATTGAGCTTGTGTAACGGCCAGAATGGTCCTTCGCGGTCCCACCAGGTGTCTGCCAGGCGAGAATAGAACTCAACCTCGCGAGGATCGATCGTTTCATCCCGGCTCATGTCTACTTCCTTACCCTTCGGGTAGTTCTCTATTATTCATGGTGGACTCTACTGTAGCAGCGCTGATCTGGCCGCGGGCGCGATTACTGGCGGCAGTTACACACCGTTACAAAGGCATGTGCCCGGAAGCTTGAACCAGCCCGGCGCAGGGGCGAAACTAGCACTTCTCCCCGTCATGGATATCCGCGAATGGAACTCGTCGTCTTCGACCTCGATGGCACGCTCCTGAATCGTAAGTCGGTTATCTCCGACTTTACGAGCAAGACGCTGCAGCTCCTGACCGAGCGTGATATTGCCTACACGGTTGCCACGGGGCGCACACTTCACGGCGCACGGGCGATTCTCGAAGGCCATTCCTTTTCCCTGCCGCAGGCCTACAAGAACGGGGTAATGATGTGGCACCCGCAAAGCGGGCATTTTTCGAGCAGCGCCACGCTCACGCCGCATGAACTGGATAACCTGGTTCGCGCCTGCCTTAACCAGGGGCTTACGCCTTTCGTATTTACACTCAACAAGAATGATGAAAGCACGGTCTATCATCCGCCGCTTCTGACAGATATCGAGCACGAACTCATTCGCAGCATTGGCATTGCGGAGCCGGTGAAGGCCCTTCCTCTTGATGAGTTGCCTGCTGATGCAACGATCACCCACGTAAACTCGATCGGCGATAGCGGTGCCATCGAGGCCGTGCTGCGTAGCGTAGACGACGAGCCACATCTCGTGGCGTACTCCGGTATCGCTTTTGAAGGCGCGCAATGGCGTTGGCTGGATGTTCACCACAGCGACGCCAGCAAGGGCGGTGCAATCAAAGTTATGAAGCGTCTACTTGGCCTCGAACGTGTCATTTGCTTTGGCGACAGCGATAACGACCTCAGTATGTTTGAGGTAGCTGACGAAAGTTACGCGCCAGAGAACGCCAACGACAGTATCAAGTCGGCCGCCACGGCGGTTATCGGGCACCATGATGAAGAGGGCATTGCGCGCTTTCTGCGCGAACGATTTGCGCTCGATGCACGTTGAGTCATGGTACTACCTTGGCGAATAAGACCGGAATTTACTCTTCGGCGTAGCCCGTCAGCTCCACGTAGCCGCGTCCCTCAACCGGCTGCCGGTCATGCTCCCCGGTAACGTCCACCGCGCCTTCCCAGTAACGCACGGTAGTGAAGAGCTCCTGGTCGCTGATAACCGGTGACACGTTCAGCTTGAGCCCGAATCGCGGAACCTGGAGCAGCCAGCGGGAAGGATAGCTGCCGCCCTCCGGGCTCGACCATTCTTCGAGTACGCGTATCTCGACATCGTCGTAAGCGAGGTGTGTGGTAACACCGTTCGCATCCACAAAGGTTCCGGCGCTCGCTGGATCGCGTGTTCCATCCTGCAGGCGCAACCCATAGATCATGAGTTCACTGCCATCGTCGAGTTGCAGTGCGAACCAGTCCCAGCCGACCTGGTCTGCCGCGAGCGCGCTCGTACTCCATTCACGATCGAGCCACGACAGGCCCGATACGGTGTAGTCATTCTCGCCGACGCGTAGCCTGCCCTCGGTTTGCAGGCGGGTAATCGAGTAGTAATACGACGCGTTGGACGGATCCGCGGACTTCTGCGAGAGACCGTCGATGCCATTGAGAACCGGCGGCTTCAGTGCCCTCAGTTTGAGGTCGATGCCGAAATCCTCATCGTTTGCGACCAGATGCCAGGCATCCGCCTGCGCGCGCTCCGCCATTTCCCAGTCGTCGATCCAGACACGAAAGGGTGACGCTTGCGCTCCTGCGAGACCGACCGCCCCCCGGGAATAACGCTGCGCAACGTAGAAGCGCTCGTTGTCGGCATCCGTCACGGCGAGGTGCGCGATATAGACCTGGTTTGTGCGCCAGGCAGAGGTCGAAGGAGAGATGTCGGGCGCCAGTGCAAAGCGGAAGATTGTGAGTTCGAAGCCGAAGCGTTCGCCGTCTTCGTTATCCAGGTTGCCCGTGACATACCACCATTCGTTGCGGAATTCGGGGTGTGGTCCATGATCCTTCGGAAAGACAAACTCTCGCGGCTCGATGGCGCGTGCGAAAGCCGGGTCAGCATCACTGCCGAGGAGGTCTGCGAGTTGCGAGGTTTGAGCGGCGGGTTCTTCGGCAAACGCTGAACCGACGGCAAGGGACGCGAGCAGGACGAGCACGCATGTTCGTATACCCAGCATATTATTCCTCCCGCATCGCTATGGCGGGCTGGCTGCGACCGGCGCGATACGCGGGGTAGAGACCGGCCAGCAGGGCCGCCCCCATCGCGAATGCCACCGATACCAGCAGGATGTCAGGCCCGATCGACATGTCTATCTGCCAGCCGAATGCACGACGGTTGATGACTTTGATCAGCACCCAGGCCATGACGACACCGAGCGGGACTGCCGCCAGACCGCTCAACAGCCCGATAACACCCGTCTGCGTCGTGATCATGCTGCCTAGCTGCATGGGCGTCATGCCCAGTGCGCGCAACGTTGCAAATTCGCGGGCGCGCTCAAGCTGGAGCGCGAGCATCGCCGACAGGATGCCGATAAACGCGACGCCAAGCGTCAGCCAGTAAAGAATGTCGGTAATCACGAAAGTGCGATCAAAAATTCGCAATGACAGCTCCCGTAAACTGACGTTCGAGCTGGTATACAGTTCCTGGCGACCTGTGCTTAGCGCCTTGATTTGTTCGATGACGGTATCGACGTTTACGCCGTCGGCCAGGTAAAGGCCCAGCGAGTCGATGCTGTCGTCATCGAAATGACGTGCATAGGTGGCGCGACTCATCATGATGCCGCTGGCATTGATGTCGTAGCTCTGGAACGTGGCTGCGATGGCGAACTCACGAGAGCCGAAGTCCGTGGGAAGGACAACGTTGTCGCCGGCGCCCACGCCGTTCTGGTAGGCGTAAGGTTCGGAGACGAACACGGCATCCTTACTTTCCCACGCGGCCCACGCTGTGGTCGGGTCCGCATCGATCAGTTCGGCACCCGCATAACTTGCGGGCGGCATCTCGAAGATGCGCAGCTCGGTGCGCCCGCTTGCGTCCTCGATCGCAGCGCGCTTGCGCGTACTCATATCGACAACGCCATCAATATTGCCGATTGCCTCGATCAGCTCCGGATCCATCGCGCCGCTGCGCTCCAGCCCGGTGTAGATGTCCGCCTGCAGCGTCTGCTGCAGCCATGTGCTGACGGATCCACGGAAACTGTCGACCATAACGCTGACACCAATCGTGGCAGAAACAGCAATGGCCAGCGCCACGATAGCGACGCCGGTTCGAGAAAGCCCCGATGCAATGCCGGCGACGGCCATGCGTGCAGCCGTGCCGCCCAGGCGATCTGCCAATGGGGCTGCCAGGTTTGACGCGAAGCGCACGAATAGTGGTACGCAGAGCGCAAAACCAAGGATTAGCAGGAATACCGCTGCGAGCCCGGCAACGAGGTTCGTGCCCGAGGCGAGAATCAATAGCACCGCGCTTGCCATGATGACAACGCCGATCAGCGCGATGGCCGGTAGCGCACGTCGAGCGCCACGTTCGAGTGCAGAGCGCGTCAATGCCAGCCGTGGGTGGTACGACGTTGCCTCGATCGCAGGCACGGCCGCCGCTACGAGCGCGGCACCGATCCCGGCGACGAGGCCCTTTATTATTGAAAAAGTCTCGATGCTGACGTTGGTTACGTTAACGCGAAAATAGAGATCGTTGATTGTGCGCGACACGAGTTCGAGTAACTGTTCACCAAGTGCGACGCCCAATAGCACGCCGAATACGGCCGCGATGCTACCTAGTACGACGGCCTCGACGAGGATCATTGCCAGAAGTTGCCGCCGCGTAAGTCCAAGCGCCCGCAGGACGCCGATTAGTGGTCGGCGCTGCAATACCGAGAAATTGACGCTATTGAATATCAGGAACAGTCCGACGAGGAGGGCGAGCAGGCTCATTGCCGTGAGGTTGGTCATGAAGGCCCGGCTCATCTCGGCCGTTGAATTCGTTCGTCCGGCCGCAGACAGCAATAGCGTGCCGTCTGGCAGTGAGGCTTCGAGCGTGGCGAGGCTGTCCTGGTCACCGTTCGCAATGCGAACGTCGATACGGCTCAGCCAGCCTGTCAGGCCCAGCCATTCCTGTGCCGTGGCGACGTCCGTTACAAGCAGGCGATCGAGACTGCCGGTGCCGTCGTCAGGCAAGGTCGCAAGGAGTTTGGCCTGCTGTTTCTTGCCGTCAACAATGAGCCCGAACGCATCACCGACAGACACGCCGAGTTGTTGTGCGGTCCGTTGTGATGTGGTGACCGCTCCGGGCGTGACGAGAAACTCTGCGAATAATGAGTTGGCGCCCGAGTCGTCGGCATTGCCGGCGCGCGCCTCGGCGGTGAACGTGCGGATCTCGCGCTCGGCAAACAGGTCGACGCCGAGTATGGATAGCGTCGTGCCGTCAATCGTGACCGCGCCTTCGACGACGGGCGCGATTGCTCGCATGCCCTGGTTGACCCGCAGTTGGGCGTAAACGTCCTCACTGACGCCGCGCGGCCCGCCGATTATCTGGTGGGTCGCCTCGCCCGTTATCGTGTCCATCGACAACAGGAAGGCTTTGCGTGCGCTGGCATTGGCGAGATCGACCGCGACGATGACAGCGACACCAACACTGATTCCGAGTAAGGCGAGGGCGAGCTGCCATGGGTGCCGCAGCAGATAGGAGAAGCTCGCGCGGTAGGTGACCGGAATCATTGTACCGTGCTTGGCTAGAGCCGACCGTTGTGCAGCTCGAGCACGCGATCGCAAAGTGATGCAACGTGCATGCTGTGCGTGGCGATCAGCAGCGTGCGCCCGGTGGAGCGCACGAGTTTATCGAGTAACGCGAGCACGCTCTCTGCTGTTGCATCGTCGAGGTTGCCGGTCGGTTCATCGGCAAGCAGCAAGGCCGGTTCGTGGCACAACGCTCGCGCAATCGCGACCCGCTGCTGTTCGCCACCTGACAGGACATCGGGATAACTTGACGCGCGATCGGCAAGGCCGACAGCGTCGAGAAGTTCATCAATGCGTGTCGATGCTTCACCCCGCGGCACCTTGTTCAGTTCGAGCACGAGGCGAACGTTGTCCGCGACGCTTAGGGTCGGTACCAGGTTGAAGGCCTGGTAGACGAAGCCGATGCGCTCGCGTCGAAACAGGGTACGGTCGTGTTCCGACAGGCCGGTCAGTTCAATGCCGTCCACTGTCACTGAGCCAGCATCGGGGGCGTCGATACCCCCGATGAGGTTCAGTAATGTCGACTTGCCGGAGCCGCTGCGGCCACGTAGCGCGACGGTTTCGCCCCGCCGGATGTCGAGATCGACGCCGTCGAGCACGACATGCTGGCGATCGCCCTCGTGAAAGCGGCGGCACAGACCGCGAGCCTGGATTGCAAGTTCCTCCGGTGACATTTCGTCACTGTGAAGTATCCGCCGAAGGGGGGCAATGGCCTTTGTGTAACAAGTTGATTCGAACTGGCCGAAGCTCAGTCCTCGTCCCTGTCAGCCTTGAAGTTGCGCCTCGCGAAATCCCAGTTGATCAGGTGGTTCAGGAATGCGTCGATATAGGCATCACGCTTGTTCTGGTAGTCGAGGTAGTAGGCGTGCTCCCAGACGTCCAGCGTCAGTAATGGAGTGACGCCATTGGTGAGCGGTGTCTCGGCATTGCCCGTGCTGACGATGTCGACGCCTTGTGCGGTGCGTACGAGCCATGTCCAGCCGCTACCAAACTGTCCGAGCGCGGATTTCTTGAAAGCGTCCTGGAACCCGGCAAGGTCGCCGAACCGGCTGTTGATCGCATGGGCGAGCGCCCCGGTTGGTTCGCCACCACCTTCGGGCGACATGCTGTTCCAAAGAAAGGTGTGATTCCAGACCTGGGCGGCATTGTTGAATACACCCCCATCGGCAGCTTCGTGTGAAGCCGAAATGATCATCTCGAGCGGCAGGTTTTCATACTTGGTGTCGCCGATCGCTGCATTCAACTTGTCGGCGTAAGCCTTGTGGTGTTTGCCGTAGTGAAATTCGAGTGTTTGTTGAGATACATGCGGTGCCAGTGCGTCGATCGCGTAAGGCAGGGCGGGAAGCTTGACAGACATTAGTTACTCCAAATAAGTATCGGCAGGAAGAATGACACGCCTTTGTGAGCAGAAGTGGCGTGAATACAAATTGTTACGCATGCTTACTCTCGCCGCATCATGCTACGCATCTGGCGCACTTCGTCCGTTAGTGCTTCGATACGCTGCAAGAGCATTTCTCGTTCATCATGAGCAATGACCGCCTCGGTACGCAGGCTCTCGCTGGTTTCTGCCTGCAGTGTTTGCATCGAGTTGACGATCAGCGCAATAAAAAGATTGAGCACGGTGAACGTCGTCACAATAATGAACGGGACGAAAAAGGCCCAGGCGCCTGGATGTTGCTCCATGACCGGCCGCACGATCCCCATCGACCAGCTTTCCAGGGTCATGATCTGGAACAGGCTGAACAGTGAAGCGGCGATACTGCCGAACCAGTCGGGGAAGGTCTCACCGAAAAGTTTTGTTGCCATGACCGCCGCGATGTAGAAGACCAGCATCAATACCGCCAGGATTGCACCCATACCGGGTAATGATTTGAACAAGGCACCCACGACGGCACGCATTTGAGGGATGAGGGACACGACGCGCAGTACCCGGATGATCCTGAGCGCCCGCAGCACCGACAACGGCCCCGTCGCCGGAAGCCAGGCTATCGCCACGATCGTGAAATCGAAGATATTCCAGCCGCCACGGAAGAATCGACTTCGATACAACCAAATCTTCAGGCCGATTTCAATTGTGAATACCCACAGGGCGATCGAGTCGATGGCGAGTAAAAGCGGCCCCGCCACAGCCATCACCCGCGGCGAAGTTTCGAGGCCGAGCACAATCGCGTTGATAACGATAATTGACGTTATCGCGATGCTGAATGCGCGTGACTCAACGATCGCCTCGATGTTCGCCGCGAGCTTCAAGCCGGGCTGGCGAAGTGCCCTGATCAAGTTTCTGGTGTCACGGCCAGCCTTGAGGAGTTTTGAATATCCCGCAAGCTGAACCGACCTGGGCGTCTGGATCTGCGAAGGTTACGACGCACGGCGCGTTTGATCCGCTTGACGCCATTCTTGATCGCAGCGTAGAGGTTTTCGTGCGTTGACTGCAGCGCTATCTGCTGTCGATTGCGCAAGTGCACGCGTATCAGTACCTCCTTGTCGATGCCCCCCTTCGGACCGTTGGCGTCTTTCATGAATACATCTATCGAAACGATGGAATCGCTGAAAGGCTGTAGCATCGCATCAAGCTGTTCGCGGGCGAAGCCATCAATAGCGCGGCTCATTTCAAAGTCGCGTGCCGTGGTCGTGATATTCATGGAACACCTCCATTGCCTTGTGACGCTCCAGCATATCTGGATCAATCCATCGGTCTAGTCGAACTATTCGATATAAATAATCGGAATAACCGAATAATCAGCATTGCCCATTCGGTTTGATATGATGAGGCGATGCGCCATCTCAACTACAGCCACCTGCACTATTTCTGGACGGTTGCGCGTGAAGGCAGCATCGCCCGAGCGTCGCAGTCCCTGCATCTGACACCGCAGACCATCAGCGGCCAGCTGAAGTTGCTGGATGAGGCGGTGGGGCAAGCCCTTTTCAACCGCGTGGGCAGGCGCCTCGTATTGTCAGACATGGGTAAGGTGGTATTCGAATACGCGGACGAGATTTTCGCTGTCGGAGCCGAGCTTGCGAGTGTCGTCCGTGGAAACCACGCGAGCGGACCGAAATCGCTGGCGGTAGGTATCGTTAATTCCATGCCCAAGCTGATTGCCGAGCGAATTATTGCGCCTGCACTGACGGCGGAGGAACCGATTCGGGTGCGCTGTCACGAGGCGTCGCTCGAGCAACTGCTATCCGAGCTTGCCGTGCATAAGCTCGACCTCGTGTTGTCCGATCAACCGGTACCGGATGGACTGAACCTGAAGGCTTACAACCACCGTCTTGGCACGAGCGGCTTGTCCTTCTTCGTGCAGCGGCGACAGGCGCGACGTTATCGGGGGCGGTTCCCGGATAGCCTGAGCGAAGCGCCAATGTTACTGCCCTCGCCGAATTCGGCCTTGCGACGTCGCCTCGACGACTGGTTCGAAAGCCGCCAGCTCTCACCGCGCATCGTCGGCGAATTCGATGACAGCGCGCTGCTCAAAGCATTTGGCGAGGCGGGAGCAGGGGTGTTCGCGGGGCCGAGTGTTATCGAGGACGAGATTTGCCGCATGTACCGCACATCGGTGATCGGGCAAACCGATGAAATCAGGGAGCGCTTCTATGCCATCTCGCCCG
>Ga0316187_10003555_pt1 | contig 13537 bp, 11 predicted proteins | sample CroRivburrow1_MG_FD_204927 | JGI IMG/M metagenome (GOLD analysis project Ga0316187, IMG submission 204927) | Coastal sediment microbial communities from Maine, United States - Cross River worm burrow 1 | ecosystem: Environmental > Aquatic > Marine > Coastal > Sediment | place: USA: Maine...
AGCAGAGCAACCACCCAGCTCACCCCGAATATCCCAAGCAGGGGAGCGACCCCCTGAAGTGGGGTGTCAAGTTGGGAGTAACCCATGCTTAGCCAGGGAAAGCCGGTCAAGAACCAACCCCGCATCCACTCGATAAGTGTCCAGATTGCGGGAAAGATAATGAGCAGATTGGCTGTTCTGTTGTTGCCGCACAGTTTCGCCCCCAGCCAGCCAGCCAAACCAAAGAAGAGTGCTATAGCTGCAATGAACAGTAGGGTGATGAGTATGGCCAATAGAAGGCCAACACCACCAAATTGATCGATACTGATGTGCAGCCAGGAGACACCAAACCCCATAAACCCCAGGCCAAACAGCCAACCCTGCTGGAAGGCCTGTTTGGGTGTGGCTGATTGCCATAGCCAAAAAAGCAGCGCCAGACTCAGTATGGCTATGGGGGAGAGGGAGAAGGGTGCAAAGGCCAGCACAGCTGCTGAGCCTGCACAAAATGCAAGAGCTGACGGAAATCTCACCAGTGAGCCAAGAGGTTGCGCCATAAGTGCGTCAAACTTGTTTTTCTAGGATAGTGTTGCAGGCTACTGCAAATTGCGCTTAATTGGCTACTCTGTAATGGGCTCAGTCAGCAAGTGAATATTCAAAAGATGAATCTTACGGCTGTCGGCACGCACCACGTCGAATTGGAATTGGTCAATATCCAGCTTCTCTCCCCGTTTGGGTAGGTGGCCTAAGGTATTTGTCACCAGCCCGCCGATGGTGTCGTAGTCGTCGTTGTTGAGGTCGACATTGAAGTATTCGTTAAAATCTTCGATGGTGGTGTGGGCCTTGGCAGTGAATTCCCGTTCACTGCGCTTGAGGATACAGGTGCCCTCATCAAAGTCGTGTTCATCTTCGATCTCACCTACGATCTGCTCCAACACATCCTCAATGGTGACCAAACCTGCGGCAGCGCCATACTCATCGACAACGATGGCTATGTGGTTGCGGTTGGTGCGAAAGTCCTTGAGCAAGACATTGAGGCGTTTGCTCTCTGGAACGAATACAGCAGCACGCAGTACATCACGCATGTTGAAGCGCTGGCTATCTTTGCTGCCACAGAAATGCAGCAGATCCTTGGCCAGCATGATACCGACTACCTCACCACGATCCTCACCAATGACGGGAAACCGGGAGTGGGCTGATTCGATGGCGGTATTCAGGGCTTCACCCAAGGTGTTGTCGCGTTCCACAACGACCATCTGGGCGCGTGGGATCATGATATCCCTAACCCGGAGTTCGGCTACTTGCAGCACACCCTCGATCATTGTGAGGGCTTCTGAGTCCAGCAGGGCGCGTTTTTTTGCGTCCGATAACAGATGGACCAGCTGTTCTTTATCTTTAGGTTCGTGCTTAAAGCGTTTCTGGAGCTTTGCAACCCAGCCCTTCAAGCCCGAACCGTTGGTAGGTTCTTCGTCGTTCATGATGTTCCGTTACTTTGGTATGGATCGGGAAAGCCCAGCTGGGCCAGTATCCCGATCTCCATATTTTCCATTTCGGCAGCTTCAGCCGATTGTTTATGGTCATACCCCAATAGGTGCAATGTACCGTGCACCACCATATGAGCCCAATGGGCTCGTTTACTTTTGTCCTGCTCTGCGGCTTGTGTGGATACCACTGGTGCGCAGATGACCAGATCTCCCAGCAGGTCACTCTCTACTGGAGGGGGCGCCTGGAAGGGAAAAGAGAGCACATTGGTTGGCCCCGGTTTCCCACGATACTGCTGGTTTAGAGCAGCGCTCTCTGATTCATCGACCACCCGGATGACCAGTTCAGCCTGATTTTTTTTATCACCAATGGCGGCTATAGCCCACTGCTCAATATCAGCCTCTGAGGGCAGCTCATCCTCTGTGACGGCATATTGCACTTCCAGTGTCAGTTCCATGGCTATTTTGTCATGCTGTAGGTCAGTTGCCGATGTGCTACTGTTTATCAAACTCATCGTAGGCGGTCACGATACGTTGCACCAGTGGATGGCGTACCACATCATGGGCGTTGAAGAAGGTGAAGCTGATGCCATCTACCTCTTTCAGTATACCGGTTGCCTGGCGTAGACCAGAAGCCTGTCCACGGGGGAGATCAACCTGAGTGATGTCGCCAGTGATAACGGCAGTAGAGCCAAAACCGATGCGGGTCAGAAACATCTTCATCTGTTCGGGGGTGGTGTTTTGCGCCTCATCCAAAATGATGAATGATTCATTCAGCGTGCGGCCACGCATATAGGCGAGTGGAGCCACTTCGATGACGTTACGTTCGATCAGCTTGGCGACCCGTTCAAAGCCCAGCATTTCGTAGAGGGCGTCATACAGTGGCCGCAGATAGGGGTCGATCTTCTGTGCCAGATCGCCAGGCAGAAATCCCAGTCGCTCACCGGCCTCAACTGCTGGACGCACCAGCAATATGCGACGCACTTGGTCTCGCTCCAGAGCATCTACAGCGCAGGCAACAGCAAGATAGGTTTTACCTGTGCCGGCTGGCCCCACGCCAAAGTTGATATCGTGGGTGAGCACCTTGTGCAGGTACTCTTTCTGGTTTGGCCCGCGGGCTTTGATCATGCCGCGCCGGGTCTTGATGGCCGTCTCGGGCACCTCAGACTGTGGTGCAGCCTCAACAAGCGCCTCTATCCCAGATTCCTGTAGAAAGAGATGCACCTTTGATGGGTCCAGTGTTTCATCCGTGGCGGCGCAATAGAGGCCTTTTAGCACCTCTTCGCCAGCGCGTATGGCTGTGGAGTCACCAATGAGTTGAAATTGGTTTCCGCGGTTGTTGATCTCGATGCCCAGTCTGAGTTCGATCTGTCTCAGGTGCTCATCGGTCTGGCCGCAGACATTGGCCAATCGTTCATTGTCTTCTGGTGTCAGTGCCAGGTTTATTGTTGAGAGTTGTTTGGACACGAGGCTCAAATTGTTAGGGGTTAGGCCGAGTGGGCCAGATTGTCAGGTATCCACTCTCCCCGAAGAGAGTTGGGTAGTGCTTCGGTGATCTGGATGTTTGCAAATTCACCAATCAATTCGGTTGGTCCATCGAAATTGACCACACGGTTATTCTCTGTGCGACCGGCAAGCTGCGCTGGATTCTTGCGTGCTGGGCGCTCCACCAGGACACGTTGCGTTGTGCCCACCATGCGGCGGCTGATCTGTTGCGCCATCTCATTGATGCGGTGCTGCAGACGGGCCAGGCGCTCCTGTTTGACCTCCATCGGGATATCATCGGGCAGATCCATGGCCGGGGTGCCAGGGCGTGGGCTGAAGATAAAGCTGAATGAGTGATCAAAACCAACCTGTTCGATCAGCTGCATGGTGGCCTCAAAGTCTTTATCGGTCTCGCCAGGGAAGCCGACGATGAAATCGGATGAGAGACAGATATCAGGGCGAATCTCACGCAGGCGACGGATCTTGCTGCGGTACTCGAGTGCTGAGTGTCCCCGCTTCATCTGCATCAGGATGCGGTCGGAGCCGCTTTGAACGGGCAGGTGCAGATGGCTGACCAGTTCAGGTACATCGGCGTAGACTTCGATCAGTGAATCGGAAAACTCCACGGGGTGTGAGGTGGTGAAGCGAATGCGCTCAATGCCATCAATGGCGGCCACATAGCGAATCAACAGCGCCAGATCGGCGATCTCGCCATCGTGCATCAGTCCGCGGTAGGCGTTGACGTTCTGCCCCAGCAGGTTGATCTCACGTACCCCTTGTCCAGCCAGTGAGGCAACTTCAGCGATTACATCATCGAAGGGGCGGCTGATCTCTTCACCACGGGTGTAAGACACTACACAATAGGTGCAGTATTTGGAGCAGCCCTCCATGATGGAGACAAAGGCGGATGGGCCGTCGGCCACAGGCTCAGGCAGGCAGTCAAATTTCTCGATCTCGGGAAAGGAGATATCTACTACCGGATTATGGGTTCGGCGGGCCTGATTCAGCATCTCTGGCAGCCGGTGCAGGGTCTGCGGGCCAAATACCAGATCGACGTATGAGGCGCGCTCCCGTATAGCATCCCCCTCCTGACTGGCGACACAGCCCCCCACGCCGATTACCAGATCGGGGCGGCGCAGCTTCCAGGGACGCCAACGCCCCAGCTGGGAGAAGACCTTCTCCTGCGCCTTTTCGCGGATTGAGCAGGTGTTGAGTAGCAACACATCTGCATCTTCTGCGGTATCGGTTAATTCGAGGTTGTGTGAGGCGTGCAGGACATCCGCGATTTTGGCGGAGTCGTACTCATTCATCTGACAGCCGAAGGTTTTAATAAAGAGTTTGCCGGACATACTGGGGTGTGAATTATGACAAGACCGGTAAGTTTAATCTTTTGCGTATTTTTTTTCCATTTATATGGGAATCAATACCCTGATTGGGTGCCTCTTCTATTTGGATTGCGCTAACCAACCCATTAATGTTTCGGCAGACATGGGTTTGGCAAAGAGAAAGCCCTGCGCTTCATGGCATCCGGCTTGGGCCAGGAAATCAAGCTGTTGAGTTGTTTCTACCCCTTCGGCAGTCACATCAAGGTGCAATGCCTGGCCGAGGGCGATGATCGCTTTGGCGATTGCAGCATCGTTTGGATCATCATTGACTCCCTCTACAAAGGAGCGGTCAATCTTCAGGGCATGTATAGGAAGCTGTTTCAGATAGCTTAATGAGGAGAATCCCGTACCAAAATCGTCAATGGCGATGGTCACCCCCAGACGCTCAATGTGTTCGAGTGTATTTATAATCTGCTCCGATTTTTCCATAACGAGAGACTCGGTGATTTCGAGTTCCAGCCAGTCCGGATCAATGTTGTACTCATCTAAACAGTGCACCAGCAGATCAGGTAGAGATCCATCCCAAAATTGACGGGGTGAGACATTAACGGACATTCTGAGATTAAAGCCTTTTTGCCTCAATAGGCTGAGCTGTTGGCAGGCTTGGCGCAATGCCCATTCGCCTACGCTAACAATTAGCGCAGTCTCCTCTAATATGGGAATAAAACTAGAAGGGGCGACCAACTCAGAGGTGTCAGGTTGCCAGCGAAGCAAGGCCTCGAGTGATATTGTTTTATTACCACCAGATACTTGAACCCTGGGTTGGTAGTGAAGGACATACTCACCTCTCTGTAGTGCCTCGCGTAAACTCCGCTCCATGGTTACGCGTTGCATAACAGTATTAGCCATCTCTGGGGTGAAGAATCGATAAGTATTGCCACCGGCGTTCTTCGATTGATACATGGCGGTATCGGCAGAGCGGAATAGTGCGTTGATCTCTCTTGCATCGGTGGGATAAACGGCAACGCCAATGCTGGCAGTAACATAAAGAGAGTATTTGCCGATCTCAAATGATCTGTCGAGAGCCTCCACTATCGTTGCAGCCCTTTTTGAAATGCCATCAGCTGAGGCTATGCCCTCCAGCAAGATGGTAAATTCATCACCTCCAAAACGGGCAACCGTATCGCCTTCCCGAATAACGGATTGCAGACGTTTTGCTACCTGCTCAAGCAATTGGTCACCAATCTCATGTCCTAATGTGTCATTGATATCTTTGAAGCGATCCAGGTCGATAAATAAAACCGGTACAAGCATATCTTCCCGCCCGACTTTACGGATAGCTTGTTCTGTGCGGTCACGAAAAAGTACCCGGTTGGGCAGCCCTGTGAGTTGGTCATGGTAGGCTAGATGCTCTAGTCGTTCTTGAGCTTCCACTTCTGTGGTGACATTGCGACAATTACATACGAAATTGGATATAGAGCCAGAGGGCCCGTCTGTGATGGGCGTGATGGTCTCTTTTTGATGATAGAGCTCCCCATTTTTATGGCGGTTGATAACCGTTGCTTCAAATACTTTGCCACCCAATAAGGTATCCCATAGGTTTTGGTAGAACGCTACCGGTTGAACTCCCGATTTAAGAATACTGGGTTTCTTACCGACCATTTCGTGCCTTTGGTAGCCGGTCATATTTTCAAACGTAGGATTTACATACTCGATCGTGCCTGTATGGTCGGTAATCAAGATTCCATCAGCTGATTGTTCTACCGCCTTTGAGAGCTTGCGTAGTTTGGCTTCGGCCCTCTTACGTTCGCTGAGGTCTTCAATGCTTGTCAGGATATGTGGCTCACCATCCTTATCAACAAGCCTTGCGGTGCAGGAAATGGGGATGTGATAGCCGTTTTTGTGAAGATACTCCAGCTCATAAGGGGTGCAGTCTTTGCTCTTTCTGAGCTTTTTCAGCTGTTGTCGTTCTTTCTCTAGATAGCTGTTGGGAATAATGTGCGAGTAGCTTAATTGCTGGATCTCTTTCATATCCCAACCAAGGATGTTGGAGAACATGTCATTGATATCAACCAGTGAACCGTCAATCCGTCGTGTTGCCAACCCGATGGGAGACTGTTCGAACAGCATACGGTTATAGCGCTCATTTGCGCGTAACTGGCGCATGATCAATAGGCTATTTAGGGATTCCCCGATACGCCAGCTGATATCGCTGAGCAGTTGTGCCTCTTCATCGGTATAAACACGTTCATTTGTGCAGTGATGAATTCCCAGCAGCCAGGGCATATCTACCTTGGGGTGTATTGCGGCAAGCAGCTGGGAGCGAATGGAGAAGGGTTCAAGTGCTGCAGGAATATCAAAGGAGTCAGCGTCATAGCGTACTGCTGTTTTAGCGTTCAATGCATATTCAAATACTGCCGCCGTCTCTGAGTCCATTGGGATATCAAGGTTCATGGCCAAGGCGCCAGGCCACTCCGGGCGGGTGTGTTCCATAGGCACATGCCAGCTTGGGGCGGCAGGATCGCAGGGATAGAGCAGCCATGCGCGATCACAATCGAAAATGGACAACATCTCCTGCAAAACGCCTGATAGCATCTCATCCAGATCTTTTGCTTCATAGCTAAGTTGGCTGATGTGCCGCAGGATTTGCAGAGAACTTCTATGCTGAGAAGTGTACTTAGGCATTTGTTCTAATCAGATGCGCCTTGGTGGCTGATAAAGCGCCCCCTCCTTTGTGTACAAACCCGCTAAAACCACAATAACAAGCATGGTTTGGAAAATGATATATGTCAATATTCGATTGGCTTGGTGCTAGGCCAGAATGTTTCCCATGGGAGTGCCTTTTGGTTTGGATGTTGTATCTCTATGTATTGCTTGTAATTTTGGCCAGCCTGGTAACGAGGGAGGGTTGGTGCGGGATGTTTAGCGCATGGGTATGATCCCATGACAAGTGGTTAAATAATTAACTCACCATCTTCTAGGGGGTTGGTATTGAACAGTTCTTCGACGAAGCCATCAAAGTCCAGCTCATATTGTTGTGAAAGCTGTTTGGCACTCTGCTGCAGGCTGGTATGGTTCTTCTGTGTCGGTTTTTTATTGAATCCAAAAACGATAACGTTCTTGTGGGCGGGTACTTTCAGGCAGATGCTCAGGTAGTTAAAGCTCTCCCGTACTTTCATGACGATATCGCGAAACAGTGCAGCATCGTCTGTAACTACATTAAGTGCCATTGCTCCCAATCCGCTTAGTTGGCTTTGGCAGCGTAGATAAAACTCCCAATTGTGCAGCACGGGGGGGATGCCTTTGGTGGAGTAGAGATCAACAAAGATTGTGTCGTAAACAGATTCGCTAGATTGCAGAAAGTGCAGTGCATCATCACAGGCTAAATGGATGCGTGACTTTGGCAGCATGAAATACTCTTCTGCAATGCTGATCATTTCATGGTCTATATCCACAGCAGTGATTGCAGTTTGTGGGATGTAGTGGTGTAGAAAACGCACCATATCGCCGCCGCCGAGCCCCAATACTAATGCTCTTTTGGGTGGAGGTTGAAATAGCAAGGTCCCCATCATGGATTGGGTATGGGGGAGCAGAAGTTTGTGAGGGGACGTGATATCGCAGGCGCTTTGGATCGCCTCTTCATCAACACGCAACAAGCGCGTTTGATCATCTTGATAGACTGCTAGAGTTTGTAACTCGGAGCGCCTGAGATGAATGAGCTGGCCCTGAGGATAGTGAGTCACAATTGTTATGTGCTGATCTCTTAAATTATGGAGGCAGGGTAGTTAATATGTGATTATAGGCCTTTTATGGAACCAATGATTCTGAGAGTGCTATTCAGATAGTGTGTGAAAATATTTTTGGAGGGACCAAGGGTTCTTTCCTAATTTACTATATTTGCCTGTTTTGTAACAGGTTCCATTGCTTCAATCAGGAGTGGCTCAAAAGCAATGGCTTCATGGCTTGTGCTGCTGACAGCGCTTTGTGTGTTGGAATCATTTTTAGGTGACATAGGCGTTATTTGGGAATGCTTTGCTCGTCGCGTATCTGATTCTTCCTGGGTTTCCGTAGCATAGAGAGTTTCAGGATCTGGGGTGTTTTCTTTTGTTGGTTTTGATGAGAATGCAATTCGTCCGAAACCAAAACCGCCAGTGTCCGATAGGACTTCCTCTTCTCTATTGCTATTCTGTCTGCGAACTGTGATTATTGCAGGAGCAAAAATATGGTGTTTAATGCTTACAATTTCCACAACATCATAATAAACATTATTTTTATGCATTTTTGCCAAAATCTCAGCATGGCTTCCTAACACAATGTTTGCTTGCCCTAGTGCATGAAGCCCGAATAGAAGTGCGCTGGCGAAAGTGGCAGCCGTCAAGGCTCGCTTGAAAGTATTTTTGTTTTCTCCAATCCATAAGATCAACAAGACAGCAATAAGCACAAAGAACAAACTTATTACAATCCCACTCCATGTGCTAGTCGTATTTACTACCCATGCAATAACTTCCCATCCGTACAACATATTATTTCCTCGAAGAGTCTTATGCAAAACTCTTGAATAAGCATGTGCTGGAAATATAGGGAATTTAATTTCCGGTAATATTTCTAACACTAAAATACTATTAAGATGTTTGTTCCTCTCAACACGATAAGGTGCATTGAGTAGGATGCCGATAAGCGCAATGCATTGCGCCGAATGAATCTCCTAAAGATGAGTCACGTTTTCACTAACCCGCTCTACTTATATATTTAGCATGACTGCTAAGTGTATGGGGTCGTTATTTATTGGTTTAATGAACCATGCTTGCTGAAAATATGAAGAGTGGCAGTTCAATGCAGGTTGTAGCCTGAGCGGTTATTCTGGACAGCGAAGGTGAAAATAAGTCTATGCCTGTTATATAGGCCGCTTACTGTTTTAATCAAAAAAGCCCCGCACTAGTGCGGGGCTTTTTCTAGACTAGGATCGTCTTATTGCGGAACAACGTTTGCTGCGCTAGGACCCTTGGCACCACTCTCGCAATCGAAAGTTACGGTCTGCCCTTCTGCCAGTGATTTGAATCCACTGCTTTGGATGGCGGAATGATGTACGAAGACATCTGCACTACCATCTGAAGGAGCAATAAATCCAAAACCTTTACTATCGTTGAACCACTTAACTGTACCTGTAGCCATTCTAATTACCTCTATATGATTAATGAACAATGTATTAGCGCAAGTCGCTGCTGAGAAATTACGGGGAAAATTACACTCTACACTGCGAGGAACTACCGGAACCACTACAAGACAAAAACTGCAACTAGTGGCAGCTTAGACCATGCTGGACTAATAAGCTAGCTGTTTTTCTGTAGTATTTAATACGTAAGACTGTTTTTCCTAGCGCACTTCACTCACTTGTCTGTAATGCCCTGCGCTGATAGTGGGTATTTAAAGTTTGCTTAAGATGGTCAACCATATGCCACTACATTTGATGTCGCGGTTGATGGTGCGCCAGGTGATATCATTAAGTGATCACTAAAATGCTCATTATTTTATCTATGTGAATAACTGCATGGTTTACGTGGACAATTGTCATTTGAGGCGATATAACTCATTTACTCATAATGATGTATGGTAGTGAGCAAGCCACAAAGATGCCGTGAATAGTAGGTAACAGCAAGGGTTAGTGTCCACGGGTATTTGGTGGCTGTAAGTATTATTGCTTGCAGTCTGGTATTCATGTCCTTGATTAGTGTGCAAACATTTTCCACGGAAATGCTTTGAGCCAACAGCGCAAAACCTGGTACAAAAATCGCCTCACCATGGAGAGAGGTCATTGGGAGAGTGCAGGTAGCCACAGGCTGCCGGTGAGAAACTGGATCATTATGGTGCTGAGCCAGTGTCTGAAAGTGATTGGCTTGTACCGACGTGGAGTCCAAAATGCCCTTGATCTCCAGCTTAACCGTCTGGAACTCAGCTTTGATGATCTCCCGCCCGCCTTCGATGGTTTCTCCATTCTGCAACTAAGTGATCCCCATTTTGGGGCGTTGACCGGAACCACAGAACGGATGCTTCAGCTGGTTTCCGGGTTGTGCCCGGATCTTGTTGTGTTGACTGGGGACTATCGCAGTGGGGATTGTAAAAGCTACAAGTATGTTCTGCCGCCGCTGCAAGAACTCACAGCGGTGCTGTCGCCGCGATATGGTTTTTGGGCCATACTGGGCAATAACGACTGTGCCGCCATGGTTGAGCTGATGGAAGATGTCGGCATAAAGGTTCTGGTCAATGAGAGCGGTGTTATTGAACGGGATGGAGAGAGCCTCTGTATCACAGGCCTTGATGATGTGCATGCGTTCTATACAGAGGCTGCATCTGAAGCATTGAAAGATGCCCCACAGGGCTTCAAGGTTGCGCTGGTCCACTCACCTGAGCTGGCTGATACAGCCGCTGCTTGTGGCTATCATCTCTATCTGACAGGGCATACCCATGGCGGCCAGATTGCACTACCAGGAGGGGTGCCCATTATCTCTCATCTTAAACGATTTCGTTGTTATGCCAGCGGTCTATGGCGACATGGTGATATGGTGGGTTACACGAGCAGCTGTGTTGGTATATCTGTCGTACCTTTGCGCTTTAACACCCGGGGGGAGGTAGCGCTGATTACGTTGCGTTGCAGAGCCTCATAGCAACCAATGTGACAGAATTGTGATCTTTTCGTGATGGCCCATTGAATAATTTCACCCATGCTTTCCTCTAGAGCGTCCCTTCAACGAAGTATTGAGGATAGAGAGATGAAACCAACAGCACTATTTGGATTACTTGCTCTCCTGTTGTTCCTGGCAGGTTATGCGCAGTCGGATTTTAAGGATGAAAAACAGACGGTAATGATGAATTCTGATCTAGAGGTGGCAACCTTTGCTGGTGGCTGTTTCTGGTGTGTAGAGGCAGATTTTGAAAAGCTTGAAGGTGTAAAGGAGGCTATCTCTGGTTATGCGGGTGGCCATGTTGATAATCCCACCTATAAGCAGGTGTCAGCAGGTAAAACGGGACATATTGAGGCCGTACAGGTCTACTATGATTCTAAAATTGTTAGCTACAAAGAGCTTCTGGATGCCTTGTGGCGGCAGACCAATCCAACGGACAATGGTGGGCAGTTTGTAGATCGTGGAGAGCAGTACCGAACAGCCATTTTCTACCATAATGAGCAACAAAAGTTAGCGGCTGAAAAATCGCGTGCAGCGCTGAACAGTTCAGGACGATTTGATAAACTAGTGGTGACTGAATCATATCCGTTTACAAAATTCTGGGTTGCAGAAGAGTATCATCAAGACTATTACAAAAAGAACCCACTGCGTTACAAGTTCTATCGTTATAACTCCGGGCGGGATCAGTTTCTGGATAAAACCTGGGGTAAGGATCGCCACATGAAAACTTCAAAAACAGAAGAGAGCAGTAAAAGTTACAGTAAGCCAAGCAAGGCTGAACTGCAGAAAAAACTGACATCATTGCAATATAGGGTTACCCAGCATGATGACACCGAGCCACCCTTCAATAATGAGTACTGGGATGAGAAGCGGGAAGGGATCTATGTGGATGTTGTCAGTGGAGAGCCACTCTTTTCATCCAAAGACAAATATAACTCTGGTACAGGCTGGCCCAGTTTTAGTCGTCCACTCATTGCCGAAAATATTGTAGAGCGGGTGGATGATAGTCTGTTCAGCAGTCGCATAGAGGTGCGTAGTCAACATGGAGATTCGCATCTAGGGCATCTCTTTGATGATGGGCCACAACCAACTGGGCTACGTTACTGCATCAACTCAGCATCCTTGCGCTTTATAGCAAAAGATCAATTGGAGCAAGAGGGGTACGGTAAATGGGCAGAGCTGTTTAAGACCCCTTAGTTTGATTGACCTGATAGGTAGATACCACATGGGCTATATGGCCCCCCCTGCATTATCTGAACGTGGGGTTGTGGCATTCTGCAATGGCAAACCACGCACTGGCCATTAACTGCAGTCTCAGTGCCATGATGGCGGTTGCCTGGAACATTGTTTGCGACTGTGGTCAGCACATGGCAACTGATACAGTCTCTTACGGGGGCTACATCCACAAAGCCTGAAGGATCCTTGGTGATTGCATGGCAGGTTATGCAGTCATATTGACCATCTCCATCACTCTCATGGTTAGGGGCGGTTGTATACGGCCATTCGCCTGCTGTATTCCAGTCTTCCATGGTCTTTATTTTTGTACCGATCAATAGATGATGCCTATTGGGGTTTGATGTTTTTAAGGGTGCCAGGTTTTCATAGTCGTAATGACAGCTTTTGCACTCTTCAAAAGACCAGGCCTCAGGTTCAAAAGGTGAAGATACGATCCAAGGGACATAGGGGACAGAAGATGGTGGCCCGGCGCTAACGGTGGCTGGAAGCAAAAGCCCAGTAAATAACAGGATAAGAAAGAGGAGGGTGTGTTGGGCTCTATTACGCATATTGACTGCTACCATGAAGTTAATCTCTATTCACCATCTAGTGATTGAATTACGGTATAGCTTATGCGGAAAAAATGCAATATGTGATAGTTGAGCAGTTGATCTTTGCCAGGGATTATTTGGCTAAGAATTAAAACTGCTAAGGTGAAGGAAATATAAGATGAGCCAGAGGCGGTTTGGGCATTAGATGCCCATCGCCAAATAGAGGTGATGGGCATGTTGTTGTGAATGAATATATATCAGGCTGCATGAGTGTAAATAGCTAGGTGTCTGCAATTTATGCCCGCGTGTAGCAACCACTTATTCATTCATTGCTGATAAATAGTCGACCTTAACTGGCTGAACCGGTGCTGAGCTTTTGGGATGGTACTGCAGCACAGTCGCTCTGTTTTTCTCTATTCGTCCTGACCGTTGCATCAGTCGTTCCATGCACCACTGCACAAGCCAGACGGTGAATATGACAGCAACTGCAATACAGACCGTGGCGGCGGCAAACAGCACCACTTGCCACAACACCCAGGTGGGGATTATGTTTAGGTCAACCCCATCCATGACCATCAGCCCGCTGCCGATCAATGTGATGGCTACTGAGGCGGCTATCACTGTAAAGCTTTTGCTTTTTATCGCTCCATGTTCTTGCCCCTTGAAGTGATCTCTCTCCTGGCTATGATGCAGTAGTTGCTCTGGATATTGCTCATTGGTTTTACTTTGTGCCGCTTGTCCTGATCTCTGCACGGCTTGCCGTATGCACCACTGCACCACCCAGATTGCGCACATGGCGGCAACTACAATGCACATACTGATGG
>Ga0316187_10003557_pt1 | contig 13534 bp, 10 predicted proteins | sample CroRivburrow1_MG_FD_204927 | JGI IMG/M metagenome (GOLD analysis project Ga0316187, IMG submission 204927) | Coastal sediment microbial communities from Maine, United States - Cross River worm burrow 1 | ecosystem: Environmental > Aquatic > Marine > Coastal > Sediment | place: USA: Maine...
ACAGATTTCGCCACCGATATGTGGCTCGGCCACGCAGGTGATCCCGGTTTGACGATTACCCCTGGCTGCATTGGCAAGCGCCTGTTTGCCGATAAAATCGGCCTTGTCCTCGTCGATGAAACGACCCAGGCCGACATCGTAGGGAGTCGTAGTATGGTCAAAATCCGAGCCCGCATTGAGTATGCCGGCTTCTATGCGGCGAATGTGCATCGCATCCAGTCCGAACAATTCCATACCGAAATTTTGGCCGACCGATTGCAAATGTTGCCATAACGCGTCGGCGTCATGCTGTGGCTCGGTATAGTATTCCCAGCCGAGTTCGTTGGTGTAGCCGGTGCGCGTGATGACGACCTGTTGTCCGCCGAGGCTGACGCGCTTCATTGCGAAATAGCCGAAGGGTTCGGGCATACCGTCGTCGCAGGCGGCCTGCAGAATATTCAGCGCACTGGGTCCCTGCACCTGCGATACAAACACTCCGGGATCGCTGATCTCGACGTCCATGCCAACGGCATGCGCCCGCGCCCAGCTGTAGAAATCGCCGTCGGCCTGCGCGTACCAGAACAGATCGGGCTCGAGTCGCAGCAGAATACCGTCGACCAGCAGGCCGCCATCTTCGTAGCAGGCCAGGCCATAGCCGCAACGGCCCGGCCTGATTTTGGTGATGTCTTTGGTGAACAGTTTATCCAGCAGGCGCTCGGCATCCGGTCCCTTGAACTGTAGCGGAAACTCCCCGGTATTAAGGACTGCCGCTTTCTGCCGCAGCAGCCAGTAGCCGTCTTCGGTTGACAGCTTGTCGAAACAGCAGGCCATCAGGCGCCGGTTGTAAACGCAGTAGTGTGGGCCCAAAGGGCGCTCGATTTCATGGTAGGGGTGGCGCGACAGGGAAAAGTCCCAGCCGGCACCGGGTATGGTGGAAACGAGATCGCGGGTCTTGCCGTCGCTAGAGCCCATGGTTATGAATACTTCCGATTTCGGATTTTCGATGTGGGAAAATAACATCGCTGGATACATGAGGCAAATCACAATTGATGGTTAAAAAATTAATATTTTACCAATTCCATGCAAGCGGGGGATCTTGTAACGATGAGGCTATTGCGGGATTCCGGCGGTCCGACGCATCGGTAACGCTGGCGACTTTCCGGGATGATGAAGCCTCAGGGCGACGTCACTTGTAATCCTGGTAAGACTTTTCCTCGACGATGGTCGATTTTAAATACAGGTTAACCTTTTTCTTGGCATTGGCGCGCTCGTCATTGGTGACGTAAACCGCGCGCGCCAGTTCGATGAAGCGTTCGTCAAAACGTTTATTGCGTTCCTCATCGCGGATATCATCCTCGATTTTCCATAGCGTCTCATTTACTGCCTTGAGCTCAGCAGTGAGCTTAGCGATTTCAGCATCGACCTCAACCGCTTCGCTCCAGACCTTGCTTAGCATGCCGAGCTCGGTTTTGACGTTCGCCACCTTGACCGGATCGGTCATGCGTTCCACTTTGATCTGCAAAATAGTGATCTTGTCGAGTAGCTCGCCGGGAGAGATCGGAATCAGGATTTCATTCACGCTATCGAGTTCTGCTTTACTGGAGGTCGACAATGTTAACCGCGGTATCGGTTCAGCTCAACCGAAAGCTAACGATCAGAATCGGCAGCAGTACCAGGTTGGCCAGCAGGGCGATTATCATCGCCAGGCCGCTCAGTAAACCGAAGTAAATGGTTGGAATAAAATTGGAAAGTACCAGAATCGAGAAGCCCAGCACTATGGTTACCGAGGTGTAATACATTGCGCGCGCAATACTGTTGTGGCAACGCCTGACTGCTGCCCAGTGGTTGCGATCCTGCAGAAACTCGCCACGAAACCGATGCACATAGTGAATCGAATCATCCACCCCGATACCGATGGCGATCGCTGCGATAGTAATCGTCATGATATCGAGCGGGATACCGATCCACCCCATTAAACCGAGAATCAAACCAGCGGCGATGATATTCGGTACGATTGCGGCCAAAGCCATGCGCACCGAGCCGAAGAGTATGATAAACATCAGCAGGATCGCGACGAAGACGGCACCGAGGGTCAGGATCTGTGACCTGAAGAGACTTTGCAACAGGTTGTTGAAAAGTACTGCCACCCCCGAAATCGTCACCTGCTCTGGATCGAGGTTGAACTTATCGATCAGGTCAAAATAAATCTTGTCGAGTAACTCCTGGCGGCGCAGCGACTTGTCCGATTCGTACAGGCGAATGCTGAAGCGCAGTTGATTTCCATCTTTCGACAGGTAGGGCGTGATCAACGCATCTCTGACATCTTCCGGCAGGCGCTTGTAAACGACCGCGAGTTTGAAGTCGCTATAGGCCTTGTCATTATTGAGGGACTCCAGCAATTGCATGCCAGTATGGACCGACAACACCTTGCCCGTTTCCGGCAGCTGATCCAGGTATTGATGAATTCGGGCGACCTCGCGCAGTCCATCGCGGTTAAACCAGTAACTGTTTGCCGTTATATCAACGATCTCGCCAAGATCTTCGGTTTCGATTACTTCCTCAGCTGGCGCATCGATTATGACGTCCAGCGGCGTCGTGCCACCGAGCTTTTTATCGATCAGGCTCATGCCCTGGTAAATTTCGGTATTGTCCTTGTAATAGTCAATGAAGCGGTTTTCGACCGATAACCTCGGTATCCCGGTCAGGCCAATGGCCGCCAGAACCAAGAACAACATCAGCGCAGCACGCGTCCGGTGCTGGATAAAATTTGCGATGCCCGAAGTGACTGCGCCGGTCATATCCTGCGTAACCGGGGTGTTCAGCCGTGGCAGCAGCATCAACGCGGCGGGGAAGAGGATAAACGCGAGCAAAAACGAAACCACGATACCGATTACCATCATCCAGCCAAAGTCGATGACCGGGCGAATACCGCTCACCAGTAACGATCCGAAGGCGACCATGGTAGTGACCGCGGTGAAAAAACTTGGCGCGAATTTACTGTAGACGGTGTTACGCACCAGCTGGAATTGACTGGCCCCGGGCTTGATTGCCGCAAGTTCACGGTAACGTACGATCAGGTGGATGATCAGCGACAGCGTGATAATCAGCAGTAGTGATATGAAATTCGAAGATACCACGGTAACCGGCCACTGCATCCAGCCGAGATAGCCGATCATCGTCCCTGCACTGATCAGGCAAACTCCCAGCGGTAACACGACCCAGCGGCTGTGGCGGAAAGAAAAGGCCAGAATGACAACGATAAACAGGATTACACCGACGCCGAACACCTTCAGGTCGCTACGAATGAATGCGATCGAATCCGAGGTGATCATCGGCACACCGCCGAGGAAAAGGAGCGCCTTGTCGCGATAGCCATCCATGATTTTACGAATGTCTACAATGGTTTGATCCAGCCTGATCTTATGCGCCAGGTTCTCGATTTTTATCTGCGCTGACAACTCTTTGAGTCGCGCCTTCGAGTCCGGGTTCATGGCCGCCTTCGGGTATAACTTGTCACGGTTATTCAGCAGGTCCACAAGTTCTCTATTGACCACCAGGTTTACCTGCAGTGCGGTGGTGTCGCCTTCGCTATTGACCAGCAGGTTTCCATACAGCGCGCTTTGCCTCAATTCCTGTTCGGCAAGTTGAATATCGACGTCTTCGCTTTCCAGCGTGCGCACTTGACGGACGATTTCTCCGAGCGTCATGGGCGGGCTGTCTACCAGCGGTACGTCGAGCAGGCTGACGACCGAAGCAACCTGATCGAGGCTGCTCAGTTCATCACGCAGGTGAGTGATATCCGCCAGTACCTGCCCACTGAAAAGCGCGTTCTCGGGGCTATAGGTAACGATTAGAAATTCGTCGGAACCGTATTTCTCGCGAACGCCGCGATAGTATTTGAGACTGGCGTCGTTTTCCAGCACCAACGAGTCGGCCGACGCGTCAAGTTCGAACTCGGGTATGTGCAAGAGGAAGAAAACCACGATCATGGTAACAGCGATCAGCGTGGCCAGTGGATGTCTCAACACCAGGCGGTCATAAATCCTGAAAAATTTAGGCGACATGAACTGAATTCCCTATTTGCCCGGCCCGTAAGCCTTGTCTGAGAATCGTCGATAACTCCACTGGTACTGCTCCGGGAATTGTCTGACCAATTGCTCGATTTTGGCGTTCATATACCGGGCGCTCGCGATTTCATCATCAGCCAGGCGTTCGCGATCAAGCGGCTGGATGATCAGGCCGAACTCCCCCGGCGGTGAACTGCGGTAAATAGTAGCAATAAATACGTCACAGTCCACCTTGCTGCATAGATTTCTTACCAGCGTCGTGGTGGCTGCATTGATCCCAAAAAATTCCGAATTGATACGCGCTTTGCCTCCCCCGGGTTTTTGATCAGGCAGGATCATCAGGTGGCTGTTTGTGCGCAAGCCGATTAACAGTTTGCGTAAACCGTGTTTTTTGGTTGACACCGGCGTACCGCCGGTACGCCCGCGCACATGTCGAATGTACCCGTCCAGTGCCTTGTCCTTGAGGCGCTTGTAAAGAATGATTGCGGCACAGTGTTGACCCAGCCAGATGCCCAGCATTTCCCAGCTGCCTAAATGGGGCGCCAGTATAATCTTGCCCCTATCGGTCTGCTGGAATTCCTCGCATATATCGACCCTTGTTACCCGGGATAAGATTTTTTCCGCCGGCCAGTGCCACACCGCGGCCAGTTCGAAAAATACATATATCGTATGTCGCAGTGCCTGCTGATACAGCCGCTGCTGTGCGGGTTGATCCAGCTCGGGAAAACAAAGCCTGATATTCTGGCGCATCTGCCGCGAATACCGGTTCGGTATGAAGCGCACAGTAAAAGCTACTGTATCAGCAAACCGGTACTGAAAGCGCAGCGGGAAATACGCCAATAACCCGAGAAAGCCCTGGATAGCCGGCTTGATCAATTTAGCGCGACTGCTCGATTTTTGCCCAGCTATCGCGCAGTGTCATGGTGCGATTGAAAACAGGCTTGTCCACCGTAGAGTCGTAGTCGCTGATGAAGTAACCCAGTCGCTCGAACTGATAAGCAAGCGGATTGTCTACCAACTCGATAGCGGGTTCAAACTTCGCCTGATTCATGACGACATTGGACTCGGGATTGAGCGCCTGATGAAAGTCCGCCGCGGCGCCCGGGTTTGCCGTTGTAAACAGACGGTCGTATAGATTGACAGTCGCATTCACCGCGTGGCGAGCGCTAACCCAGTGGATTGTGCCCTTGACCTTGCGCCCGTCGGGGCTGCTGCCGCCGCGGCTTTCGGGGTCATAGCTGCAAACCAGCGATTCAATGTCGCCCGCGTCGTTTCTGATAACTTCCTTGCAGGTGATGTAGTAGGCAAAACGCAGACGTACTTCCCGCCCCGGGCTAAGTCGGAAAAATTTCTTTGGCGCGTCTTCCATAAAGTCGTCGCGCTCGATATAAATCTCGCGCGAGAATGGTATCTCGCGGGTTCCGTAATCCGGATTTTGCGGATGGTTGGCACCGCTGAAGACTTCTTCCTGATCTTCGGGATAGTTCTCGATCACCACCTTAAGCGGATTGATTACCGCCATGCGCCTGATCGCCCGGTTGTTTAAATCTTCGCGCAGCACATTCTCGAGCACGCCCATTTCGATAGTGCTGTACTTCTTGGTGACGCCGATGACATCGCAGAAGGCGATTATCGATTCAGGAGTAAATCCGCGTCGACGCATGCCCGAGATGGTCAGCATGCGCGGATCATCCCAACCATGCACATGCCCTTCGCTTACCAGCAGGTTGAGCTTGCGTTTGCTGGTCAGTGAGTACTCCAGCTGCAGACGCGCAAATTCGGTCTGTACAGGTCGTGACGGCGTTTCGAGGTTATCCAGAATCCAGTCGTAAAGCGGGCGATGGTCTTCGAACTCCAGGGTGCACAGCGAATGGGTTACGCCCTCGATGGCATCCGATAACCCATGCGTAAAATCATATAGCGGATAGATGCACCAGGTGTCGCCGGTATTGTGATGGGTGGCGTGGCGAATGCGATACAGCACCGGGTCGCGCATGTTGATATTCGGTGACTGCATATCAATTTTCGCACGCAGTACGTGCGTTCCGTCCGGGTACGCGTCGTTTTTCATCGCTTCGAACAACTGCAGGTTTTCCTGCGGGCTGCGCTCACGATAAGGACTATCTACTCCCGGTGTAGTCAGGGTGCCGCGATTTTCACGCATCTCATCTGCACTCTGGCTGTCGACATAGGCCAGCCCCTGCCGGATCAAATCCAGCGCATAGCCATAGAGCTGGTCGAAGTAGTCTGAGGCAAACGGGTTGCTGTGCCAGCTGAACCCCAGCCATTCGACATCACGCCGAATCGAGTTGACGTATTCAATGCTCTCCTTTTCGGGGTTGGTATCATCGAAGCGCAGGTTGCAGTAGCCGCCGTAATCCCTGGCGACACCAAAGTTGAGGCAGATCGACTTGGCGTGACCGATATGCAGATAACCGTTCGGTTCTGGCGGAAATCGAGTAATTACCTTCGAAACCTTGCCCGAGGCCAGGTCGGCATCGATGATATCGCGGATAAAATTTGAACTGTCGCTGGTCTCAGCGCTGGAATCGGACATGGGCTGGTTCTGTATCGGGATCTAAGCGCGGGATTTTAACCGATCCCGGACTAAAGCTGAATTCATTTACGGTAGCCTTTAATCGACTGCGTCGAGCATCAGGGTGCGGTTGCCGGAAATACCTCCGTCCCGGGTCAAAACACCGCGTGAGTTCAGCCATCGATAAGCTACAATATCGCTTTTTTCCAGGAGGCAGCCATGCCACGTTTTAATCGACTTTTAATCACTGGCGCCGCGGGGAACCTGGGCCAGGTGCTACGCGAGGGTCTGGCGCCATTGGCGACAACCATACGGCTAACCGACCGGGACGATATCGGTGCAACCGCGGCACATGAAGAGGTCATGTCCTGTGAACTCGGCGACTTTGATGCGGTAATGAAGGTCGTTGAAGGTTGCGATGCGATAGTCCACTTCGGTGCGGCCCCGGTCGAGCGGCCCTGGGCCGAGATTCTCGAAAGTTCTATTAAAGGCGGTTACAACGTATATGAAGCAGCCCGCCGGCATGGCATCAAGCGTATCGTTTACGCCAGTTCCATCCACGCGGTAGGTTATGAACGCCGTGAAGTCGGGGCTGATACGGACACGCCACATAACCCGGACACGCTCTACGGGGTTTCCAAGTGTTTTGTCGAAGACCTGGCGAAACTGTATTTCAACAAGTTTGGTATTGAATCGGCCTGTCTACGCATCAATTCCTGCTTTCCCAAACCAGTCGACCGACGACATCTGGCTACCTGGTTGAGTTATGACGATCTGGTTCAGCTGGTGGAACGCTGCCTGGTTTCTGAACGTATCGGTCAAACAGTCGTTTACGGTATTTCAGATAACCGGGAATTATTTTTCTCTAACCACAAGGTTGCGCACCTGGGTTATAGACCCAAAGACAGTGCCGAAGACTATCGCGCCGAAGTAGAAGCCGCAGTGGGTCCTGGGGACCCCCACGATCCCGCGATCGAATTTGTCGGCGGCTTCCTGTGCGCCTACGGCCATCCCGATGAAGAAGAGCGCATCGAGCCCTGAAACCGTCTCAGTTGACACGATACGGCGTTGAGTTCGATGTTGCCTTGTCTCGCGCCAACTGAGACGCTTTCAGGCATTAATTGCCAGGAGCCTGGCTAGTGCCTATTTCCACTCGAGATGGTGTCTCGATACTTCCGGAATCGGGCGTGGCGGCAATTCAATCGCCGGTGTGCCGATATAGATGAAGCCGATGATGCGCTCGTTTTCATCGAGCCCCAGTTCGCTGCAGACATAAGCATCGTAAGCGTTGGCGCCGGTGAGCCAGACTGAACCGAAGCCGAGTGCGTTGGCGGCCAGCAGTACGTTGTGTGCGGCTGCACCGGCGCTGAGCAGTTGTTCGATCTCGGGGATCTTGGGGCTGTTGATCAGGCTCGCCACCACCACCACGATCAGGGGCGAGCGCAGGGGCTTGTCTTTCTGTTTGGCCAGATAGGCGGGGTCGACACCCGGATCGCGATTGAGCGTCGCCTGGCCGAAGATTTCCGATAGTTTACGCCGTGCCTTGCCGCGAATGCTGATGAAGCGATAGGGGTGAAGACGTCCGTGATCGGGGGCGGTCAACGCGGTTTTCAGGATCATGTGCAACTGAGTGTCGTCAGGCGCGGGATCCATCAATGCCTTTGCCGGGGTCGAGTATCGGTTTAAATGTTTCAGCGATTCATTCATCTAGGTAGCTGGTATGTTTCGTCAAAGCCGCCAATGATACACTTCGCCCTCGGTTGATGAGTAGTTTTTCTAAATGATCAGATATCAGATTAGCAGTCGTAATCCCGGCAGCCATTACTTCGATGTATCAATACGGATCGATAAACCCGACCCGGGCGGGCAGCAGCTACGCTTGCCCAACTGGATTCCGGGTAGTTACATGATTCGCGATTTTGCACGCAATCTGCTGGAGCTGCGTGCCAGCAACCAGGCGGGTGAGCTTGCAATCGAGCAGATCGATAAATCGAATTGGCGTGTTGCCGCCTGCAACGGGGAACTGACTGTTACCTACAAGGTATACGCGAACGATCTTTCGGTGCGTGCTGCATATCTCGATCATACCCGTGGCTATTACAACGGCAGCAGCGTGTTTGTCGAGATCCTGGGCCAGGGCGACCAGCCCTGCGAGGTGCTGATCGAGAAACCCGATGCCGAGTGTTGTGTGGACTGGCAACTCGCAACTTCGCTAAAAAGCAGGCAGGCAGCCGCTTATGCCTTTGGTCTTTACGAAGCGCTTGATTATGACGACCTGATCGACCATCCGGTGGAAATGAGTAATTTTACACGCATCGCCTTCGACGCCTGCGGGGTGCCACACGATATCATCCTGAGCGGTCGTTTCGAATGCGACCAGGCCCGTCTGGCCACCGATCTGAAAACGATTTGTGAGCATCATATCCGCTTCTTCGGCGAACCTGCGCCAATGGATTATTACCAGTTCCAGGTCCTGGTAGTCGGGGAAGGTTATGGCGGGCTCGAACATCGTGCCAGCACCAGCCTGATTGCAAGCCGGGCCAGCCTGCCGCAACCCGGGCAAAGCGGGATGGACGATAACTACCGTGATTTTTTGGGACTTTGCAGCCATGAGTATTTTCATACCTGGAACGTCAAGCGAATCAAGCCGGCGGTTTATCAGCCCTACGATTTACAGCGTGAGGTTTACACCGATTTGCTATGGGCGTTTGAGGGCATTACTTCATACTACGATGACCTCGCCTTGCGACGCTGCGGCTTGATTGAAGTAGACAGCTACCTCGAGTTACTGGCGCAGACCATGACCCGCGTGCAGCGTGGTCTCGGGCGCAGTCGCCAGTCGGCGGCGGAATCGAGCTTCAACGCCTGGACCAAGTTTTACAAACAGGATGAAAACTCGGCTAATGCGATCGTAAGCTACTATGCCAAGGGTTGCCTGATTGCGGCCTGTATCGATTTAAAAATGCGCGAGTTGACCAATGCGCAACAAGATCTCGATGAGGTCATGCGCCGTCTCTGGCAGGCTTGTCTTGAACAGGGCAAAGCTGTAGAGCCTGACAGTATTCAGCGACTTGTCAGCGAAATCACTGGCGTTGATCTTGGGCCTTTTCTCGAACAACTGATCTATGGCACAGCTGAGCTACCGCTGCCGGAATTGCTCGCGTCAGTCGGTATTGAAGTGGTACGGCGCGTGGCTAAAAACCCGCAGGACAAGGGTGGCAAGGATATGGAAGGGGACCTGCCCGGGGTCGACTTTGGCGCCATGTTAAAAGACAGCGAGGCTGGCCTTATAATTCAGCGCGTCGTCGAAGCCGGCGCCGCACAAAGCAGCGGCCTGTCCGCGGGCGATCAGATCATTGCCGTCGATGGGCTCAAGCTGAACCTGGGGCAATTCGAAACCAAGGTCCTGCGCTCAACTCCGGGGGATGTCTGGCGGGTGCACGCTTTCCGGCGCGACGAATTACATTGCTTCGATGTCGTCCTGCAGGCAGCCGCTGAAACGACCTTTGTGTTGCAAGTGACCGATCAGCAGCAACCGGCGCGGCAGGCCTGGCTGGGTAACTGATGCCTGGCGAACCGATCAACGAGGCGACGGTCAGGCAGGCGGTCGAACGACATGGCTTTGACTGGCATTATCGCCACAACACCGAGTCTACCAACGCCGATGTGTTGCGCTACCAGCAGCAGTACCAGCGTGAAGTGGTCGCGGTTAGTGAGGCGCAAAGCGCGGGTCGGGGTCGGCGTGGGCGCCAATGGCTATCGCCGTTCGCACAAAATATATATTGCACCATAGGTATTACCAAGGAAATTCCTGCAAGTAGCCAGGGTTTGCTCAGCATGGTCACCGGTCTCGCCCTGTGCAGGGCACTGGAGCAAAGCGCCGTTGCCATGGTGGGCCTGAAGTGGCCGAACGACCTGCTCTTCGAGGGGCGCAAGCTCGGCGGTATTCTGATCGAGTCACGCCCGCTGGACGAGACCTGTTTTTATTTCGCGATCGGCTTCGGCCTGAACGTTTTCATGACTGCCGCAGAGCTCGCTGAAATCCCGCAGCCGGCAACCAGCCTCGCCCAGATTGCTGCAACCGAGGTTGATCGCACGCAAGTGCTGACGGCGTCGATCGACAGGATAATCAGGTCGATTCGTGAGTTTGATCATAGCGCGGCCCAGGCATTAATTGATGAGTTTGCGCATTTCGACGTTTTTCACGGTCGCCCGATCGATGTGATTGCGGGCGATAGTCGCATCAGGGGAATAAATCGCGGCATCACGCTGGCCGGACAACTGCAGCTCGAGACCGAGCAGGGCATGGAGCTTCACTCCGCTGCTGAAATTTCACTCCGGGCTGTCACTGAATGATTTTGCTCGACTGCGGTAATCGCTATCTCAAGGCGCAATTCCGGGAAGCGGGACGATTGCAGGCCAGTTTTGCCGGTGCATACCATTCAGGCTGGCGGCAACGACTGGGTCACTGGATGCAGGGGCTGCCAGCGACGCACTGTTATTTTGCCTCGGTACTCGATGCCACCCGCCAGGCTGAACTGGATCAATTTCTGGCGCAGCAATTTGGAGACGCCGTGACCCGGTTTGTATCGACGGCAAAAGCCCTGGGAGTGATTAACGGTTACCAGCAACCCGAACGCCTGGGCGTCGATCGCTGGATGACACTGCTCGCTGCGCGGGAGATGGCGGCGGGGAATTGTATCGTCATCGATGCCGGCAGCGCGATCACGCTCGACCTGTTGCGAGCAGACGGGCAGCACCTGGGGGGTGCGATTCTGCCCGGCTTCAACACCTCGATCGAGCATTTCAGGAGTATATTCAAATACATCGATTTTGACGATCCGGCGATTACCGAGAACCGACAACCTGGCTGTTCAACCGAGGCCGCGATTCATATAGACTACGCGCAAAGTTCAATCGAGATACTCCCCCAACTGGTGAATCGCTGGATTCAGATTTTTGACGACGATGCAACTGTACTGCTCGCTGGTGGCGATGCAGGCAGGGTGCAACGCGTGCTCGACCAGCCGGGTCGAATCGTTCCCGATCTGGTGTTCCGGGGAATACGTCGACTGGCCCAACAATGAAAGTATTTTTTGCCCTGCTGCTAATCGTCAATATCGCCTTTGCGGTGTTTCAATGGCTGCTGCCTTATGATCAATTGTTTGTGGAAAAGAAAAAAATTCCGGCAGGTGAGCAACTGCAGTTACTGACTAATGCTAATGTGGCGATCATCAGTGAATCCGAGGTGGTTGCCGAAGCCGAGGCTGAGCAGCAGGTAGCAGAGGAGGCGGAATTCGTCGTCACTGAAAACGCCAGCGACAGGCGTGTGTGTTATACCATTGGGCCGATCACCGACAAGGCGCGTGCGATCGAAATCAGCGGGCGCTACAGCGGCAACAAGGCCTGGACCGCATTGAAATCCAGCCTGGAACAGCAGTATCTCGGGGTAATGGTATTCATCGGTGGTCATGAGACCCGCGGTGCGGCGATTACTACTGCGAACAAGCTCTCTGCCAAGGGTATTCGCGACCACATCATTGTCAATCAGCCGGAGCATCCGAACCTGTTGTCGCTGGGTGTTTTCGGGTTGAAAAAGAATGCCGATCGCCTCAAGGCCCGGGTTGCCAGGTTGGGCTTGCCGGTTGAATCCGAGGCGCGTTACCGGGAGCGCACCATATACTGGCTCTATGTCGAACAATCGAGCGAAACCGAGTTACTGCAGTTACTCGTTGATGACGAGTACGATAGCGGCATCAGCCAGATTCCGACCGAGTGCCTGCCGAGCTAGACGGAAGCGGCTACCGACACTGACGGGGTAGCGGTTTCAAAAACGGGTAGCCCTTGAAATGCTGTTGTTCATGCTGGCGCCGGATCTCCGGTAAGCTTGCCAACTCAGTGCAAAAACAATAGAATTCGCGCCCTCGGAAGGGATAAGAACGACCCTGCCGAGCCACAATAGCAAAAATATGAAAAGCAAATTGCCGGCGTAGCTCAGTTGGTAGAGCAACTGACTTGTAATCAGTAGGTCCCGCGTTCGATTCGTGGTGCCGGCACCAATTCAAAGCCCCTGATGCAGGGGCTTTTTCTTTTCTCGATTCAGTTCCTGTACTACAAATTTTTCGAATGACGATGAATTTAGTATCGTATCCCTACATTAACCCTCGAGATCGCGGGTCCTGGCGGGATGAAACTATCCTCCGAAACTTGCCTGCCTGATCTCCGGTCGCCCGGCAGCCCCGAGTAAATTGGTTGTAATTTGGAAACCCTGGTACCAATATTAAACCCGGTCATGCCTGGAGCAATGCGAAATGTCCGAATATCAGATCGATAGTAATAACTCGTTGTTCTATTTGCACTTCCCTCCGGCAATAGAAGATGTGCCGACATTTGTTTTCGTCAATGCTCTGACCGGATCGACCGATCATTGGGAAGCAGTCGTCGCGCCAGGCATACGGGATCAGGGATTTGGCACGCTTTCATATAATTTCCGCGGTCAGGATAAGTCGAGCTTCGACAAAAATCTCGAACTCACCAATGCACTCATCGTCGACGACCTTGTTATGTTGATCGAGTCGATTCGACCTTCAAGACCAGTACTGGTAGGGCTTTCCATAGGCGGGCTTTACGCCGCCCAGGCTTACGCCCGCGCGCGCCAGGCTAGCGGCGTCGTTCTGCTTAACACACTGCGCGAAATCAATCCGAGAATCGCCTGGATCAACGACGCACTGCCCCATTACGTTGCCACGGGCGGAGCAGCACTATTCATGGGATTGATGATGCCCTTGTTGACCAACCCCGAGTTCGCCGCGAAGGCGCGACCCAATTTTCTAACTGGTCCCTACGAGCCACTGGACCCGACGCATGGGCACGCCAATCTGATGCGCAACTCGGTGAACACAGACTGGAGTTTCGACTGGGCCTCGCTCGATTTGCCAGTACTCAACATTAC